>OLXN01001718.1_pt1 | contig 12022 bp, 10 predicted proteins | sample 1674021 | NCBI WGS metagenome assembly OLXN01 (sample SAMEA103958137, study PRJEB25191) | human gut metagenome | biome: human-associated habitat [ENVO:00009003]; feature: intestine environment [ENVO:2100002]; material: feces | place: Germany | collected 2013/2015
GGGGCATGCCCCTTTATCCCAATTCCTTAATTCCAGTTTCATTTTACAATTGAGGATAATATAATTAATTAATAAAATAAAGAAAAGAATTGCATACGACGGGGGAATTTGCTATAGTTGTAAAGGGCACAAGCGGGTCTTCCGTAGGTGCTTTTTTTTGTTTAATATAGAGAAAGAGGTGAAGAGAATGGCAAAATTCATATTTGTCACAGGTGGTGTCGTATCAGGTCTAGGGAAAGGTTTAACAGCTGCATCTTTAGGTAGAATATTAAAACAAAGAGGATTAAAAGTATTCATGCAGAAACTTGATCCTTATATCAATGTCGATCCAGGAACTATGTCTCCTTATCAGCATGGTGAAGTTTATGTAACAGCTGATGGCGCAGAAACAGACTTAGACTTAGGTCATTATGAACGTTTTATTGATGAAGACTTAAACAAAAACTCTTCAGTTACAACTGGTAGAGTATATAGCGATGTAATCTCTAAAGAAAGAAGAGGGGATTACTTAGGCGCAACAGTACAGGTTGTTCCTCATATTACTAATGCGATTAAGGACAAGATTTATGCTGCAGAAGAATCTTCTCAGGCAGATATCGTTATTACAGAAATCGGTGGTACTGTAGGAGATATCGAATCATTACCATTTATTGAAGCAATTAGACAGGTAAGACTCGATAGAGGCTACAAGAATACTCTTTATATACATACAACTTTACTTCCATATATTGGTGCCAGCCATGAAGTAAAGACTAAACCAACACAGCATAGTGTTAAGGAATTATTAGGATATGGTATCCAACCAGATATCATTGTATGTCGTAGTGAACATACTATTTCTGATGAATTAAAGGACAAGATCTCTTTATTCTGTAATGTTCCTAAGGAAGCTATCATCTCTAACTATGATGTAGATGTTCTTTATGAATTACCAGTAGAATTATTAGATCAGCATATGGATGATGTTGTACTTGATCATTTAAGAATTGAAGCTCCTGAAGCTGATTTCACTGAATGGCGTGAATTAGTTGAAAGAGTTAAGAACTTAAAGGATACAGTTAAAATCAAGATGGTTGGTAAGTACTGTGAATTCCCAGATGCTTACTTATCAGTTAATGAAGCATTAAAACATGCTGGTTACTATGCAAATAGTGAAGTTGAAATTGACTGGGTTAACTCTGAAGAAGTAACTAAGGAAAATATCGCTTCTAAGCTTGCTGATGCTGATGGTATCTTAGTACCAGGTGGATTTGGTAACAGAGGTGTTGAAGGCATGATTGTTGCTATCCAGTATGCAAGAGAACATGATATTCCATTCTTAGGAATCTGTTTAGGTATGCAGTGTGCTTCTATTGAATATGCAAGAAATGTATGTAAACTTGATGATGTTAACTCATTAGAATTCGATAAGAACTGTATGACTCCATTAATTTCATTAATGCACGATCAGTCTTTAGAAAACATGGGTGGTACTCAGAGACTTGGTAACTACACTTGTGAATTAAAAGAAGGTACAATTGCACATAAGTTATATGGAAAGGATCTTATCCAGGAAAGACATAGACATAGATATGAATTCAACAATACATATCGTCAGATGTTAGAAGATGCAGGACTTGTTATCTCTGGACGTAATCCAAAGAGAGATTTAGTAGAAATCGTTGAAGTGCCTAACCATCCATATTTCGTTGCATGTCAGTTCCATCCAGAATTCAATTCTAGACCAAATAGAGCACATCCTCTATTCCAGGGACTTATAGATGCAGCACATAAAAAGAAATACAATTAATATATTGGCATGAGGGTAACCTCATGCCTTTTGTGTTACAATAAAAGGCATGGAGGTATGGTTATGCGTATAGGACAGTCAATAGATATTCATCAGTTGGTAGAAGGAAGAAAGCTTATTCTTGGTGGTGTAGAAATCCCTTATGAAAAAGGGTTGAAGGGACATAGTGATGCAGATGTTCTCTTGCATGCGATTATTGAATCAATCATTGGGGCATTAGGTGAAGGAGATATTGGTAAACATTTTCCTGATACAGATGATCGTTACAAAGGTATTTCTTCAATGATCTTGTTAGAAGAAACATATAAGTTGATGAATGAAAAAGGTTATAAGATTGGTAATGTGGATGCGATTATCATGACAGAACAGCCAAAGATGGCACCTCATATACCTACAATGAGACATAATATTGCGGAAGCACTTCATTGTGATGTGACACAGATTAATGTGAAAGCAACACGTGGTGAAAAGCTTGGCTTTGTAGGAAGAGGAGAAGGAATCGTTTCTCAGGCAGTCTGTTTACTTGAAAATGTGTAATAGTTATGTATTTTTTAAACAAGGTGATGTTTTTACATCATCTTTTTTGTCACTCAGATATCTTTTATTGTATAATAGAGGAACGAAAGAGGTGATACTAGTGAAATGGAGGAACAAACTGATTACTGTCATTTTACTATTATTTATTTTCCTTGAATTATTTTCTATTTTTAAGATTACCACTATGGCAACCTTTGAATTGAAACAGACAGTATTTACTTACGAATTAGGACAGGAAGTATCACAGAATATTGATGATTATGTCGTCTGTCCAGATAGAATAAAAAAATCACTTACTTTAAACTTGAAGCGTGTGAATTTGAATAAAGTAGGTAACTATAATGCAAGTATTGAATATGCAGGACGTGACTATGATTTTAAGATTAAGATTGTAGATACCAAAAAACCAACAGTAAAACTTAAAAAGCTTGTTTATTATGTAAATCCTAATCAGCCACTCTATGCAAAAAAAACAGTCGCTGAAGTCAATGATGCATCTTTAACACAAATCTATTTCTTAAAGAAAGAAAATAGTGAAGAACTTGCGAAAGAGAAAACATATGAAAAGGTAGGTACATATATTGAACGTGTTGTAGTAAGAGATGAACAAGGTAATACATCTTTTCCAATGCGTATTAAAGTCATTGTTGCCAATGACTTGGTTGTTCCTGTGATTAAAGGTGCAGAAGATAAAGTTATTCATTTAGGTGATAACTTTAATGCAAGAGAAGGTGTTACTGCCTATGATAATGAAGATGGTGATTTAACAAATAAGATTGTTGTTACAGGTAAAGTACAGACTAATACTGTAGGACGTTATTCTCTAACGTATACAGTTACTGATAGTTCTAAGAATATGGCTAAGGTTACAAGAGTAGTGGAGGTTATTGAATGATCACATATATCTTTATGGCGATATGTATAGCAGTTTTTGTTTATATTAATTATTTTTCTAAGGATAATAAAACTTCAGAAGCGATGCATTTAGGTGCTTTATATACACCGTATGTGAAAAATAGAGGAGAATATTGGCGATTTATTACATCTGCTTTTATTCATACAGAATTTCTTCATTTATTTATGAATATGTACTGTATCTTCTATTTAGGACGTATGTTTGAAACACTACTTGGACCGGTACGTTATTTAGTGCTTGTCTTAGTTTCTATTGTGATGAGTTCACTCGCTACTTATTACTATTCTTATAGAGATTCTAGTGTGGATAACTCTATCACAATTGGTGCAAGTGGTTTATTCTATGGCTTTTTAGGGGCTATTATTGGACTAGGTTTATTTAAAGGTGGGGCTTTCTTTGATTTATTAAGAGGCTATTTACCTTGTATTGCGATTAACCTTGCCTTTACTCTTATGAATTCTCGTATTTCTAAGACAGGACATGTAGGTGGATTAGTTGGTGGATACCTCACTATGTATATTATGTATCTCTTAAAAGTAATATGAGAATACTAATTGATGGAGATGCAACACCAGATATTGAAAAAATCGCTTTTTTGTGTGATAAATATGATATAAAGATGATAGTGTATTGTGATATGAATCATTTCTTTGACTATGAATCAGTTATTATGTGTGATCAGGGAAATGATAGTGTTGATTATGCTATTTTAAAAGATGTGAAGAAGGGTGATCTTGTGATTACACAGGATTATGGTGAAGCAGGTATGCTTCTTACAAAAGGTGCGATTGTTGTTCATCCTTCAGGGTTTATTGTTGATTCCAACAATATAGACTCACTTTTAATGACACGCTATATCAATGGAAAGATGCGTAAGCATCAACTTGTCAAAGGACCAAAGAAACGTACACAAGATACAAGAAAGAGATTTTTAAAAACAATAGAGGGGATTATATCAAATGAAATATAAGTTAATTGCATTAGATTTAGATGGTACATTAAAGAATTCAGAAAATAAAATTACTGATGAAACACGTAAGACACTTATTAAAGCACAGCAGTTAGGTGCAACAGTAGTTCTTGCATCAGGTAGACCAACACCTGGTTTAAGACATGAAGCAGCTGCACTTGAATTAGAAAAGTATGAAGGTTACTTATTATCATTCAATGGTGCTAAGGTCATGGATGCGAAAACAAGACAGACTATGTTTGAACAGCGTTTGACTGTTGAACAGGCTAAAAAAGCATATGATGAAGCAAAGAAACATAATCTTGCGATTATGACATATTATGATGATGCTGTTTATACTGAAGATGTAGATGATCAGTATGTGAATATAGAAGGACATATTAACGATATTGAAATTAAAAAGGCTGAATCTTTTAAATCAATTTTAAGAGATCCTATTAATAAAGTATTATGTACAGGTGATCCTGAACATGTGGCTTCTGTATTAGAAGATTATAAGAGTGCATTCCCAGGCTTAAGTATTTATCGTTCTGCACCATTCTTTATTGAAGTTATGGCACCAAATATTGATAAAGCAGCTTCTTTAGATAAGCTAGTAAAGATGCTTCATCTTACAAAAGAAGAAGTGATTGCCTTTGGTGATGGATTCAATGACTTATCACTCATTGAATATGCAGGCTGTGGTGTCGCTATGGCCAATGCAGTAGATGAAGTGAAAGAAAGAGCCGATGTTGTGACTTTATCTAATGATGAAGATGGTATTGCCTATATGTTGAAGAAATTAGAGGAGGAATTGAGAGATGAGTGAAATGCCTAAAGATCCAGTGATGTTACTTAGCTGGTTAAATATGAAACTTAGAGACCAATATGAAGATCTTGCAGACTTATGTTATGACTATCATATTCCTATGCAGGATGTCGTAGATAAGATGGAAGCTATTGGTTACCATTACGCATACAAATCAAATCAGTTCAAATAAGAGTGTATAACCACTCTTATTATTTTGCCTAAAATTTGTCTTATTTAGAACCAAAATAACGCGATAACGTTAAAAATATAAATATATGGAGGAAAAATAAAAAATGTTAGAGCTAAAAGATTTTGAAGAAGCAAAAAAGAGAGTAGACGAAGTGATCATTCCAACACCTTTGATCTATAGTCCAGCGTTCTCTAAAGAGTGTAGAAATATGGTTTATATCAAACCAGAGAACTTACAGAGAACAGGCGCATTTAAAATTAGAGGTGCTTATAATAAGATCATGAAGATGGATGATGAATCCAAGTCTCGAGGACTTATTGCCTCAAGTGCAGGAAACCATGCTCAGGGTGTGGCTTATGCCGCCCAGCAGTTAGGTGTTAAGGCTACAATCGTTATGCCTGCCCATACTCCACTTATTAAAGTAGATGCTACTAAGGCATTAGGTGCTGAAGTGGTTCTTCATGGTGAAGTCTATGATGATGCTTATAATAAGGCAGTAGAATTACAGAAAGAATATGGCTATACATTTGTACATCCATTTGATGATGAAGATGTCATTGAAGGTCAGGGAACAATTGCCTTAGAAATTCTCAAAGAACTACCAGATACAGATATTATTCTTGTGCCAGTTGGTGGTGGAGGATTGATTTCAGGTATTGCCTGTGCCGCTAAGAAAATTAATCCAACAGTGAAGATTATCGGTGTAGAACCAGAAGGAGCTGCAAGTGCCCTTGCTGCCATTAATGAAGATCGTATCGTATCATTAAATGAAGCAGTAACTATTGCGGATGGTACTGCAGTTAAGACAATTGGTGAAAAGCCTTTTGAATATATTAAACAATATGTAGATGGTATCATCACAGTCAGTGATTATGAGTTGATGGATGCATTCTTAGTACTTGTAGAAAAACATAAGCTTGTAGCTGAAAACTCAGGTATTCTTTCACTTGCTGCATTAAAGAAACTCAATGAAAAGAATAAGAAGGTTGTTTCACTTGTATCAGGTGGTAACATTGATGTGCTTTCTATCTCTTCTATGATCAATAAGGGACTTATTGAAAGAGGAAGAATCTTCTCATTCTCAGTACAGCTTCCAGATATTCCTGGACAGTTAGAAAAAGTTGCACATCTATTAAATGAATGTAATGCGAATGTTGTAGCGGTTGATCATAACCAGTTCAAGAACTTCGCAAGATTCTCAGAAGTAGAATTAAGAGTCACTTGTGAAACAAATGGTGAAGCACATATTGATGCAATTGTTGAAACATTTAAACAGAATGGTTTAGAAATTCATCGTGTTAACTAGGGAATAACGTAACGTTATTCCTTTTTTTTATCTATTTTACTATTGTGCATTTCTTTTGTGATATCCTATAGATAGGAGGTAATTGATATGTTACTAGGAATTGATGTAGGAGGGACTTCTGTCAAATACGCAACATGCGATGAAAAGGGTCATTTATTTGATAAGGGGTCTTTTAAAACACCTGATACTTTAGAAGATATGTATCAGGCTATTGAAACTATTTATAAGGAAAGAGATGTTGATGGTATTGCGTTAAGTATGCCAGGAGCTGTTGCAAGTGATGAAGGTGTCATTTATGGTGCATCTGCGATTGACTATATTCATGGTCCTAATATAAAGAAGGATCTAGAGGAAAGATTACAGACACGTGTAGAATTAGAAAATGATGCCAATTGTGCAGCACTTGCTGAAGTATGGCTAGGTGCTGCCAAAGATAATCAGGATTGCTGCTTTGTCGTATGTGGTACAGGTATTGGTGGTGCTGTGATTAAGGATAAGAAGATTCATAAGGGTAAACATCTTCATGGTGGTGAATTTGGTTATATGATCAATAACTTTGATGCAGATTCACTTGAGTTTAACTTTTGGTCTCTTGATTCTACAGTCGCCATTGTTAAGGGTGTAGAAAAAGAACTAGGTGAAACATATGATGGACGTTATATCTTTGATCATGCCAACGAAAATGAAGTATTCAAGAAGTATGTCAATCGTTTCTATTATGCTCTTGCAGTAGGTATTTATAATATTCAATATTCCTATGATCCAGAAGTGATCATTATTGGTGGGGGTATCTCTGTAAGAGAAGATATGATTGATGAAATCAATAAACGTTTAGATATCATCATAGACAAAGTTGAACCAGCACGTATTAAGCCTGTTGTAAAGAAATGTGCCTTTGCGAATGATGCCAATATTATTGGTGCAATCTATCACTATTTAACAACTTCTAAATAGTAAAATAAAAAAATTTTTGAGTATTCATTTTTTGCTTGCTTACAATCTTAATATCGTTTATACTACAACAGAAGGAGTGAGAATATGAACGCAAACACAATTATGACAACTTCAGTTTTCGCAAACGTGTTTCCTAAGGGTTCTTATTTTCATTTTTTAGATTTCTTATTTTAAGGACATATCATCTATTGGTGATATGTCTTTTTCATAATTGAGGAGGTTGACTATGAAAGCTTATTTAATTTTAGAAGACGGACATGTGTTTGAAGGGGAAAGCTTTGGATATGAAAAAGAAGTCATAAGCGAATTTGTCTTCAATACTTCAATGACTGGTTATGTAGAAGTGTTGACAGACCCATCTTATGCAGGTCAGAGTGTTGTAATGACTTACCCACTTATTGGTAACTATGGTGTATGTTTAGAAGATCAGGAATCTGAACACCCATATGTTGAAGGATTTGTAGTAAACGAATTATCACGTTTAGGATCTAACTTTAGAAAGAATGAAGATTTAAATGATTATTTAGTACGTAATCATATCCCAGGTATCCAGGGAATTGATACACGTGCACTTACTAAGTTACTTCGTAATGATGGTTGTATGAACGGTATGATCACTACTCATAAGTATGAAGTAAGCGAAGTCATCGACAAGATTAAAGCATTCAAGGTACAGGGTGTTGTAAAGGCATGTACATGTAAAGAAAAACATACTGTTGGTACAGGCAGAATGAAAGTTGCTTTATATGACTTTGGTGCTAAGCGTAATATTGCGAATGAATTAGCAAAGAGAAACTGTGAAGTAACAGTATTCCCAGCTACTACACCTGCTTCTGAAGTATTAGAAGGTAACTTTGATGGTATTATGTTAAGTAACGGTCCTGGTGACCCAGCTGAAGTAACTGATATTATCGCAGAAGTGAAGAAATTATCAGAAAGCGGTATGCCAATTTTCGCAATTTGTCTTGGACATCAGTTAATGGCTCTTGCTCATGGCTTCAAGACAGAAAAATTAAAATATGGACATCATGGTGCAAACCATCCAGTTAAGGATTTAGACACTAACCGTGTTTATATCTCTACACAGAACCATAACTATGTTATCAAGGATGATTCAATTGATCCTGCAGTGGCTAAGGCTTGGTTTAGAAACGTAAATGATGGCACTATTGAAGGTGTTGAATATTTAAATAAGAATATCAAAACTGTTCAGTTCCACCCAGAAGCAAATGCGGGACCTAGAGATACTGAATATTTATTTGATGAGTTTATTAAGATGATGGAGGGAAAGTAGAATGCCTAAGAATAAAGATATAAAAAAGGTTCTTGTTATTGGATCAGGACCAATTATTATTGGACAGGCAGCTGAATTCGACTATGCAGGTACTCAGGCTTGTCGTGCATTAAAAGAAGAAGGAATTGAAGTCGTTCTTATTAACTCTAACCCTGCAACAATCATGACTGATAAGGACATTGCAGATCATGTTTATATTGAACCTTTAACAGTTCCTGTTGTTAAGAACTTAATCTTAAAAGAAAAACCAGATTCAATCTTACCAACTCTTGGTGGTCAGAATGCCTTGAATATCGCAATGGCACTTGCTGATGAAGGTTTCTTAGAAGCACATAACGTACGTACTATCGGTACTGATACAACTACAATCAAGCTTGCAGAAGACCGTCTTGAATTCAAGGAATTAATGGAAAGAATCCATGAACCAGTGGCTGCTTCAACAGTTGTTAACCATGTAGATGATGCATTAGAATTTGCTGAAAAGATTGGTTACCCAGTAGTAGTAAGACCAGCATATACACTTGGTGGTACTGGTGGAGGTATTGCTGAAACTCCTGAAGAATTACATGATATCTGTACTAATGGTTTAAGATTATCACGTGTATCTCAGTGCTTAATTGAAAGATGTATTGCCGGTTGGAAGGAAATCGAATACGAAGTAATGAGAGATGGCAATGGTAACTGTATTACAGTATGTAATATGGAAAACGTTGACCCAGTAGGTGTTCATACTGGTGACTCTATCGTAGTAGCTCCTTCTCAGACTTTAGGTGATAAAGAATATCAGATGTTAAGAAGCTCTGCTTTAAACATCATCACTGCATTAAATATCAAGGGTGGATGTAACGTACAGTTCGCATTAAACCCAAATTCTTTTGAATATTGTGTTATCGAAGTTAACCCACGTGTCAGCCGTTCTTCAGCTTTAGCTTCTAAAGCAACTGGTTACCCAATTGCAAAGTTAGCTGCTAAGATTGCATTAGGTTATTCACTTGATGAAATCGTGAACGCTGTAACAGGTAAGACATATGCTTCTTATGAACCAACATTAGACTATATCGTATGTAAGATTCCTAAATGGCCATTCGATAAGTTCTATGGTGCATCAAGAAAACTTGGTACACAGATGAAGGCAACTGGTGAAGTTATGGCAATCTGTAATAACTTCGAAGGTGCTTTAATGAAAGCATTACGTTCACTTGAACAGAATGTATTCTATTTATCAATTCCTGAAATGGAAGGTAAAGACACAGAATACTTAAGAACTAAATTAAAAGATGTAGATGACCAGAGAATCTTCGCAGTAGCCGAAGCATTAAGACAGGGCATTACTGAAGAAGAAATCCATAATATCACTAAGATTGATTCATGGTTTATTGATAAGATCAAACATCTTGTAGAAATCGAAAATAAATTAAAGACAGAAGAATTAACTCCAGAATTATTAAAGGCTGCTAAGAGAGTTGAATTCCCAGATAGAGTTATTGCAGACTTAACTGGTAAAGATAAGAATGAAATTCATGATTATCGTTTAGAAAACAATATTACTGCTGCATTCAAGACAGTTGATACTTGTGCTGCAGAATTTGATGCGGAAACTCCATATTTCTATTCAGTATATGGTGGAGAACATGAAATTAAACCAGATAACACTCGTAAGAAGGTTATGGTATTAGGTTCAGGACCAATCCGTATTGGACAGGGTATCGAATTCGACTATTGTTCAGTACATTGTGTATGGGCATTAAGAGCGGCTGGCTATGAAACAATCATCGTCAACAACAACCCAGAAACAGTTTCTACTGACTTCGATATCGCTGATAGATTATACTTTGAACCACTTACTCAGGAAGATGTTCAGAGCATTGTTGAACTTGAAAAACCAGATGGCGCAATCGTTCAGTTTGGTGGTCAGACAGCTATTAAGTTAACTCAGGACTTAATGGATATGGGAGTTCCTATCCTTGGTACTTCAGCTGATAGCGTAGATGCTGCAGAAGACAGAGAACGTTTTGATGAAGTGTTAGAAAAATGTGAAATCGATCGTCCTAGAGGGGCAACAGTATTTACTGTAGATGAAGCATTAGAAGTTGCAAATAAATTAGGTTACCCAGTACTTGTACGTCCATCATATGTATTAGGTGGTGCGGGTATGGAAATCGCCTTAAATGATGGTGATATCAAGAAGTTCATGAAGATCATCAACCGTCAGTTCCAGGAACATCCAATTCTTATCGATAAGTACTTATCAGGTAAGGAAGTAGAAGTAGATGCTGTATGTGATGAAAACGGCGTACTTATTCCTGGTGTTATGGAACACGTTGAAAGAGCTGGTGTTCACTCTGGTGATAGTATCTCAGTATATCCACCACAGAAGATCAAGCCTGAAATCAAGCAAGTTATCTGTGACTACACTCAGCGCTTAGCAAAAGCATTACACGTTATTGGATTAATTAACATCCAGTTCATCGTATATGAAGATGAAGTTTATGTAATCGAAGTAAACCCAAGATCTTCTCGTACAATTCCATATATCTCAAAGGTAACAGATATTCCAGTAGTAGATGTTGCAACTAAGGTTATCATGGGTCATTCAATTAAGGATCAGGGTTATGAATATGGTTTACAGCCAGAAAAAGAAACTGTTGCAGTTAAGATGCCAGTCTTCTCATTTGAAAAGATCAAGGGTGCTGAAATTTCACTTGGCCCAGAAATGAAATCTACAGGTGAAGTATTAGGTATCGCAAAGACATTTGACGAAGCAATCTATAAGGCATTCATTGGAACAGGTATCAACTTACCAAAGAGAAAGAATATCATCTGTACAATCAAGGACAGCTCTAAAGAAGAATTCTTACCAATTGCTAAGCAGTTCTATATGTTTGGATATGACCTTTATTCAACAGAAGGTACTTATAACTTCTTAAAGGAACATGATGTACCAGTTCATAGAGTTAACAGAATTGCAGAAAAGTCTAACACAATCTTTGACTTAATGTTAACTGATACTGTTGACTTAGTTATCGATATTCCTACAAGAAACGATAACTTAAAGGATGGTTTCTTAATTAGAAGATTTGCAGTTGAAGCAGGTATCCCTATCTATACATCATTAGATACAGCACAGGCATTAATTAACTGTCTAGAAAAGAGACATCAGGGTCCAACTTCATTAGTTGATATTACAAAATTAAAGTAAACACCTTAAGGCTATGATTTTGGAACCTTTAATTTTTAAGGGGGGTCAATAAAAAACTCGCTTTAAATATTTGGGGG
>OLXN01001727.1_pt1 | contig 11902 bp, 9 predicted proteins | sample 1674021 | NCBI WGS metagenome assembly OLXN01 (sample SAMEA103958137, study PRJEB25191) | human gut metagenome | biome: human-associated habitat [ENVO:00009003]; feature: intestine environment [ENVO:2100002]; material: feces | place: Germany | collected 2013/2015
CTGTGCGGGCAATTCTTTGCGGGTGGTATAGTTGCAGTTTTTGCAGGTTTCGTAAGCGTTCCAGCCGATTTCCGTACAGGTGGGGGCTTTTGCTGCGTGCTGCACCAGATCATGGTTATTTGAGTCTTTTTCGCCGTATTCCCCACCACACACCTCACAGACCGCTTTGGCGCTGCAGGTTGCTTTGCCACCGGTACACTTTGCAGTATCAACTTCGCGGCAGTAGTTCGTGCAGCTGCGGGTGTGCGTGCCGTTGCCGGCGGATGACCACTCGCCCCATGCGTGACCGCCGTAGTAACTCCCTCCGCAAGTATTGCACATTCCCAGAGTGTCGCAGGTCGCGTAGCCGCCGCTGCAGCTTCCAGTCTCTTCTGCGTTGCAGCGCTTGCATCTGCGGGTGTGCGTGCCGTTGCTGGCGTAGTTAGGCGTCCACGCGCCCCAGTCGTGACCGAGAACGCCGTATTCCGCGCCGCATTTTTCACAGATTTTGCCCTCGGTGCAGGTGGGACCTTGGGTACCGCCGGTATGTACCTGTAAAAGCGTAACATTGCCATCGTTGTGGCAGTTCTGGCATTCAGTTACATAAACCCTATGATAGGTCGAATCATATTTTCTGTATCCGAGGATCTCACGTGTCTCCCTACTCCCACAGCGTAAGCAGTGCACCGGGACTGTTTCTGCCGCCGCTTTTAACACGATCCCCGGTATCAGGCACACCATTGCCAGCACCGTCAAACACCGGATCAGCCATTTTTTCATGTTACTCCCTCCTTGTCATCAAACCTTGTTATCCTTTCAGATCAAACTGCACGGACAGCGATGCAAGCACTGCATCTATCACCTTCCGCGCCTCGGCAAGCATATCGATTTCCGCCACAAAAGCGATGACCTGCTCGCGCTCCTGCGCGGGGACCTGCAGCGCACTCAGGCTCATACTCAGATAGCGCCGTATTTTGCGCTCCAGCGTAAAGTAGGGGTCGCACCGCCGTGCCATGTAGCCGCGCATCATGCCAGCCGTGCCCAGCTCTATCTCATAGAAATCGCACTCGGCGCACCCGGGCAGATACGTGCTGAACGCCGCCTGCAGCTCGGCCGTGGTGCTGCGGTGGATGATCTCCGCCGTGGCGGGGAAGGTGTACGCTTCCACATAGATATCCCGCAGATTCTCGCTCAGCTCGGTCATCGCCAGCTGCAAAGCCGTCTCCACCGCGTAAAGGTACACCGGCGAGGGGGCGTTTGCCGCCAGCGGCCTTACCGCGCCGAACTGCCTGCTGAACATCATGCCGATCAGCTCGGTCAGCACACCGTCCTTGGTGCGGAAAATATTCTGGAACGACCCGGCAGAAACATCTGCTTCCTTTAAAATTTCTGCTACCTTGGTGTTCGTGTAGCCTTTTTCCAGAAAAAGCCGGACACAGGCGGTCAGTATCCGCCGTTTTGCTTCTTTGCTGTCGTATCTGCGCGCCATTGGAAATCATCCTTTTCTATAATTGGTTTCTAACCCAATTATATATTGATTTGAAAATCGCGTCAAGTAAACTTTTTAGGGCGTATTTTGGGCAGGTTGACAAAATTTGAACTTCCCGCCGGTGTGCAAAAGTGTGCAGAGCCCCAGAAAATGAAAAAAGATGATTTTTGATCCATGACTTGGTGGCGATTTGAGTGACCACAAAGGTATATTTGATATATAGGAAGAAGAATGCCCACTCGTCTGAGGAGTTCTCAGGGGAGTGGGCATTCTGTGTAGACAGTTAATATAATTTCGATTATGATAATTCAAATTATATTAACTCGTTCCAATAAAATATTAGTTCTACCAATATTTCGGTTTGCAAAGCGATTTTACTTTCTACTTTCTTATAAACTGATACACTCCATATTGCGGAGATTCGACAATGCCAAGACGACGGAGATCCCGGATGATGGCATTGGCACGAGAAATCTTTACATCGAAGAATTGAGCCACATTGATGGAATGAAAAGAATATTCGTATCTGTATCTTTTGAAAAGCCCCAAAGTTTTCTCTTTTGTTCTGCTTCCAAAGCTAGTCTCATCCAGCTGAATTTTGAAATTGGCTACCTCGCTGTCCATATCCTCTTTTTCTGAGGTTGCCACTTTTTCTTGGGAAGTTGCCACTTTTAGGGTCGAGGTTTCCACTTTTTCTTGCGGGGTTGCCACTTCTAGGGTCGAGGTTGCCACTTTTTTTGAAGAAGTCGATACTTCTGTAGGTTGAGTCTCCACACTTTCCATACTGACCTGTGCCGGAGTCGCTACACTTCTATTCGGCAGTGTGACGATAAAGAAATCCGAATCCGAGTAGAATGTCGGCTTCTGAGCCACTTCCACATGAAGCTCTAAGTCCTAATATAGTTCAAGCGTATTATACCGGTTTTTATCAGTACATTCCACTACTTTATGCGGTCACATGGGTGGCATTCTCTTTCACCGAATTGATCGTATCCATCAGTTCTCCGCCCGTTTTGCCATCAAACAGGCGAGTAAACAGAATGGGCTGGTCAAAGGGTGGTTTCATCAGAACCGCTTTGCTTTCCACATAACCGTTCTGCTCGATGTAATGAATGACCTTCTGCACAAATGCGATCTGCTTTGCATTCAGCGATTCGTCGTTGATGAACTTGGAAAATGCCTGCATGGCAGCATTGTGGTCCAGCTTTGCCACTTTACGCACCAGCAGACCAAAGGGTGTATCCCGAAACTCCCGTGCATAGTCCTCTTTGCTGCCCAGCTCACAGGTGAAGATATGTTCCAGCTCGGTATAGTCACCCCGGGAAAGCGGAATGTTCTGAGTCAGCTTGTGGATGGCCAGCGTATCGCTGCGGTGCTCCATGATGTAGTGGTTCACACGTTCCCGGTACTCGCCGAAATCGTAGCCGGAATCCAGCGTTTTGCCCTCGGTCTGCTCCAGTACCGGGTCGGCAAGGGCCGTGTAGACAGGCTTTTGCCCTTCTACACCGTCCACCAGAAACTTGATAAGCTCCCGCAGTTCCTGCCGCATTTCCTCAAAGCGGAGCAGATCATGCGAGGTCAAAAATTCGTCTGTCTGCACCTCCCGGATGAGGGACAGCTTTGCCTGCACCTGTGGGATGGTAGCTTTCCCTTCCAGCATTGCCGCCGTGCTGCGCAGCTGTTTCTGGGCGCGGCCCAGCCCCGGCAGACCTTCCAGTTCACAGAGCAGCAAGCCATACACAAAGTTATCGAACCGCTTGGCGGCCTCGTCCTTATCGTCCAGCGAGATGAGCGGTGCCACCTCTTTCATCAGAGTATCCTTGTCCGTTTCGGTCAGGCTGACAAAGGCTTCCGGCTTTTGATAGTGTTCCACGGCCTGTCGGTGCAGCCGCACGGATACCAGCTCCGGGTTCAGCGCTCCCACTTCGGCACGGCAGGTTTCTGTTAAAATTTTACGCCAGTTCTGGTAGTTTTCGTCCCCATAGGCTCCATCCTGCAAGGCCGCAGCAATGCGCACCTGCTTGCAGAAAATGCTCTCGGACAGGCTTTTGGTGTCCGCGCTCTCGTAGCCGTTGGGTTTCTGACGGAAAAATTCAAAGTTGCCGCAGTAGTCGAAAATCAGAAAACGCCGTTTGCCCGTATATTCGCCGTCGATGGCATCCACGCAGGCAAGGGATGGGCAGAGCCGTGTACCACGGCCGATCATCTGCCAGAACTTCGTTTTGCTGCGCACTTTTTTGAAAAACACCAGATTCACGCACTCCGGTACATCGATGCCCGTGTCCATCATATCCACCGAGACCGCAATAAACGGCGGCTTGTCCGGCTGCTTGAAGTCGTCAATAATGGACTGTGCATAGGCGTCGTCGCAGACCACCCGCTGGATGAATCCCGGGTACTGGGTCTCCAGCTGCGGGTAGAGCTTGCCAAAGCGCTCCCGGATAAACTCTGCGTGGCGCTTGTTCTGGGCAAAGATGATGGTTTTGCCGATGCGGTCACCGCCCGCCGTCTGGATGCCCCGTTCCATCAGGTCTTGCAGCACCGTGTCGACAGTGTTGGCGTTGAAGATGAACTTATTCAGCTTTTCGGATGGGATAAAGGTGGGCAGGGTATCGTCCTCGGCAAAATCGTCCTCGTAGCGGGCCTTATCCTCCGGTGAAAGCTGGTCGTAGTGGATGCCCTCTTCTGTGAATTTCGTTTTGACCTCGTAGTTGTAGTAAGGCACCAGCACATGGTCGGTGTAGACCGCCGTGTCGTAATCGTAGGCGTAGGTGGGGATGCCGTGCTCCATCTCGAAAAAGTCGTAGGTGTTGCGGTCCACGTCGGTTTTCGGGGTGGCGGTCAGACCCACCAGAATTGCATCGAAATAATCAAAAATGGCGCGGTATTTCTTGAAAATGCTGCGGTGGCTCTCGTCCACGATGATAAGGTCAAAGTGGGCGGGCGAAAACAGCGGCACGCCGTCCTTGGTCTTGGCGTTGTCGATGGCGTTGAGCATGGTGGGATAGGTGGAAAACACGATGCGCGCGGCCTTATCGTCCTTGGAGGAGCACAGGTTGCACAGCGACTGGTCGGGCAGATACTTTTTGAAGTCGTCCTTCGCCTGCTTGACCAGCGCGGTGCGGTCGGCCAAAAAAAGCACGTTGGTCACGTGACCGCCCCGGCTCAGCACATCGGTCAGGCTGGATGCGGTGCGGGTCTTGCCCGTGCCAGTAGCCATGACCAGCAGATTGCGCCGGAAGCCCTGCGTAATATGGGCGCAGACTGCCCGGATGGCGTTTTTCTGATAGTAGCGATCGGTGATTTTATCGTCAATTTCGATGGTGTCCAGCGGCTTTTTCTCGGTGCGGCGGTTCATCAGTTTCTGTAAATCGTCCTTGCAGAACACCCCGCTCACGGCACGCTGCGGGCCGCTCTGCTCATCCCAGAAATAGGTGGTGTAGCCGTTGGTGGTAAACAGCATCGGACGGCGACCAAACTTCTGCTCCAGACAGTCTGCATAAAGCTGAGCCTGCTTGCGCCCGATGTCGGGGTCTTTGGTGCTGCGCTTGGCTTCAATGACCGCCAGCGGCAAGCCGTCCTTGCCCATCAGCACATAGTCCGCATAGCCCTTCTGCCCCAGCACGCCGTTCATGTTGTCCACTTCGTACTCGGTGCGCACATCGGCGTCCGGCCCGGTGAATTTCCAGCCCATGGCCTTGAGGTCGATGTCGATGATCTTCTGCCGCGTCTCGGCCTCGGTCAGGTCTGCGGCGGTGAAACTGCGGCTCTGCTGGTTCTGCTGTTTGCTGGCTGTGTACGCCGCCGAAAGGCTCTCCACCTGCTTGCGCAAGGCTTCCAACTCGGCATCTTTCTGGGTCAGCAGGCTTTCCTGCTCCCGGATCTTCTTTTCGTCCAGCGCCACTTTCTCGCCGGGGATGGCTGTTTCATCAAAGGAGCGCTCCACATAGTCCGTGCCGTAGCAGTAATCCACCCACTGGATGAAGTCGAACAGCCCCCGCAGGCTGAACACTGCATCCGCCGCCGACACACTATGCCCTGTATGTACCGCCAGATTGCCCGCCTTCACGATGCTGGGCAGCACGCTCCACACATTGCGGTCCACTGCGAAGCGGAAACTCGGCTCATGCAACAGGGATTGCAGGTTGTCCTTGTAGGGCATCGTGATGGTCTTGTCTGCCGCATACACCCACTTCACCGCCAACTCCAACGCCTTCCGGCACCCCACCGCGCACATCGCCGGAGAGGTGGAGAACACTTTCTCGGCCTCGATGGCAGAATTAGCGAAGAGGGAATATTCGGGGCGGGTGGAGAGATAGGAGAAGTTGGACATGGAATCACCTCTTTCGTTCCTGTTTCTGCAATATCAAAGGCAGTTTAAACATTCTCAATTTTATCTGTGCATATTCTTCATAAGCAACAAAATAGTTGTTTTCAATTATCAGCGAGAAGTTTAGCTGTTCCGGCATTCTATGATGGAGTTCGCGGATTTCTTGCCTTATTCCAGCTTCATCTTTTTCTATTGCTTTTTCCCACATTACAAAACGATTGAAAACAGAGTCTATCGTTCGAGCTGCCTTGCTGCTATCGCCGGAAGACATTACTCCAAGGCCTGTTGGAAAGAGCGACCCTTCATGAAAGGGAATAAATGTGACGCAGTTTTTGGTCAGATTGTGAACAGCATTATCAGGAATGGTTTCCGTCGGCTTTAGGCCTTTTTTAAACATCAGCAAATTGGGCCAGTTATTATAAATAATTTCCAAGAGGTTCCGGTCAAACCACCCATTCCCTTCGGGATGCTTTTTTACATCGATAAAATGCACAACCTGCCCTTTTGCCTGAAAGAAGAGAAGATTGGGATTTTTGCACTTCCGGTCCATGTCAGTTCTTTCCAGATGAAGATGATAAATCTCCCAGTTTTTTAGCATATAGTCGGATTTTTTCATGGAAAAGGTGTTGATTGCCTTACTCATATAAGGCGTGATAGGATAGCAATTTTTCAGGCACCATTCAATCCGGCGAATTACGGCCTGATCATCGGAAGATAGCAAAGGTAATTTTTGCAGTAGTTCTTTTGAATACAACACATAATAAGGGATACTTGAGTTGAAGCGTCGCTGCTTTATCTGCAAAAATCGGGTGCACACTTTATAGTCGTCCCATTCCGGAGGGAACGCAATTCCGATGCAACGAATATCCTCTCTTGCCATTACTGCAAAGTCATGTCGAAAATCCATCCATTCAACGCTCCTCTCTGTTTATAAAGATGCGTGTAAAAAGGCAGGAGAAATCGGATATGAGAGAATTCTTCCAAATCAATCCATGAAACATTTTTATTCTATTGCATATTTCTTGTCTAATAAGTTTGGAACATTCTTCCATGAAATCGGCCGATAGTCACTGTCTTCAAATATTGCCGGAACGAATCCCAGATTTGGAATTCCGTTTAATTCCTGTGCCAGTAGCTTCAAATTCTCGTTTTTCAAAGTTTCGCGGTTTATCTTTGGTGAGATAACAAAATTTTCTGTATAAGCAAAAATAAGGTAGCATATATATTGTAACTTCTGCTTTTCGGACAGTCTCAAAAATTCATCTCTAAATATTCTATATCGTTTACCATATTTTTCAGGATAAAAAAGTGTTATGACCGTTTCTTTTTCAAGCGGAAATACACAAAGCTGTAAATCTTCTATATGGTAATCTTTACTGAGATTAAAAACATCATTTACCTTTTTTCCGTTGATTGTTTCTCTGAGAGAAATTTGTGATTGACAAGCAATCGGCATTTTGTAGGAGAATTTTTTCCAGTACAGCAATTTGTACTTTGCCGGCTGTGAGTTATTTACAGTTCGTAGAGCTCTGCTAAATTCAATGGTATAGTCCATGATATCATCTTCCTGAATTTCAGGCAATGCCCCTCGATTGAAATTTTTTATTGTGTTTTCCACGATTTCATAAAATGGCTGTTCATAATGCCGCTTGGATAGCATTAGCAAAGAATTTTTTAATTCTATTTCTGCCATCATTTTATTTGACGGTATCCGACTAAGATTATATATATCTTCATACTCTGCAAAAACTTTGCTGTCGCAATCCCTGCATATAAATCGAAATGTACACGAATTCTTTGTTCCCTTTTCAGTGTCAAACACGCGATTTTCAATTAAGAAATCATCCGTAGCAACACTCGAAAATTGCAAAAGTTTCCCATTTTCTGAAATGTTGTTCAAAACAAATTGCGGAATGGAGTGTGAATTGCAAAAACTTGTTTGTTCTTCTCCACATATCGGACAAACATTCAATTTTGCTTTTTCTCTGCTTTCCTTTGCAACCCGACTATGGAATTTTTTGAATTCTAAAGGGTTCATAAATTCACCTCAGCGATTTTCCATTTGTCCGGCCTTGTTAAAAATCGTCCACACCGCAGCATACGCTTCTGCTCCAACCAGTTCTTTTAGCAGTTGCTCCCGAAGCTCAGGTTTCAGCTTTTGAATCGAGTTCTTTGCCTTGATTGCATCAAACTTTGCATTATTATACTCTCTTTCTTCTTCAAAAGTCATCATCGTATGCTCCTTTCATGGTGAAATGTTCTGTTTAACGTTATTATACCGCTAAAATCCACCATTGCACACCCTTTTACCCAAAATACTCCTGCATCAGTGCCTTTTTCATCAGTTCCAGCTTTTCAAGGCTCTGCTGCACGGTTTGCTTCTGCTTGTCTACACGCTCTACAAAAGCGGCGAACTGGTTTTGAAGTTCAATTGGCGGCAAAATCATTTCTATTTTATTCATAGTCGAGATTGGAAGTTGCGGTTGTGCAGACCCGCTTGCAATCCGGCTTTTTATGGAATCAAGTTGCATTTTGAATTGCTCAATAAAGAAAATTTCAGAAACGACTTGGTTATTCATCCTTAGAATGACCATTCCAGAATTGATTCGAATATTCTCATAAGGAACACTTGTATCATAAAATGCTAAATTTCCAATTGTTCCTCTTGTGGTTAAAACGACATCACCTCGACAAAGTTTTCCGTTACGCAATAGAGCGTCTTTTTCTTCCGTTATATATGTACAGTTTTCAAACGAAAACCCCTGCGCAGTGACATTCTTTGCGTTTAAAAACAAGCAAAAGCCACTATCTGAAAACTCTTCTTGTTTCGGGTAGTTTTTTCCTCTGTCGCCATCAATGATTTGACAAATAGCGGTCATTGGGCTTGCTGGCAGATTGTTTACATTATTTGCTGGGTCACCAAACATCTCCACAAACCGTACCTTTACCAGCTTGTCCAGTTTGGCAATTTGCTGCTTGCGAAGAAGCAACAACTCATCAATTTTGCTCAAATTGCGTGTGATTCTGGTTTGCTGCTCTAGTGATGGAAGTTTGAATTCTATGGTTTTCAAGTATCCTGCTGATAAATTGGGTTGTGCTCCACCAACAGCATCTTTTATAAATTTATCTTTTTGGCTTTCCAGAAACGCATATAAATATTCCGGAAGAGTATCTTCTCTCGGAGAAAACGCAGCGCAAGCCTGATTTGTTGCGGCATCAATTTTCAAAATAGATGTTGCGCCAATAGTTGCTCCATACATTGCCAAAAGCACTGTGTTTTTCAAATATATCCGTGCAGAACTATTTTCAAGGCCCAATTGGCTTATTTTTTCATCCGTTTCAAATAAATATTTGTCCTTTAAATCTCCGGTTTTAACCCATGGGATAGTTCCATCTTCATAATATTCCGAATGGTTTCTCGATGGAGTTCCTCCAGAAGTGATTTTATATAATTCTCCCAACTTCGCCATCACACCATCTCCTCCCACACCTGCATATTATTTCGATTTTTCGTCATCTTTTTCCGTTGCCACGCTCTCAATCATTCCGGCAACCGTCTGCCCCAGTAGCATGGTACTTGCATTCTCGGCAGTGACCACCGGGCGGCCAGTCTTGGATTCGATCTCTTTCCGGGCATTTCCGGCCACCGCGCCGCCCTGTTTGGCAACGACACGGTTTTCTTCCAGTCCCTGCGGGTTCTGGGCATTTGTCAGCTCCGTTGTGGTGGCTTCTGCCAGCATATTCAAGGCCAGTTCCAGGGTACTCATGTTGTCGCGCAAGTTTTCCTTTTTCAGCCCTTTGAAGTTTTTATATTGCCGTGTGTTCATACCAGACCATGCCTTCGTCACCTCGTCCGTCAGAATGGCATACTCCTGCCCCTCTTTCACGCCGTGCACCTTCCATGCATCGGTCAGCTCTTTTCGGGCGCGGATGGTTTGCAGCCGCTGGTTGATCCATTCCGGGGAATAGCCTTTTTGGGCGTAGGTATCGAGTGCGCGCTCGATGGTCAGTTCCGGGTCAATGATCTCCTCAATGCGTTCCCGGCCGACCATCGCCAGCCACATCTTGAACGGTTCCGCCTTTTTGGACGGCACCGACTGAATGATGCGCAGGAGCTGTTCCGTGTTGGCAACATCGGTCAAACGGCGTTTTCCGTCTGTCGCTTTCATTTTCAACTGGTGACAATTTGTCACCAGTTCACTGCCCTCAGCTTTCAAGCGTTGCTTCAATTTATTCCAATATTTTCGCCCGGTGTTGTAATCTCCGCTTTCTGTTAAAACCGTCACAACATCAACGATGGAGAAGTACCATTCTTCCTGCGTTTCATCCCATGCGGTACGAATTGGTCGGTCCTCAAACATTTGCAGTTTATCATTTTCTGTCATCGCATTTTCCTCCGTCATACCATTTCTTCCAGTTCTGCCAGACCCTTGGTGATCTCCATTTCCAGCTCATGCAGGTCAGCAAGGATCTCCGTAGTCGAGGGATACTCCACCGGCACATACTCCGTCTCTTTATACTTATTGATGGATAAATCGTATCCATTGGCGGCAATTTCCGCTTTGGGCACAAAGAAGCTCTGCTCGGTGCGCTTGCGGTCAGTTTCGGCGTCGAGGTTATGGAACCGGGCGATGATGTCCGGGATGTCGTTTTCCTTCACCTCGGTACGCTTGTCGTCCAGCGAGAAGCCGTCGGCTTTCATATCGTAGAACCACACCTTATCGGTGCCGCCCGCGCCGGTCTTGGTAAACACCAGCACCGCCGTGGACACGCCTGCATAGGGCTTGAACACGCCGGAGGGCATGGAGATGACCGCCCGCAGCTGGTGGTTTTCAATGAGTTCTTTTCGGATGCTCTGGTGCGCCTTGCTGGAACCGAACAAAACGCCGTCCGGCACGATGCAGGCGCAGCGGCCGCCCGTTTTGAGCATCCGCAGGAAGAGCGCAAGGAACAGAAGTTCCGTCTTTTTGGTGTTGGTGACGGCTTTCAGGTCGTCATTGATGCTCTCGGCATCCACAGTGCCCTTGAACGGCGGGTTCGCAAGGCAAATGGTGTACTTGCTGCAGATAGAGTTTTGCTTCGACACGCTGTCCTTGTAGTCGATATCCGGGTTCGTGATGGAGTGGAGCATCAAGTTCATGGCCGAAATGCGCAGCATGGTGCGGTCCATGTCAAAGCCCGTGAACATCGGGCCGGCAAAATGCTGCCACTGCTCCGAGGTCATGCCGTCCTCGTAATGGGCGCGGAGATACTGCGCACTGGACACCAGAAAGCCCGCCGTGCCGCAGGCGGGGTCGCAGATGAAGTCGTCCGGCGTGGGCTGCACCAGCTCCACCATCATGTCACGGATGTGCTTGGGCGTGCGGAACTGGCCGTTTTTCCCTGCAATTGCCAGCTTGCCCAGCATATACTCATACAGGTCGCCCTGCATATCAAGGTCGGCAATGTCGTGGGTGTAAAGATCCTCCAGCCCGGTGATGATCTTTTGCAGCACCTGCGGCGTGGGAATCAGGAACATGGCATCGTCCATGTACCGCGCAAAGGCGGTGTTGCCCTCGTCCGGGCGGGCGGGGTCGTCTGCGATCTCCACCAGTTCGCCGTTCGCGTCAAAGTCCGGCAGACGGCCATACTTCATCTTTTTGATGGCCGGGAACACCCGTTGCTGCATGGTCAGGAAAATTTCGCGGGAGTCCTTGTCCTTGAAGCGGCTCCACCGCATAGACTGCCCTGCCGCGCTGGCCGGGAAGATGTGCTCCATCTTTTCGCCCGCCATGTTCTCAAAATCTTCGGTGGCAAGCTCTTTCTCGTCCAGCGACCGAATGAACATGAGATAGGTTAGCTGTTCAATGACGGTCAGCGGATTGGTGATACCGCCTGCCCAGATGTCTGTCCAGATTTTGTCTACCTTATTTTTAATGGCTCCTGTTACCATGCGTTCCTCCTGAATGTTTGCCAATCGCAAACGCTTTGCATCTTGAATTTTTGGTGATAATACCACAATTTTATTATAGCAGTGTACGATTGCATTTTCAATGTAGAGTATTTAGCAGAAGCGCTTTCTTCAAAATGGCAAAGTGGATTTTATCTGCTTTGCCGTTTTTCTT
>OLXN01001732.1_pt1 | contig 11865 bp, 7 predicted proteins | sample 1674021 | NCBI WGS metagenome assembly OLXN01 (sample SAMEA103958137, study PRJEB25191) | human gut metagenome | biome: human-associated habitat [ENVO:00009003]; feature: intestine environment [ENVO:2100002]; material: feces | place: Germany | collected 2013/2015
CAGGCCGCCGTGCCGGTCAGCCAGCTGTTTTTTGCTTCGCCAAAGGTGGCGGCGTCGCGGCCAGCCACCATCTGGCTGTAGACATACGGCTCGGTGCGGTGAATCTCACTGATGTCCTCAATGTATGCCGGGCAGGTCTTTTTGTAGATCTCAAACGCGCGGTCACCATGGCCGACTACAGTCTCGGCACAGCTGACCCACGGGTTGTTGTGGCAGAAGATGCCTGCGTTCTCCTTGTATCCCGGAGGATAGCTGGAAATTTCGCCCAGTTCGAGATGGTACTTCGTGTAGGCGGGCTGCAGCAGCACAATGCCGTACTTCGTGTCCAGCTTGTCTTTCACGCTCTGCAGGGCGGTTACGGCTTCGCCGGTGTTTACGCCGATGCCTGCCATGACGCACATACCCTGCGGCTCGATGAAGATCTTGCCTTCCTCGCATTCCTCACCGCCGATCACATGGCCAAAGGCATCGTAGGCGCGGCGGAACCAGCTGCCGTCCCAACCGGCAGTCAGTACGGTATGTTCCATCTCTGCAACCTCGGCGCGCACGGCGGCAGCCTCGTCTGCGTGACCGGTGCTGTCAAGAATTTCGGCAAACTGGTTGCCGTACTTGACATACATACCGGCGATGAACACGCTCTCGGCTACAGGACCCTCGCTCGGGCCGGTGGTCTGGAAGCTTTCGCCCGGCTCCTTGCTGAAGCAGTTCAGGTTCAGGCAGTCGTTCCAGTCAGCACGGCCAATCAGCGGCAGACCGTGCGGCCCCTTGTGGGTGCGCAGATAGCCGAAGCTGCGGCGCAGATGCTCAAGCAGCGGCTGTGCAAGGCTGTGGTCGTTGTTAAAGTCCACCGGTTCGTCCAGAATCGAGTAGTCGCCCGTCTCGCCCAGATAGGCGTACACGGCAGCAATCAGCCACAGCGGGTCATCGTTGAAGCCGGAGCCGATGTCCATGTTACCCTTTTTCGTCAGCGGCTGGTACTGGTGGTAGGCGCTGCCGTCGGGGAACTGGGTGGCGGCAATGTCCAGAATGCGCTCCCGCGCGCGGGCGGGGATCAGATGCACAAAGCCGAGCAGATCCTGACAGGAATCGCGGAAGCCCATGCCGCGGCCGGTGCCGCTCTCATAATAGCTGGCAGAGCGGCTCATGTTGAAGGTGACCATGCACTGGTACTGGTTCCAGGTATTGACCATGCGGTCGAGCTTTTCATCGCTGCTCTTGACCGAGTAGGTGGACAGCAGGTTGTTCCAGTGGTCGTGCAGCCTGGCAAGTGCCGCATCGACTTGCGCATCCGTGGCATAGCGGGCAGCCATCGCCTGGGCGCGGGTCTTATTGATGACGCCGGGCGCGGCCCACTTCTCGTCCTCCGGGTTTTCTATATAGCCCAAAACAAAAATCAGGCTGCGGCTTTCGCCGGGCTGCAGGGTGACATTGACTTGATGCACGCCAACGGGTGCCCAGCCGTGGGCAACAGAGTTGGTGCAACGGCCGTTTTCCACGACCTCGGGATTCGCATTGCTGCGCCATGCGCCTAAAAAGGCGTCCCGGCTCGTGTCAAAGCCGTCAATGGGCGTGTTGACGGTGAACAATGCGTAATGGTTGCGGCGCTCGCGGTACTCGGTCTTGTGGTAGATGGTGCTGCCCTCGACCTCGACTTCGCCGGTAGAGAAATTGCGCTGGAAGTTGGTGGAATCGTCCACAGCATTCCAGAGGCAGAACTCCAGATAGCTGAATATAGTAAACGATTTCGGTACATCACTCTCGTTGGTCAGCACCAGACGGTCGATCTCGCAGTTGTCGCCTACCGGCACAAACAGCTCCAGCTTCGCGGTCAGACTGTTCTTTTTGCCGGTAATGATGCTGTACCCGAGGCCGTGGCGGCACTCATAGCTGTCCAGCTCGGTCTGGGTGGGCTGCCAGCCGGGATTCCAGACGGTATCGCCGTCCTTAATATAGTAATACCGGCCGTTAGAGTCCGCAGGTACGTTATTGTAGCGGTAGCGAGTGATACGCCGCAGCTTGGCATCTCTGTAAAAGCTGTACCCGCCCGCCGTGTGGGAAACAAGGCTGAAGAATGCCTCGCTGCCCAGATAGTTGATCCACGGCAGCGGCGTGCGCGGCGTGGTGATGACATATTCGCGTGCGCTATCGGAAAAATGACCGAACTTCATAGAGACCCTCTCCTTACTTATGGAAAGCAGATAAAATCGTCAGTTCAAGTCGAAAACGATTAAGTTATTACCCTTACAATACCGCGTTTTCCGGATAATTGCAAGGGCTGCAGCTGAATTTAACGATGATTTGGCAAGTTTCACAATTTTGAAAACCGAAAATTGGCACGAAAATCGAATGCCACCTATTTTATATAAGAGTGTTTTCCGGTTGTGGCACCATAAAGAGCAAATTTGAGTCTGCATCACCGGGCCGAAAAGTGTAAAAACGGCAAGCCGGGGCGCAAATTATGTCCCTTTTTCAGCGAAACTCCAAACGAAATAGCCAAAACAGGTGTTTTCGCTTTTTGCAAATCGCCAAATCGAATCGAAATGCACAAAAAATGCCAAAAAGGCATTGATTTTATAGTTGACATGTTGTATAGTGAAGATGCGAAAACGATTAAGGAAGATGCAAGGAGGCGATATCATGGCATCCATCAAAGACATCGCAAAGGCATGCGGGGTCTCGGTGGCTACCGTGAGCAAGGCTCTGAACGGTCACAACGATATCAGTCAGGCCACCAAAGAAAAAGTGCGTGAGGCTGCAAGGCAGATCGGCTACATGCCAAACTCCGCAGCGCGGGCCTTAAAAACGAACCGTACCTATAATCTGGGCGTCCTTTTCGTGGACGAGGCACAAAGCGGTCTGACGCATGAATTCTTCGCGGCTGTTCTGGACAGCTTCAAACGCCACGCCGAGGGCAGAGGCTATGATATCACCTTTATCAACCATAACATTGGCCACGGCCACTCCAGCTATTTAGAGCACTGCCGCTACAGAGGCGTTGACGGCGTGATCGCTGCCTGCATCAAGTTCGATGACCCGGAGGTCATTGAGCTGGCCAACAGCAACCTGCCGATCGTCACAGTTGACCATGTCTTTAACAACCGGGCTGCCGTACTTTCCGATAACACCGATGGTGTCCACAAGTTAGTGGATCAGCTTGCCGCGCTGGGGCATGAGCGAATCGCTTATATCCACGGTGAGAATCACAGCGCAGTCACCCAGAAGCGCCTGGTCGGTTTCTACCGTGCCTGCGCCGCCCATGGGATCACGGTGCCGGACGCCTACATCGTGCCGAGCACCTACCGCGATGCGAAAAGCTGCGCCGCTGCGACCCGTCAGCTGCTGGCATTGCCGCAGCGCCCCACGGCGATCCTCTTCCCGGATGACTTCTCCGCCATCGGCGGCATCCAGACGATCCGGCAGGAAGGACTTCTGATTCCGCGGGATATTTCGGTGGCCGGCTATGACGGCAACCTGATTTCGCAGATCATGTCCCCGCAGCTGACCACCTACCGGCAGGACACCGAAGCGCTGGGCCGCGCCGCGGCAGAGCTGCTTATCGAGCAGATCGAATCCCCGCGCACGGCATTGCCGGAACAGAAACTGATCTCCGGCAGCCTGCTGAAAGGGCAGTCCGTCGATGTCCCCAATCCATAGGTTCAAACCCGCGAGGATGCGGGTCACAATATCTGATTCATACATGAGTTCTTTTTTAAAAGGAGGAAAAGACATTATGAAAAAGGCAATGAGTTTATTGACCGCCACTGCAATGGCAGCCACCTTGCTGGCAGGCTGCGGCGGAGGCACCGCAAGCTCGTCCGCAGCCCCCGCCGCTGATTCGACCTCTACCGAAGCCAGCAGCACGGCCGCAGAGCCCGCTGCCGATGCAGCCGCAGAGGAGGGCAAGGTCCTGAACATCTGGTGCTGGAACGATGAATTCCAGTCCCGCTTCAACGACTATTACCCCGGCGTCAAGGAGATTGCCGCCGACAAGTCCACCACGACGCTGGATAACGGTGTCACCGTAAAGTGGACCATCAACCCCAACGATAACAACAACTACCAGAATAAGCTGGACGAGGCCCTGCTCAAGCAGGACAGCGCCGCTGCCGATGACAAGATCGACATCTTCCTGATCGAGGCGGACTACGCGCTGAAATATGTGGATTCCGAATATACGCTGGATGTCAAGAAGGATGTCGGCCTGACCGATGATGACCTCAAGGATCAGTACCAGTACACCAAGGACATCGTTACCGTGGATGGCGTGCAGAAGGGCACCACATGGCAGGCAACCCCGGGCCTGTTTGCCTACCGCCGCTCCATCGCCAAGGATGTGCTGGGCACCGATGACCCGACCGAGGTTCAGGCCGCGCTGAGCGATTGGGATAAGTTCAACGATGTGGCTGAGAAGGCCGCTGCCAAGGGCTACAAGATGCTCTCCGGCTACGATGATTCCTACCGCACCTTCTCCAACAATGTGTCCGCCGGTTGGGTGGACGGCACGACCGTCAAGGTCGACCCCAACATTATGAACTGGGTCGATCAGACCAAGACCTATACCGATAACGGCTACAACAACAAGACCAGCCTGTGGAGCGACCAGTGGGCCGCCGATCAGGGTCCTGCCGGCAAGGTTTTCGGCTTCTTCTACTCCACTTGGGGCATCAACTTCACCCTGCTGGGCAACTCTCTGGCAACTCCTACCGCTGAGGGCGGCAAGGAAGAGGTTGGCAACGGCATCTACGGCGACTACGCTGTGTGCGAAGGCCCTCAGCCCTACTACTGGGGCGGCACCTGGATCTGCGCAGCAACCGGTACCGACAACATCCCCACGATCAAGGATGTTATGTACTCTTTGACCTGCGATGCCGACATTATGACCAAGATCACCGAGGATACGCAGGACTACACCAACTGCAAGAGCGCTATGGATTCCATCGCAGCTGACCCGAACTTCGGCTCCGCATTCCTCGGCGGCCAGAACCACATTGCCCTCTTTGCAGAGGTTGCACCTACCATTGATATGTCCAACGCCGGTCCGTATGATCAGGGCTGCAACGAGACCTTCCAGAGCTGCTTCAAGGATTACTTTGACGGCACGGTCGATCTTGAGACCGCGAAGAAGAACTTTGAGGATCAGATCAAGGTCAAGTATCCTGAGCTGAGCAGCGTCGAATGGCCCGCATAAATACCTGCGCGACCTTAAGGCAACACCGCACAATTCCCGCCTGACGGCTAAGCACCGCTCCGGCGGCTGCGGCACCTCGCTCGCCGTATCGGCACTTAGAATTATGCGGTATTACCTTGAACAAAACGAACTGAACCGCAAACGCCATGCCAGGGGCGGGGAGAGACGCCCGCCCCTGGTTTTGTTCTTATCAGATTTTGAAAGGCTCTGCCCCCCAGCAGGGCAATGCCCACACAGCTAAGGAGGGCGAGACCTATGAAAACAAAAAGCAAGGGCATGAGCTACGCCAAATGGGGCTATATATTTCTGGCGCCGTTCTTTATTACCTTTTTCATCTTCCAGTTTTGGCCGCTGGCAACGACCATCTACTATTCCTTCTTTGAGTATTTCCGCAGCGGCTTAAAGATCATCGGCCCCAACTTTGTGGGGCTGAAAAACTATGCCGCCATGATCAAAGAGGTGCCGAAGTATTTCAGCAATACCATGATCATGTGGCTGATGGGGTTTATCCCGCAGATCATTGTATCGCTGGTGCTGGCAGCGTGGTTTACCGATCTGCGGTTGAAGCTGCGGTTTCAGGGCTTCTTCAAGACCGTCATTTATATGCCCAACCTTATCATGGCATCGGCGTTCGCCATGCTGTTCTTTACCCTGTTTTCAAACTCGGAGACAGGGCCGATCAACTCGATCCTGCTCAAGCTCGGCATCGTGGCCGAGCCGGTGCGCTGGCTTTCCAATGTCTGGACAGCGCGCGGTCTGGTTGGGCTGATGAACTTCCTGATGTGGTTCGGCAATACGACCATCATTCTGATGGCTGCCATCATGGGTGTGGACCCCGGCCTGTATGAGGCCGCCCAGCTGGACGGTGCATCCTCGACCACAATGTTCTGGCGCATCACGATCCCGCTGATCCGCCCGCTGCTCGTCTACACGCTGATCACCAGCCTCATCGGCGGCCTGCAGATGTTTGATGTGCCGCAGGTTTTGACCAACGGCAAGGGCGACCCGAACGGCTCGACCAACACCATTATCATGTACCTGAACCAGCACCTGTACAGCAAAAACTACGGCACAGCCGGCGCTATCTCGGTGCTGATGTTCCTGCTCTGCGCGGTGCTTTGCGTCATCATCTACTTTACCCTCACGCAGGAGGATGACGGCCTGACCCGTGAGCAGCGCAAGGCTGAGAAAGCCCGCATCAAGACAGCCAAAGCGGCCGCTAAGCATCACTAAGGAAGGAGCGTGAACAGTATGCCGAACGAAACCAAAACTGCAGCCACCACTACCGCAAAGGCAAGCAAAATTCACGACCCTATGCTGACACTGCAGCGTGCAGTGGCCTATATCGTGCTGTTTGTCCTCTGCTTTATCTGCCTGTTCTTCTTCTATGTGCTGATCGTCAACGCCACGCACAACAACTTTACCATCCAGCAGGGGTTTGACCCGCTGCCCCGCGGCAGCTTTGGCGTTAACTTCTTCAACACCACCCATGATGCCAATGTACCGATCCTGACAGGTCTGCGCAACAGCCTGATCGTGTCGGCCGCCTGCGCGGCGCTGTCGGTCTATTTCAGCGCACTGACGGCCTACGCCATCTATGCGTATGACTTCAAGCTGCGCAAGCTGGCCTTTACCGTCATTCTGCTCATCATGACGATGCCCACACAGGTTTCGGCGCTCGGCTTTTTGAACCTGATGGACTCGATGAAGCTGACCAACACCCTCTGGCCGCTGATTCTGCCGAGCATCGCCGCACCGACAGTGTTCTTCTTCATGAAGCAGTATATGGATTCGAGCCTGCCGCGCGACATTATTGATGCGGCGCGCATTGACGGCTCGGGGGAGTTCCACACCTTCAACACGGTCATTCTGCCGATCCTGAAGCCCGCCATGGCGGTACAGGCAATATTCAGCTTTGTGGGCGCATGGAACAACTACTTTATCCCGGCGCTGATCATCAACGATGCCAAGTGGAAAACGGTGCCCATTCTCGTAGCACAGCTGCGCAGCGCGGACTTTTTGAAGTTCGATATGGGCAAGGTGTATATGATGATCACCATTGCAATCCTGCCTGTTATGATCGTCTATCTGCTCCTCTCAAAATATATTGTGCGGGGCGTTGCATTGGGCAGTGTGAAAGGCTAAAAAAGTTTTATAGACCGTAAAAAGCGGGCGAACAGAAATGTTCGCCCGCTTCAGTTTGTCGAAAAAGCCCTTTTTCGGGTAGAAATGTAGGGCGCGTGTCTATCTCCGCGCTAAGAGCCGCCGCTGTGCGGCGGTTGCGCTCCGAAACGCGCCTGCGGGCGCAGTGACCCATCCGCACATCTGGCCGCGCGCAGCGCATAAAATCGCGCCGAATGGCGCGCGGTTTTCCCGTCGCGTCGTGCTTTTGGCAAGGCAGCACGGAACGGTCAAGACCGTTCCCTACAAATCTACCGAAAGTTTGCAATATTCCCATTAAGTTTTTCGTCAGTCCAGGGGCGGCCAATGGCCGCCCCTACCTATTTAATATAGGCAATAGGCAGGATAGGCTCAGCGGGTACCCTGTGCGGATTTCTGCCGGGCACTTTTGCGGTACTCATTGGGGCTGGTGCCTTCGATCTTACGGAAACATTTGGAAAAATAAGCCAAAGAGCCGAAGCCGATCTGCTCGGCGATCTGGGTCAGGCTGAAATCGGTGCTGGTAAGCAGCGCTTTGGCCTCGGTAATGCGGCGCTTCATCAGGTAGTCGATGGGGGAGAAATTATACTCGTTCTTGAACGAGTGGGACAGGTAATATTTGTTTACGTGGGCAATCTCCGCCAGCTTGTCCAGGGTAATGCTTTCACTGTAATTTTCATCGATATATCGTTTTGCAGTGGCACATTCCTTGCTCTCGGCGGGCGGCGCGGTGAGACGCAGCGAAACCGACGCCATGCGCACGATTTTGACTAGCAGCACCTCGGTCAGGTCCTGGCAGACCATTTCGCAGCCGTCCTCTCGGGCATCGATCTCCCGCAGCAGCATCTTCATCAGGCTCAGCAGCTCCTCCCGTACGGAGCTGCATTTCAGCATGGTGTAGCCGCGATCCTTCTGCTCAAACAAAATTTCAATGCCTTCGATGCCCAGCACAATATATTCCAGCGGGTTTGCCTGGTAGCTCAACTCGGTATGCAGGGTGCGGGGGTTCACAATGACCATGTCGTCCGGGGCAACGTCCAGCATTTTGCCTTCGACGTTGAACTGACCGCGTCCATCCACGCAGTAGAACACTTCGGTGCAGGAGTGGGTATGCGGCACCGAGTTCCAGTCCCCGCCGAAGCGGCTCTTACTCACGTACATCAGGCGGATGGCCTCCCGCGGGGGAACGTCCATATTGAATTCATACCGTGTGTTCATAGGCGGTGCGCCTCCGAATGACAAAATATTTACAAATAATCCAAAGTATGTGGAGCAATATCGTTACATAATTAAGCAAGAACGGAAAAATAAAAAGCCGCGGGCCGTTTTCGGTTCCGCCCTTATTATATACGCATTTGGGGCGCATGGCAAGAGCTTTTCATAAAAAATCACGATGCAAAACAGAATATCGGCATGTTTCGCTGCAAGCAGGCCCAAAGTTGGCAAGCTGCACAAAGAAAAGTCTTACTTTTTGTGCAGCTTTTTCTTTATTTTCTGATGTTGCCGCCGGCATTCGAAAACAAAGCAAGATAGTACAAATGCGCAACAATATACCTACTGTTCAAAAAGGGCAGAAACAAGTATGATGATGTCAATGAAACGATGCCTGCCGTGGCAGACAAAACGGACAGAGAAGGGATTATGAAGATGGAGCAGACCGGAAGATTGACACTTCCCACAGACGCAGATGTGGTTGCGGAGACCCTGCGGCTGAAGAATCTGTTGGGCGCGGATGCCCTGCGCGACTGCGACGGCACCGAAATGCCGAAGGAGCTGCTGACGGACCCCGCCAAAAAGTACGCTACCTATTATACGACCCGCAAGGACAACGCCTGGGCGGAGGCAAACCCCGACGAGGTCCAGCAGGAGTATCTTATCAGTGACCGCCACACGGCGCGCGGCACGACGCTGCGCATTCATCTGATGGACGGCTTCCACACCCAGCAGTTGAAAGTCAACACGCTGGATGACCCCAAGCGCTGGTGGGAGGTCGTTGACCGCACGACGGGCGAGGTCGTACCCACCGACAAATGGTTCTTCGACGAGCCGACAGGCGAGGTCGAGATCGAAACCGTCCCCTATCACGAGTACACCGTCAGCTTTCTGGCGTTCCTGATCTGGGACCCCGTACACATGTACAACTTCCTGACCAACGACTGGAAGGATACGCCGCACCAGCTGACCTACGATGTGCGCCAGCCCAAGACGCAGGCCTATGTAAAAGAAAAGCTGCGCCGCTGGTGCGAGGCCAACCCCCACATTGATGTGGTGCGGTTCACGACCTTCTTTCACCAGTTCACGCTGACCTTTGACGACCAGAAGCGCGAGAAATTCGTCGAATGGTTCGGCTACAGCGCCAGCGTCAGCCCCTACATTCTGGAAAAATTTGAAAAGTGGGCAGGGTACAAGTTCCGCCCCGAGTTCATTGTGGATCAGGGCTACCACAACACGATGTTCCGCGTGCCCAGCAAGGAGTTCCGCGACTTCATCGAGTTCCAGCAGCAGGAGGTCTGCGCTCTTGCCAAAGAGATGGTCGACATCGTCCACTCCTACGGCAAGGAAGCGATGATGTTCCTCGGCGATCACTGGATCGGCACCGAGCCCTACGGCAAGTATTTCGCCTCCATCGGGCTGGACGCCGTGGTCGGCTCCGTCGGCAGCGGCGTTACGCTGCGGATGATCTCCGACATCAAGGGCGTCAAGTACACCGAAGGCCGTCTGCTGCCCTACTTCTTCCCCGATGTGTTCACCGAGGGCGGCGACCCGATCGGTGAGGCCCGCACCAACTGGATGAAGGCCCGCCGCGCGATTTTGCGCAGCCCGCTGGACCGCATCGGCTACGGCGGTTACTTAAAACTCGCCAGCAACTGGCCCGGCTTTATCGACGAAATTCAGAATGTGGTCGGCGAGTTCCGCCAGATCCACGAAAATATGCAGGGCACAAAGTCCTACGTTGCCCCGTTCAAGGTGGCCATCCTCAACTGCTGGGGCGGCCTGCGCAAGTGGATGAGCAATCAGGTGCATCACTCCATTTACCACCGTGAGACCTACTCCGCCGAGGGTGTTCTCGAATGCCTGAGCGGCATGCCGTTTGACGTGGAGTTCATCGACTTCGATGACATCCGCAGCGGCATCCCCAAGGACATCGGCGTTATCATCAACGTCGGCGATGCGTACACAGCCTTCAGCGGTGCCGAGAACTGGATCGACGAAAAGGTCGTGACCGCCATCCGCAAATTTGTGGACGAGGGCGGCGGCTTCATCGGCGTGGGCGAGCCCACCGCCTGCCAGCATCAGGGGCGGTACTTCCAGCTGTCCGACGTGATGGGCGTGGACCGCGAGATGGGCTTCTCGTTAAGCACCGACAAATACAACACCTGCGACCCGCACCACTTTATCCTGGAGGATATTGACACCGCCGTTGATTTCGGCGAGGGCACGAGCCGCATCTACGCGCAGGGCAAGCACTATCAGATCCTGGCGCAGGACGGCGAGTACAGCCAGTTGGTCGTCAACGAGTACGGCAAGGGCCACAGCGTCTACTTTGCCGGGCTGCCCTACTCCCCGCAGAACTGCCGCATTTTGCTGCGCGCCATCTACTACGCCGCCGGTATGCCGGAGGAGATGAAGCACTACTACGTGACCAACGTCGATACCGAGGTCACGGTATTCCCCGAAACGAAGCGCATCGCGGTCATCAACAACGCAGATGCCGAGGAAAAGACAGACCTGAACATCAAGGGGCATCTGATCGACAGCCTGACGCTGGCCCCGCGCGAGATGCGCTGGGTAGACGATGCCGAATAACACCCGATAATTTATGCCCCGCCGTGGGACATACGTTATACAGCCAAAGAATGGAGAAACATTTTTAAGGAGGAAACCCCCATGAAAAAGAAGAATGCAGCAGCCCTTATGGCGGCAGCTATGGCAACATCCCTGCTGGTCGGCTGCGGCGCGGACTCGGTGGAAGACACCACCCCCGCCGAGAGTGCGCCCGCTGTCGAAGAAGCCGCCCCGGAGACCACGCCGGAAGCCACCCCCGAAGAAACGCCGGCCCCGCAGAGCGATACCACCGAAGAAAAGACCGAGAGCCTGCGGGAATTCCGCTTTACCACCGGCCTTGGCGGCGCCAACGGCGATTTTCTCTACGATGAGGATGGCCGCCTGAGCCACATCACGCTGGGTATCTACGACGACTTTTCCCAGGATTACGACATCAATTTTGACTATACAGACGGAAAGGCTTCCGCGAGCTTTGACGCCGCGCAGGCTGCCGCTATGGAAGGCTCGCCCTATGTGCCGGAGGTCACCGACCTGACTCTCAAAGATGACGGGACCCCCGATGCTCTGAGCGCCTGCACCGACTGCGCTGTTTATATTGAATTCAACGAGGACGGTCTCCCCTCCTTCTTTGCCGTCGCGCAGGAGGATGTGGGCTACCAGATCACCTACACCCGCACCGAGGACGGCCGCCTTGCCATGGACAGCGCCCAGTGCGTTTATGGATACATCTA
>OLXN01001738.1_pt1 | contig 11824 bp, 4 predicted proteins | sample 1674021 | NCBI WGS metagenome assembly OLXN01 (sample SAMEA103958137, study PRJEB25191) | human gut metagenome | biome: human-associated habitat [ENVO:00009003]; feature: intestine environment [ENVO:2100002]; material: feces | place: Germany | collected 2013/2015
TGATACTGAATCTGCTCCATCCTCTACGGGGGGTCAAGCGGAGGACGAAAGTCCGAAGCGTGCTACTGATAAAAACTATCTTGGTATGCCTGATGATTGTTGTCCTAATGGTTCTAGAACTAGAGAAGTTATTGATACCGGTAAAGTAGGGTGTAATCCTGTTGTTTATACAGTTCATAATAATACTGAATGTCCAAGATGCCAGCATGAAGTTCATTCTCATTGTCAGACCCCCCGTGGAGGATATGATAAGTCAAATCATAATTATATTCTTATTGGAGGTAATACTATTGAACTTAATTTTAATGATACTTGTATAACAGTTGTTTATAAAGATATTGAAACTCAATATAGTGATAATTATCATTGTGAGATTCCTGTTATACCTGCTAATGGTAAATTAATTCAAGGTCTTACTTATTATTGTATGGCTCGTATGCTTATGAGAGGATATAAACATCCTGTGTTTAATCTTTCTGCTAGTCAATATGGAACTAATCCTTTCTATCTATGGGAAAGTATGAAGAAAGATATTAAGACTAGTATTTTATTAGATGAACAAAGTGATGATGATAGTGGTTGGAATGAGTTCTTTTATAACTTTACTTTTCCTAAATAATTATGAATATACAAAAGAAACTTAGTCTTAATAAACATCCGGGTGATTGTGTACCTTATTCATTAGTTGCTGCTAAGAACGTTAAAGTAAGTAATGATGATAGGATGATTGTTAATGAAGAAGGACTTGAAGATTGTAAAATAATTGCTAATGCTATTCATGAAGATGGTATTAATAATTTTAAAATAGTTGGTGTTATTCCAACTAGTACTGAACTTATTTTATTTATTGTTAATACTGATTCTAATGAGTCTTATATTTATAGATATAATGAACAAGCTGATAATTGTTATAGAGTAAATAGTAATTGGAAATATAATGGTGGAAAGATTAAAGGAACATATACTTATAATGTTAAAAATCATCTTATAATAGCTATTGCTGAAAGTGATGCTTCTATTGATGTTCCTCTTAAAACTATTAATATTGATTTAGATTCTGACCGTCCTGATTCTGAAATGTCTGTTATTCCACAAATAACTTTACCTACTATTAGTGGTTTAAATTATGTTAGTGGTGGAGCTTATAAAGGATTTTATTTTATATTTATTAGATATAAGATAGATAAAACTAATTATACTAAATGGTATAGTATTGGATTTCCTATTTTTAATGATGTTATAATTCCACAAGTTATTAATAAAGTTTGTTTTAGAAAAACTAATGTTTATGAACCGAAAGATGAACCAAATGGTTATTGTTATGGTAATACTGATTCATTTAGTGATTCTAAAGATATATGTAATCAAACTTTTGAAATAAATATTAGTGGAGGTCGTTCTGGTCTTTATCAACTTGGTTTTATTGTATGTAAAAAAGATAGTACTCAAGCGTTTAGAACAGATGATTTAAATAATAATATTTTTAAATTTAGTAGAGATGTTCTTGTTGAATATAATGTTGCTGATTTAACTACTGACTATTATAATTATTATAATGTTGGTAATATCATTAATTATAAGAATAGAATATATATTGCTAATTATAATGAAAAAACTGATAACGATGATAGAATTTTAAATAATGGTAAAACATTAGAAGAGGCTGTTAAAGATATTACTATTAAACTTCGTAATAAAGCTGTTAATGCTTATTATAATGATTATACCACTGTTAATGCAGTTAGTGAAAAAGGTCCATATTTTAAAATGGCTAGCCTTCAAATTACTGGTACTGCTGATTGGCAAATTAAAGATATTAATAAAGTATTCAATAATAATCAATATCCTTTTCGTACTTTTAGAACTTTATTTAATGATACAGTTATACAAGGTATTGCAGCACATGAATATTTAAAGATTAATTATAATGCTAAAATAAAAGTAGGTAGTAGAGGTAGTCATAATCTTAAAGAATATCTTGCTTGTCATTGTTTTATTATTCCTACAAGTTATAAATATGAAAATAATCAATCTGTTTATACTTTACCTAGTACAGTTAAAATAGCTTGTTATGTTTATAATGGAACTGGATTTACAGAAGATGCTGTATTTACTAGTGGACAAGTATTATTTGGTGATACTATATTTGATATTGATAATTGTAAAATGAGAATTGCTCATTCTACTATTGAACCTAGTTATGATTTTAATGAACGTAAAAAGAATGATACTCTTATTCCTGGAGAAGTATATAACTTTTTTATTCATTTTGTTGATAAATATGGTGATGCTAGTAGAGGATATAAATTGTCAAATAAAGATAAGTATATAAATAATATTGTTAATGATGGTTCTCATTGTACTATAATTACTTTTAATTGGGATAATCAAGATAATGGTAATATTCCATATTGGGCTGTTATTAGTGGAGATATTCCAATATCTAGTATTAGTTCTAATGTTAAAAGATATATTGCTAATCATAAAATTGTAGTTTATACTGCTGAACCAATAAATAATCCTACTACTAATATATTACTTAATAGCTCTGGTGAACTTGAAGCTACTAATAAGGATGAACTATATACTCTTATATCTAATTATTTTATTGATTATCAAGATAAAGATAAATATAATGATTTATATGTTTATCAAGTTATAAATAGTGGTAGTTATACTCCTTGTAGCAATCAAGTAATAGGTGCTATGGGAATTGATAATGAAGCTAAATTTGGTTATTACGAAAATATTAATGGTGATGAACTATTTAGAATACCTGATTTAATATTTGATGCTGAAGCTATTGGTGGTGAACATACTAGAGGTTTTATATATAATATGAATAATACTTTTAATAAGTTTTATATTCGTGCTAATATTGATACTACTTTATGGAATCAAATTAAAGAATTAGGTTATGTTGGATGGTTTATTAGTTATGAAAAAGTTGAACCTATTACTAGATATACTGGATTACTAACTAGAAAAGATTATTGTAATATAGCTAGTAATGTTACTTGGCAAGATGGTAGTTGGGGTACAAAACCTGGTTTTGTAGCTAATAATTTTACTAGTGATAAATGTTATCTATATAGTGGTCGATTTGATATTGATGATAGTATTAAATATGATTTTAATATTATTCGTATTGATGGTAAATGTAAATTCGAACCTTATAAAGAGAAACATGATGTAGTTGATATGGTAGTTAATACTACCTATCCTTATAGTTATAATATGCCAGTTATAGGTGTTATTAGTAGAAATGAATATAAACCTATTAATAATTATAAATTAGTAGTTGCTGATAGCGTTACTGATAGTAGAGCTGGAAAAGGAACTGCTCTTGAAATGGATGATTATAAGGAATTACTACTTGATGCTGAAACTATGTTTCTCGCAACAGTTCTTAATTGTACTAAAAATATTTATACTAGCAAAGAAAAAGAACTTGTAAGACTTAATGACGTTTGCTATAATGGTGGAACTTATTCTATTGAACATGGATATAATGGTAGAATGACTTATGATGGTGTTCTTATTTATAATGATAATGGAGTTATAATGAACGAAGGCAATTATAAATTATATACTCCTACTAATAATCAATATTATTATAGTGGTGATGAACCATGTTGGTTTGATATTCCATTTAATGTTTATATTCAATTTCCTCTTTATAATGATAAATTCTTTGAAAGTAAATGTTTTAATAATGAACCTAGTAAGATAGCTTTTAGTATTAAAGAAGATAGTGATAAAAAAAGTGTTGCTTTTGGTACATTTGTAGAACCTAAGAATAGTGTTGATTTATTTAAAGACCCTATTGGAAATGTTGACCAATATGTTCCTAAATTGTTAACTCAATATCGTAATGATATTATTAATATTACTCGTTTTGATAAAACTATAAGACGCAGTAATGTTATTCAAGATGAAAGTGAAGTTAACGCTTGGCGAATATTTCCTATTGAAGGTTATAAAAATATTACTGAAAATAAAGGAAGTATAACTAATTTAGTTGGAATTGGATATTATCTTTTAGTTCATACTCAACATAGTATGTTTATGTTTGATATAAGTGCTGCACTTAAAACTAGAGATGAAAATGTTCAATTATATCAACCTGATGCTTTTGAAGTTGATTATAAAGAAGTCTTTACTAGTGATAAAGGTTATGGTGGGCTGCAAGATGATTTATCATATATAGTCGGAGAATTTGGTTATATTTTTTATAACGATGATTTTCATAAACTTTATCAATTTGATGATGGTCAACTTAAAATAATGGATGAAGATATTAAATTATGGCTAGATAAATATCATCCTAATAAAGTTAGATTTGCTCATGATAAATTTAATAATCGTATTCTAATTAAATTTGATTATACTTATGATAATATTAATTCTAATACTAAAGAATCTATTATAGAATCACATAATGAAGTCATTAGTTTTAATTATAAAGTAGGTAGTTTTATTAGTTTACATGATTATTATTTTAATAATGCTTGGTCTACTAAAACTAAATGTTATTTTCAAACTGAACATAACGATGATAGACTTAACTGTCCTCTTCATATATTTACTCATGAATATAATTATGGTAGATTTAATACTCACATGGGTGATGATAGTAGAAGTCTATATTTAGTATCTAAACAAGAAGTTGGTGATGAGCCTATATTAGCTCATAATAGTTATATTGATATTATAGTTAATGAATCTTATGAACTTATTAAATTTCTTGAATTTATTAAATATAAAGTACGTAAGATATATATTCCTATTTATAGTAATAATATTAATAATCCTGTTGATTTAAGAGAACATCCTTATGCTGGAGATATACTTCGTATATTTAATGAAGATAATGATACTGATGATATAGATATTAATATTGATAAACTTAATGAATTTAATAAGTATAAAAAACCGTGGTATGAATTAACTCAATATAACTTTAATTATTTCCGTAATGCAATTAAAGAACATCCTAATACAGTAAGTGATAAACTTCGTAGAGTATATGGTAATTATTTTGTAGTTCGTTTTATATTTAATAATTTAGATAATAAGCGCATTGAATTTGAAAGTCTTGAATGTGCTCAAACTCAATTTAGAAAATTATGATACAGTATAGAGATAGACAAAGACAAAAAGCTTTTGCTGGTGCTATTATTGGTGCAGTTGCTAGTATTGCTGGTGGTATAATTAAAGGTAATAAACAAAAGAAAGCTCAAGAAAAAGCCCAAGCTGAAGCTCAAGCTGCACAAGACCATAAAGATGCTTTACAAAATGCTCAAGCTTTAACTAGTGCTTATGCTAATCAAGATTATGTTGGTCAATATAATGATAAATTTACTCTTAAATGTGGTGGTAGAGTTCGACGTAAAGCTGATTTCGGTACTGAATTTGCCGATGCTCTTCCCGGTTTAGGTAGTCTTGCTAGTTCTATTACAGGAATTCAAGGACTTGGTGAATTAGGCACTGTAATAGGTCAAGGTATTTCTGCTAATCAACAAATTAATGAAAATAAACGTATTGCTCAAGAAACTGAACAGCGTAAACAACTTCAAGCTGGTCAACAGCAACTTAATATTACTTCTGATAAAATAACTAATCCAATGACTATGTATCAACGTTCTAGTTTTATTAATAAATATAAATGTGGTGGACGTAGAAAAGCGTGGATTGGTGCTGCTGGAAGTTTAATTGGTGGTATGCTTGGAAGTAAAGGACAACAACCAATTCAAGTTAAACAAGCTGACCAAGCTAGTTATAGTGCTCCTAAAACTGGTCTTGAACGTCCTGAATGGATTACTAATGGTACTGTTCAACAACCTGTTATGCCTCAATCAGTATATCGAGATAGGCTAAATGTATATCGCTGTGGCGGTCATAGACGCTAGTTTTTTGCTCTCTGTTGAATTATTATATATAGGTATGAACTATTAATCGACTAATAACATATCGTTCAGCAGAGAGCCTTAAAATCAATCAAATTACAATTTCTCATTATATTATATAAAATGCCTAGAAAAGATAAAGTTATTCATATAAGTAATTTACCTAGTACATTTAGAGGTGATGTTACTCGTAATGGAAGATTTATTCAAAATGGTATTCCTCCACTTGATGGAGCTTATGATAAAGTTGCTAAATCTACTGGTTTAATAAGACTCGGTAATGAATTTCTCTATAATGGTATAAACAATTTAGTATCTAAAGATAATAGAGAAAAATTAATGAATAATACTGCTGGTAGACTTATTAATTATGTTAAAGATTTTAATAAAGAATCTTTTCCTAGTGATGATGAACTTGGACCAACATTTCCATTTAATATTATTCAAACTCCTAGAAATAATGGAAAAAAGCTTCCTCAAAAGCAATATGCCATTGGTGGTAAAATACCAAATGTAGTTGCTGGTGGTATTGCTCAACCTCTTGGTAATAATTTCTTTTATATGAATGGAAGAAAACATAGTCAAGGTGGTATTGATATTGGTCCTAGTGATAAAACTGGTATTGAAGTAGAAGGTGGTGAAGTAGTTGAAACTAATGGAAATGAACTTAAAGTTTATTCTGCACAGCCTATTCTTAACGGTGCTAGTCCTGCTCAATTAGTTATGGGTGGAGCTAATCCTAATAAAGTATTTAAAGCCCAAGAAGATTTTAAAGATAGAAATAGAATTAATGATGATGGAACTAAATATAAAGAAGGTGGCAAAATTTATCAAGCACCTGATGAATATAAAAGACAAATCGCTGAAAGTGGTTCGATAATTATTGGTGGTTATCCTACAATAGCTGGTAATAGAAATTATAAATTTATTAAAGGTCTAACTAAAGCTTCTAGAATAGGTAGAACTGCTACTAATCTTATTAATTTAGGTAGACAAAAAGTTTATGACTTATCTAATAAAATTGATAATACTTGGATTAATCAAGGTATTAAAGAAGTTTATAGAACAATTATCGGTAAACATGGTAGTAATCTTCCTAGAACTGTTGATTATATTACTAATAAATTAAATATAAATGAAGATAATAAAAAAGCTATGGGTGGATTAAGTAGAGATAAAGATTATGGTTCTAAAAAGAAACCTTATCCTAGTGTAGCTAAAAAAGATTTTGCTGGTGGACATAGAAGTTATCCTATTCCTACTAAAGCTGATGCTATTGATGCTTTAAGATTAGCTGGATTACATGGTAGAAATGATGTTAAAGCTAAAGTTTATAATAAATATCCAGAACTTAGAAAGAAAGGTAATGTTGGATTAGTTGTTAGTATTAATGGTAATGTTAAGAATGGATTAATTCATTCTCCATCCTCTACGGGGGGTCTACGCGATAAATTTGCTGTTGGTGGAAATCGTATTAATCGTCATGGAAGAACTTGGGAATATGATGAAAAAATTGGAGCTTATGTTCCTATAATTAATAGAACTTCTGCTTATCCTATTAATAAATCTGCTAGAGGTGAAACTATTGTTGGCAGTGATTATACTTTTAGAAATGGTAGATGGTCTAAAAATAATAATGTAAATACTAATACTAATAAACCTAATGTTGATAATGGAAATCGTCGTCCTCAATATTATGCAGAACGTAGACTTCCTTTATTTGAAGATGGTGCTGGTATTACTAGCGGTTTAGTTAGAGCTGGTTGGAGTCATGGAAATAACAAAGAGGTTAGTATGAATAATATTAATATTCCAAGTTTATCTGAAACTAAATCTAGCGGGAAGACCCCCCGTGGAGGACGAAGTAAGTCAAGTCAATCAACTCAATCTATCTCTACTAAAACTCCTCCTACTGCTGTTTATAATCGTAATCTACCAAAAGTAGAAGCTAGTATTCCTACTACTTTACCTGTTTCTACTAGTACACCTGCTAAAGAAACTACATCTTTTGATGGTAAAGGTCAAGGTAAATTTAAAAATCTTACTACTGCTGATTGGATTGGACTAGGTAGTAATGTAGCTAGTAGTTTAGCTAGCTATTTTGCTAGTAGAAGAGCTATTAATAAAATGAGAGGTCCAAGTCAACCTACTCTTATTAGTGCTAGTAAACTTAAAACTAAATATAATATTAATCCTCAACTTGATAGAATTAGAGAAGATAAATTTGAAGCTTATCGTGATATTGATTCTAATACTGCTAGTAGTCGTGTTAGTTTAGCTCGTAAACAACGAGTTCGTAATGCTGCTGGTCAAGCTGCTAATGAACTTTATGGTAATAAAGAAAATATAGAAACTAATCTTATTAATCAAGATAGACGTAATCAACAAAGTGTTCGTCAATTTAATGCTCAACAATACAATCAATATATAGATAGAAAAACAGCATTTGATAATGGTATTATAGAAGCTAAAGTAACTAATATTAATAATTTATTTAGTGGAATTAATGCTGGTATTCAAGATATGATTAGTAGATATGAAAATCGTAAAGCTTTAAATAATACTATTGGTGCGATGAGAGCATCTGCTCCTAATGTAGATGATAGAATTATGCGGGATGCTGGAGTTGATTATGATGAATTTATTATTCGTAAACGTAGAAAACTTGGAGGAAAACAATCATGCCGATAAACTTTTATACTCCTACTTTTAGACAACAAGTTAATCCTATTGACTTAAATGTCTTAGCTAGAACTTATAATACTCTTGAACAAGGTCATCAACAAGCTATTCAAACTAAATCTCAGATTGATGCTCAACTTGCTCAATTAGATTTAAATGAAGCTGAAGATGCTTGGCGTCAAGAACAACTTAATAAAGTTCGTAATGCTCTTACCGAAAATATGCAATATGGTAATGCTTATTCTAGTCTTGATGATATAGTTGGAACTTATGGAGATATAACTTCAAGTCCGGGAATGATTGGTCGTTTGCGTGCTCAACAAGATTATAAAGCTTATATGGATAATCTTGATAAACGTACTGATTTATCTGAAGATTATAAGAATTATTATCGTACTGTTAATAAATATAATTATCAAGATATAACTGATAAGAATGGTAATGTTATCGGTGGAAGTAAATGGACTCCTATTGATAAAGAAGTTTCTGAAATTCCTATGAATCAGATACTTAATCAAGCACTTCAATGGGCTGCTAAAGAACAAGGCGGTGGTAGTCAAACAAGATGGCTTGATGCTAACGGTAAAGTTACTGATGATATTACTAAATCTGTTACAGGAGAAATTTATTCTCATACTAAAGGTGATTGGCAAAGATTAAGTAAAGCTAAACTTGCTGAAGCCGTTAAAGCTGTTATTGAAAATACTCCTGGTGCTAAAGCTAGTCTTGAACAAGATTATAAGATTGCTAAATGGAAATATGACCAAAATGGTAGTAATCCTGATATAACAGATAAAAATGGTATTCTTCTTACTCCTGAACAATATCTTGCTAAACGTATTGACCCTTTCTATAATGCTGCAACTTTTTATAATCAAAGTAGTAATACTACTTATGGAGAAGCATGGAAAGCTCAATTAGCTTTAGCTAAACAAGCTGGATTAGGAAGTACAAATCAAAGAAAACAAGCTATTGATAATTTAACTTATAAAGGTACTCCTGTTCGTATTGATAATTTTATGCCTGCTCAAGCTCAAGCTGAAATTACTAGTAATAGACAATCAATAGCTGGATTGCTTAGTAAATATAATCCTGATATTAATATTAATTTAAGCACTGCTAATCCAGATGATATTAGAACTAGTATCATGACTAATATTACTAGCCCATCTGATAGAGCCTATGCTTTAAGTTATCTTAATGATATTATTGATAATCAAGAATATATTAATAGTCTTAAAGTTGGTAAATCGCAAGATAGTATTGACGGATTTGATACATATAATTCTATTATTAGTTTAAGTGATTTACCTTCTAATAAATATTCTAAGACATATAGTAAATATGTTAATCAGATATTTGGAGATAGTTCTGCTATTAGACAATACTTTAATAATGATGATGTTTATAATTCATTTATTAATGCTATTGGTGGAGAGAAAAAAGCTGCTAGTCTTGGAGTAAGATTTGGTTCTGATGGTAATGGTTATAGATATGCTGAATTACCTAAAGATTATCATAAATCTATTTATAGTTTTGGTAAAGCTGTTAAAGAAGCTGAAGATACTAGAAATCCTTTAAATGCTTTTCTTAATTCTGCTAAAACTAGATTTTTTGGTTATGGTGATAAATTTGTTCGAGTTGATTCTAATGGTGAAGAACATCATGCTGGATTACCAACAGGTAATAAAGAACCTTATATTGGTTTAATTGATTATGTTGATTCTCTTAAATCTAAAAATGATACTGTTCTTGATGGTGGTCAAATAACTTCTTCTACTATTGGTATATCTGCAATGACTCCTGAACTTGCTGAACTTAATTTTGTTATGAGTTCTAATCCAGAAGCTGCTAGTAAATATTCTGCTCAAAAGAAACAATTAGAAGAACAAGCTATGTCTGCTATTAAAGCTGGTATTGATTTAACTCAAGGAGAATCTTATATTACTAGTGAAAATGGAATATTTGAGCCTATGTCTTCTGAAGATAGAAAAGCTTATACAGCTTATCTTAGAAGTGCTAAAGAAAATGAAATTACTCCTACTATTGTTCGTGACCCAAAAACTGGTGATGTTGGAGTTCAAATTAATATTGCAGGTTACTATGATACAGAAGGTAAACTTAAAAGAGAACCTATTACTTTACTTGTAGGTAGTGGTGCTATTGATAGTTCTATTATTCAATCTTGGAATCAAGATACTAGTTGGAGAGCTGCTGGTAAAGTAGAAAATTATTATAATGCTAATAGACCTATTTCTCTTACTAATAATGCTGCATTTACTGGAATTGATAAATTTAAATTAGTACCCAATGGTGAAGGTTTTAATTTAATTAATTCTACTAATAATCAAACTATTGGTTTAGTAAGTAAAGAAAATGCTGTTGATATTGTAGATAATTTATCTCAATGGGAACAAACTGTAACTGCTGTTAAAGCTAGTATGGCAGTAGATGAAAATGCTGTTAAAGCTATTCAACAAAATGTTGCTACTAAACTTGCCCAACTTAGTGGCAGTTCAGACCCTTATGTTATTCAATATTACTATGATGAATTAACTAATAATCTATACTAATATGGATGTATTAAAGTTTCTACAAGGTGGTAATCAAACACCTAATCCTAAATATAATCCTAAAACTAAAAAGGAGGCTACTCAGCCTCCTACTTTAGTTGATTACAACCCCGGCACTTCTATTAGTGACCGGGGTCGTGGTCATTTATTTAGTCGTATTGCTGGGCAATCATATAATCTTAATCAATATGATATAGATAAATATGCTCCTTATGATGTTTATGTTAATCCTGTTGATGACCCAGAAAAACTTGATAAAGAACGTGCTGTTAATCAAAGTAATTGGGAACAAGGATTAAGAATGATTGGGCAAATTGGTAATGAGATTACTGTTGGTACAGCTATTGGTTTTGCAGATTTAGCTGATGCTTTCTATAATATGGTTAGTAATAGTCCTAATGATTATCAATCTGAAATAAGTTCTGAACTTGAATCTTTAAAAGAATCTATTGATGAGCGTTTAGCTATATATAGAGAAAATCCTAATGCTGCTTTTGATATTGGAGATTTTGCTTGGTGGGCTAGTAATGTTCCTACTATAGCTAGTTCTTTAACTCTTATGGTTCCTAGTACTGGTCTTGCTAAAGGTGTTTCTTTATTAGGTAAAGGTATAAAGTTTAATAAATTAGCTAATAAAATGGCTAATGCTATTAATATGAC
>OLXN01001757.1_pt1 | contig 11713 bp, 9 predicted proteins | sample 1674021 | NCBI WGS metagenome assembly OLXN01 (sample SAMEA103958137, study PRJEB25191) | human gut metagenome | biome: human-associated habitat [ENVO:00009003]; feature: intestine environment [ENVO:2100002]; material: feces | place: Germany | collected 2013/2015
CCTTTTCGCGTGCTTCACGTTCGGCCTTTTCGCGTGCTTCACGTTCGGCCTTTTCGCGTGCTTCACGTTCGGCCTTTTCCTGCGTTTCAAGCTCCGCCTTTTCGGCGGCAGGCTTTGCTTCTGTTTCCTGATTTAAATTTGCAGCAGGATCAACCTTTTCCGGTTTCTTTTTCTTCCTTTTAAAAAGATCCCATACTGACATAAAAATACCTCCTGTGGTGATAAATTTGCAGCATTTTGTTAAATATCAGTCCAATCTTGCCGAAACAAGCGTGGATACACCTTTTTCCTCCATGGACACACCGTAGAGCGAATTGCAAACAGCCATTGCACCCTTTCGATGCGTGATGATAATGAACTGGGTACCCTCCGAATATTTTCGCAAATACTCGGCAAAACAATCCACATTTGCTTCGTCAAGCGAAGTGTCAATTTCGTCCAGAATACAGAATGCGGCGGGTTTAAGTTTTAATATTGCAAACAGCAGTGCAATTGCTGTCAGCGCCTGCTCTCCGCCGGAAAGCAGGGAAAGCAGCTGAAGCTTTTTGCCCGGCGGCTGTGCAATGATGTCGATATTGCAGTTTAAAACGTCGCTTTTGTCCGAAAGCACAAGTTCCGCATGTCCGCCGTTGAAAAGTTCCGAAAACGTTGCGGTGAAATTCTGTCGGATGAGGGAAAATTGTTCGCAGAACTCCTTTTCCATGGTTTCGGTCAGTTTTGCGATGAGTTCGTTTAAATCCGCTTCCGCCTGCCGCAAATCGCCGCACTGGGCATTCAGCGACTGAAAACGCTCGTTTAACTCACGATAATCTTCAATTGCGGATGTGTTCACGTCCCCTAAGGATTTCAGCTCCTTTCGAAGCTCGTCCGTGCGGAGATGTGCCTGTGTAACGGCAATGTCACGGCGAAAACTCAAGGCATTATCGTAGGTAAGCTCGTAATCGCGCCAGATGCGTTCGTTCATGTTGTCAAGTTCGGACTGCGCCTTGTTCGTTGCAAGTTCGTTTCGGTGCAGCCTTTCGCGCAGTTCGGACAATCGCAAACTCACTTGTTCATGTTTTGAACGCAGTTCGTCAAGCGCGTTCAGCCTTGCGGCGCGTTCGCTCTCAAGCCGTCTCAGCTCCTCGTTCAATGCATTCAGCTCAGCTCTGCTTTCGAAAAGTCCGCAGCTCACCGAACCGAGCTCGTCGTTGAGCTGTCGGCAATCGCGCTCCGCTGCTTCAATCGCAATTGTTTCGGCATTGCGCCTTGTTTCGGCATCCGCAAGCTCTGCATTGAGCCGTTTAAGCTCGTTTTCAGCCGAAATGCGTTCTCTGTTTGCGGCAGTGTGCCGAATGCGGAGGGCTGAAATTTCATCATTCGCCGCCTGAAGAGCGGAGCGGAGGTTCGCAAGCTCCAGCTGTGTGTTTTTGATGTCCTGTCCGTTTGCGGAGCTGCCGAGGTCGATTCCGTTTGCGGCAGCTTCTGCGGAGGCACATTCGGCGTCAATATCCGTTTCGGCATCCGCAAGCCTTTGCTGCTCTTCGGCGATTTGCTTTATTCGTTCAACGTTTTTTTGAATGTATTTTTGAACAATATCCGCTTTTTCGGTCAAGGATGCAAGCCGAACATCAAGCTTTCGTAATTCATCTGCATCAGCGGCTGCTTTTGCATTCGCTTCCTGCAATGCTTTGCTGCATTCTGCTTCGGCATTGCGCAGCTCGGCAAGCCTGCTTTCGGCTGCTTTTCTGCCTTCGGCAAGCTCTTCGATCTCCCGTTCGCGTCCCAAAAGGCTGAATTCGCGTTTCTGGAGGCTTCCGCCGGTCATACTTCCGCCGGGGTTAAGAATGTCGCCTTTCAGCGTTGCAATGCGAAATGCCGATTTCGCACGTCTGCTGATAAGAATTCCGGTGTCAATATCGCGAACAATGACCGTTCTGCCGAGAAGGTTTTCAAAAACGCTGCCGTATTCGGGCGAAAAGCGCACAAGCTCGGAGGCAATGCCGAAACAGCCGTCAATGCCGCGAAAACAGTTTTTTTCCTCATCGGTAAGCAGGCGCGCACGCATTGCGCTGACGGGAAGAAGCGTGGCGCGGCCGTAGTCATGCTCGCGGAGATAGTTAATAAGATATTTCGCATCGTGTTCGGTGGGAACAACAATGTTTTGAAGTGCCGAACCGAGTGCGGATTCAACAGCACGTTCGTATTCCTGCGGAACGGATAAAAGCTCCGCAACAACTCCGTGCATTCTTTTTTTCAGCTCCGCGCTGCGCTGTGCGTCGTTCAAAAGTCGGCGAACGCTTGCGTAGTAGCCCTCGTGAGCGCGGCGCATCTCTTCAAGTACCTTAAGCCGGGACTTGCCCGCACTGATTTCGTCTTCGGCGCGGCGTATTGCTTTTGCGGCGGAAAGTGCATTAACGTTAAGCGCATTGATCTCATCAATTGCAGCCTGCCGTGCAGTTTCGAACTCAGCTTTATGCTTTAAAAGTGCTTCTTTGTCAGCCTGGGCTTCGGCGTATTCTTCGTCCAGATGTCTGCCTTCGGCCGCGGTTTCAATAAGTTCCTGCGCAAGGGAAGCGGTTTGTTTCCTGATGGATTCACGCATTGCACCGAGCCTTGAAATGCGGCTTTTCGTGTCCGCAAGCCGATTCATGTAATCCATCATGGATTGTTTCTGCGCTTCAAGTTTTTCTTCGGCTGCATTAATAGAGCCTGAAAGCTCCGCAAATTCGGCTTCGGCAGTTTCAAGCGCGGCTTCAAGCGCGTCTTCGCTCGCTTTTTTCAGATTGATTTCTTCCGCAAGCTGTGAACTGCGTTCGCCGTCGGCCGTTTCGCGCTCACGAATCCTTGTAATTTCTGCTTGCCTCCGCGCAATATCCGCAGTCAGCGCATCGATGCGTTCATGAATCAGCTTTTCGTTGCCGGCATGGCCTTCAACGGAGGCGGAAAGATCGATAAGCGCACGTGAAGTTTCGCTGATTGCGGCGGAAAGGCTTCGTTCAAGCTCTTCCTCTTTGGCACAGCCTGCGGCGTAAGCCTCTTCTTCCGCCAATGCAGCGGGAATTTCGTCGGAAAGCTGACGGGCAACGCCGCGCAGCTGTTGAAGCCGCTCATTTGATTTGTCATACTGATATAAAAACAGGTTGATTTCAAGCTCGCGGAGTTCCTCCCGCAGCCGAAAATACTCGGCGGCCTTTTCACTCTGCAAACGGAGCGGCTCAAGCCTGCTTTCAAGCTCACGGAGAATGTCTTCAAGGCGAAGAATATTTTTTGCGGTGGCTTGGAGTTTGCGCTCGGCTTCCTCCTTGCGTGCACGGTATTTCATAACGCCCGCAGCTTCTTCAAAAACCTCGCGTCTGTCATCGGAACGGTCGGAAAGAATTTCACTTACGCGGCCCTGTCCGATGATGGAATATCCGTCCTTGCCGATGCCTGTGTCACGGAAAAGCTCGCGAATATCGCGCAGACGTGCAGGGGTTTTGTTGATGCTGTATTCGCTTTCTCCCGAACGGAAGGCGCGGCGTGTAACAACAACCTCGGAAAACGGAGAAGCAAGCAGTCCGTCCGAATTGTCAAAATACATGGAAACTTCGCAGTAGGACAGCGGCTTGCGCTTTTCCGTCCCGCCGAAAATAAAGTCATCGATTCTTTTGCCGCGCAGCGCACGTGCATTCTGCTCACCCAAAACAAAGCGAAAAGCGTCCGCAATGTTGCTTTTTCCGCAACCGTTGGGACCCAGAATACCCGTAATTCCGTTTTTGAAAATCAGTTCGGTTTTTTTTGCAAACGATTTGAACCCGCTGATTTCAAGCTTTGTAAGCTGCATTTAAAAGATTCCTTAAGCAAAATGGCAAATCGGATGAACCGTTCCGAAAAGCTGTGATGAACGCATGGTCAAAACTCACGCATTGTCCCGATTGAGCAGTTCAAGGGTTGCTCTTGCTGCGTTCTGGCCGGCCTCCTGTTTTGTTCCGCCGTCGCCGAACCCGTACACAACACCGTCAATGCTGACGCACATTGTGAAAACCCGCTTGTGATCCGGGCCGCTCATGCCGATGACCTTGTATTCAAGTTCACCGCTGTGATAATGCTGAACGTATTCCTGAAGCAGCGTTTTATAATCCTTTGCGGACAGGCTGCGCGCCGCTTCTTCAACGCTGTTTTTGATGAAGCTTAAAATAAAACGCTTTGCGCATTCAATACCGCCGTCAAGAAAGATGGAGCCGATAACAGCTTCGAGTGCGTCGGAAAGTATGGAGGGCTTTTCGCGCCCGCCTGTGTTTTCCTCTCCGTGGCTCAAAAGCAGATACTTGCCCAGTTCCAACTCCTTTGCAACGATGTTCAGCGCGGTTTCGCAAACGGTACGTGCGCGCGTGCGGGTCATCATGCCCTCGTTCATTTTAGGGTAATTCAAATATAGGTATTCGCTTGCGCAAAGCTCAAGTACAGCGTCACCGAGAAATTCCATTCGCTCGTTATTCGGATAAATGCGGTTGTCCCCGCGCACGAATGACGAGTGGGTGAGTGCAGTGTTCAGCAGCTCAACGTCCGTGAAGCTGTAATTGAGCTTTGTCATTAATTCAGCAAGCTCTGAGATTCGTTTTGGATTCACGAAAAATCAATCGCTCCAATCTGTAGGGTTATGTTTGTTTAAGCAAACAAAAATCAGAGATAAAACCGATTCTTATGTCTTAAATCAAATTTCGCAGGCAGATATTCGTCCGCCTGCGAAACGGGGTGCCGCAAAAAAAACGGACAGAAAACGGGTTATCCGGTGCATTCGGATTCGGATGAAATCAGCCGAAATTCAGTTGCCGCTCAAGCCCGTCTTCCGTGCGGTTCAGGTTATTTGGATTCGATGAAACGAACAACATCACCGACGGTGCGGATGTTTTTAATGTCCTCGTCGGAAATTTCGATGTTGTATTCTTCTTCAAGGCTTGTTACAAGCTCAACAATGTCCAGTGAGTCCGCCTTAAGGTCGTCAACAAGTTTTGAATCGGCAGTGATGTTGTCAACGGGAATGTTGAGCTGCTGCGCGATGCGGGTGCGAATTTCAGTAAGCATAATCAGCCTCCGTAAGTTTAATAAAGTTCATATCATATTTTACCGCACGGCATGTTTGATGTCAATGTCAAATTAAATATGCCGAATGCGGATAAAAAGCGGTGTGTGCGGATTCGGCGCGGAAAGACTCATTTTCCCGCTTGAGGTTCCATTTCCCGGGAAATAAGCCCCGAAATCGTGTTTGTAACATTGCCGAGGATGAGCTTGCGCGCCTGACCGATGGCGGAGCAAACGGCACGTTCGTCACTGCTGCCGTGCGCTTTTATAATGCCGCCGTTGATGCCGAGCAGGGGTGCGCCGCCGTACTCCGTGTAGTCCATGCGGGTTTTGAGTGCTTTAAAAGCATTTTTGGAGAGCATTGCGCCGACGCTTGCGCGTTTGCTGCTTTTGATTTCCGTCTTGAGCATCGTCATGATTGAAGCCACGGCTCCTTCAAGTGTTTTCAAAACAGCGTTGCCGACAAAACCATCGCAAACGATAACATCGTAGTCTCCGCTCATGAGCTCGCGCGCTTCGCAGTTGCCGACAAAATTGATGCCCTTCGCAGCCTTAAGCAGGGAATATGCTTCCTTTGTGAGTGCGTTCCCCTTGCCCTCTTCGGTGCCGTTATTTATAAGACCGACACGCGGACGTTCAATGCCGAGGACACCGCTCATATACGCCGAACCCATGTATGCGAATTGGAGCAGGTATTCCGGAGTGCAGTCAACATTTGCGCCGCAGTCAATAAGCATCATCGGCCCTTTGAGCGTCGGAAGCACGGGTGCGAGAGCGGGACGCTTAACACCCGGAATGCGGTGAACGATAAGCGTTGCACCGGCAAGAACAGCACCGGTGCTTCCCGCAGAGATAAAGCAATCGGCTTTTCCGTCCGCAACAAGATGAAGAGCCTTAACAATTGAGCTTTCTTTTTTTCGCCGAACTGCAAGCGTGGGCTGATCTTCACATGTAATTATGTCCGGTGCATGAACAACTTCAACACGGGACTTGTCGTATTCATAGTTGTTAAGCAAGGCATAAATTGCGGATTCATCTCCGGTGAAGATTATGCTGAAGTCATCGTTGAGCTGCATTGCGTCAATGCTGCCGCGAATCACGGCTTCGGGAGCATTGTCGCCGCCGAAAGCGTCGATTGCAAATTTCATGGTTATCGGGTTGTCCTTTCATCAGTTCGGGCAAATGCCCGCAAGGCACGGCATTGCCGCACCTGCAATATTATAGTGTATTTTTAGCTGTATTTCAACAGAAAAATTTGCATGAGCGGCATCGCGCCGAAAAAAATCAGCCTTTGATTCCTCTGTCAGCTGCCCGACAGCGGGTTCATTGATTGATGAATGCTTTAAGATAATCGGGGGCCTCATTCTCACTGCTGATGCTTATATAGAGTTCAATATTGGTTTTTTCGGAAAATTCGCGCAAAAAATCAAACATGCCGAACAGCCCTTCGGGGGAATGCTTAACGACCTTCATAAAGCTGTTGATATAAATTGCACGCAGGTCATAATCCTGCGCCGCAATTCCGCAGACAAAACCCGTGAACATTTTCGGCCCGTCAATACAAAAATCGGAGGCGTTGATGAAGCGGATGCCGCGGTTCAATTCGTACATTCTGTCTCCGTCCTTATCGATGAAAACGCTGTTTTCACCGCATTCAACATGGTTTCTGTTCGCTTCGGCAATAAGTCTGCGCGATTTGCCCGTGCCCTTTTTGCCGTAAAGGATGTGTAACAAGTCAGAATCCTCCCGATCGAATATTTTATACATTCATTATATCACAAACTCAGCTCTTTCTCAACCTCGGCATGAAACACGAGCATAAATTTGACGGTCAAAAGGGTCAAAGTCTTTGACGCAAAAAATGCATATGCCCCAAAGGGTTGACAATCCGGGTTCGGAATGATAAAATCTAAAAAACAACAAACAACTGCAATTTTTTGCAGGGATTCGTTCCTTTTGAACGACTGTTGAAAAACTGTTGTCTGCGTTGCGGAAAACTTAATGCGCCGTGCATCCGATTTTTGTGTAAACAGAGAAAAACGGTGCGCTTTTTTGCGGTCAAAAGCTGTTTTCCGCATTATCCGAAGGCCTGGTTCGCCGTAACCTGCATCGCTTCGGAAGATGTCCGCTCTCAACGGTATAAGCGTAATTGCCCCGTGTCGGGTTCTGCGCAATAATCTGCAGCAAACAGAGGTGGCTCAATGCACTCTATTGAAACAATCAATCGTATTATAGCTTTGCTTTTCGCTATTTGCTATTTTTATCAATATATTTATGTTTTAGTCCCTTATTTTAAAAAATATCGCATTGTTCCGAAAAAGAGCGGGAATGCGGGTAAAGCAACGATTGCCGATGCGGATTTGAATCGGAAGCAAAACCGTTTTGCTGCCGTTATTTGTGCGCGCAACGAAGAAAAAACGCTTGGGAACTGCATCAGGACTTTGCTTGCGCAGGATTACCCGGGCGGAATTCGCGTTTTTGTTGCGGCGGATAACTGCACGGACAAAACCGCCGAAATTGCACGACATGCGGGAGCAATCGTTTACGAACGAAACGATTTGACAAAAATCGGCAAAGGATACGCACTTAATTTCATATTTAAGAACATTGAAAAGGATTATCCGAATGCCTTTGATGCCTTTTTCATCTTCGATGCCGATAATCTTGTGGATGAGCATTACACAGCGGAGATGAACAAAATGCTCAATGCGGGTTATGATGTTGCAACGTGTTTTCGTAATTCGAAAAACTACGATGACAGCTGGATTTCGGCGGGAAGCGGACTCTGGTATGTGCGCGAGAGCCGCTACCTGAACGAATCGCGTTATCTTCTCGGTTCCGGCTGCGCTGTTTCGGGAACGGGCTTCATGGTGAGCAGCGAATATCTCAAAAAAATCGGCGGCTGGAATTATTTTCTTTTGATTGAAGACATTGAATTTACCGTTTGCTGCGCCGTAGCGGGTGAGCATATCGGCTATTGCAAAGATGCAGTTATTTATGACGAACAGCCCGCAACCATGAAAGCATCATGGAAGCAGCGGCTGCGTTGGTCAAAAGGCTACCTTCAGCTGATACAGACTCACGGGGGGGATTTGTTCAAAGGCATATTCCGCGGGATTTTTAAAGAAGGCGATTTTACATGTTTCGATATCGGAATGAACATTTTTCCGGCATACCTGCTCGGAATTGTTGCCCAAATTGTAAATATTGTCGGCATTATTGTTTCCGTTTGCATCGGCAGCGGGATAACAACGGTTCTGCTTTCAATCTTGCAGATTCTCTTCAACAGCTATATAATTGCATTTGTTGTCGGACTTATTGCAACGATCGACATGTGGAAGATTATTCCGGCTAAAACTGCTAAGAAAATACTTTATATATTCACATTTCCAATTTACATGATGACGTATCTGCCCATTTCCGTTGCTGCGATATTCAGCAAGGCAAGCTGGGTTCCGACGGTTCATGAATGCACGCGCAGCCTTGATGATCTGCGCGGCAAGTCTGAGAAGTCGGAAACGGAAACTCTCGAAAATCGTGACCGTACGCACACGCTGAAAAAAGCGGTTAACGGCAATGAGGCCGAAATTGAAGATTGAGCCAATGCACCGGTGAATCAGTTTGCTTAATGCAGGCTGATTTTCTGCGGTGATTGCTGCTGCTCGGAGAGATAAACGGCGCATGAAAGTGAGCTTTTAATCAAAACACGCAGTTCATATGCAGTTTGCGGGCACCGCTTTTTTGAGTGGTGCTTGTTCGTTTGTTTACGGGAATAATGCCGTGAGTTTTAATGAGAACAGCCGTTGCAGAGAGAACGAGAACCGGATTCAATAACGATTCGGTGTCAATAAGGATTTTTTGAAATCATATAAACAGGTGCCGCAGCCCGTTCGGACTGCGGCACCTGCCTTTAAGTTTTGTCGTGCTGCACAGGCGCTTGCTTATGCAGCATGACTGTTTAGCTTTTTCAGCCGTTCATTGCCATGCGCATGATAGCAAGAGCGTCGGATGCGGTAACGGTGCCGTCACCGTCGAGGTCAGCATGTGCGAGCTGGCTTGCGGTGAGAGTGATGGTACCCATTGCGCCGCGCATTGCGAGCAGTGCGTCGGAAACGGATACGATGCCGTCGCCGTCAACGTCGCCGTTTGCCATGCCTGCATCGCCGGAGAATGCAACATTGTCGATCTTAACGCAGTCCTCGCCCCTATTGACGCTGCTGTCCTTGCTGTAGGACCATTCAAAGGTGTATGCGCCGTCGGCAGCTGCGGTGTAGGTGTAGGTTGCCCATGCACTGTTGGTGTTGCCGGAGAGCTTCTGAACTTCGGTGCCGTTTGCTTTGAAGCGGTACCAGTCATAGTTGCTTTCACTGCTGTAGAAATAGTCGAAGGTGAGGGTATCGCCTGCGGACATCTGAACAGTTGTTGAAACGGAAGCGGTGGAGTTGCCGACACCTGCATTGTTGGACTTTGCAAGGAATCTGTCGCCTTCGGTAACGGCTTCAAAGCCGTAGGGCTGGCTGGTGCCGAACTGGAGAGAACCGCCCGCAACGTTAAGGGAATCGAACAGGGAAGTGTCGATATTGACGGTTGCTTCGCAGGTTGCGGTGCCGAATACGGAACCGTTTACCATAACGGTGCAGGTGATGGTTGCGGTGCCCGCGCTGATACCGGTGACGGTTGCTTTGCGCTTGTTGCCGGTAACGGTTGCAACGGATTCGTTGGAGCTGGTCCAAACGAGTTCATAGTTGTTCGCATTTTCAGGCTGACGAACAAAGTTGATTTCTGCGGTCCTGCCGATGTACATCTCAACTGCATTCTGCTGGAGGCTGAAGCCGGTGATGTCAACGGGCTCCGGGTTGCCGAAAAGCGTCCACTGGCTGTTTACAGTCTGTGCGCTGTCGGGATTTGCGGGGAAGGGATCGTCTTCACTCATAACGATGGGCCATGCATCACCCCTGGGATCGGGGAGACCGTGGGTTTCTGCCATGAGGTTAAATGCATCTGCAACGGTTGCGGGATCATCCGCATTCTTCATTGCATTCCAGAAGGTTGCTTCGTACATATAGTCGCCGACGAAGGTAACGCTCTGGGAATAACCGTAAACAACGCCTGCACCTGCGCGGAGAAGCGCATAACCGGTGGTGCCCTGACCCTGGCGTTTCATGCCTTCGCAGATCGCCATCCAAACAAAGCAGTTGGAAAGGGTGTCGGGTGTATGGTTTTCAATGTAACGACCGTCGATCCATGCTGCGCTGCCGGAACGAACTGCCCAACCGTTGTTGTAGTCTTCCTGAGTGATGCCGCTGTTGGTGGTCAGGCAGAGGTAGGAAGAAGTACCGGACTGGCTGCCGTGGCTGTCAAAAAATACAACGCCCTTGTCAACAAAGTTTTCTGCGATTGCGGGGCCGGTTGCCGAAGTGCTCTGGATAAGCAGGTAATCGCCGCCGGTTGCTGCCGCAACGGACTGAGCTTCACGTTTATACTGATCGGTGAAGGTGCTGTCGTGGCCGTAGTAAGGCGCAATGAGGAATACGTTGGGGGATTCTGCATCCTTAAGAGCGCTCTTTTTGCCGTTGCCTTTGGTGAGAACAACGCCTTCCTCAACGGGTGCGCAGTCGGTGTTGAGTTCGTTGCGGAGCCTGTAGTTGTATGCGCAATACATGCCGTCAACGGTGAAGTAGAAGCCGTCCTTCGTGAAGTCGGAGAAGCTGTCCTTATCAACGGTGTTGAGGTTCAGCGCAGCGTTGTAAACTGCATTGATGACCTCGGTGCGGCTCATGCCCTGAGCAAGAGCGTCTGCTTCGGCTGCATCGAGTGCCGCCCAAGCGTTGTCGAGTTTGCGCATTGCTGCTGCTTCGTTAACGAGACCGTCAACATTCTCTGCAAGAGAAGCAACGGGAATCATTGCGAAAGCCATGATGAGCGCAAGCGCAAGTGCCAGAAATTTGCGGGTTTTCATTTCTTTTCCTCCTGAAATATTTCTTTTGTGCCGTCGGATACGAGCCTGAAATCGCATCTCAAACGGTACTTTGCATCGGCTGTGCCGACACACCTTTTATTTTACCATTTCAGAAGTGAATGTCAAGAAAAAACAGCCGAATTACGATATTATATAACCGCGCCCGAAAGACTGAAAAACACATTGCGATTAGGGTATGAAATAGATAAAAAGAGCGAATATATTGAAAAAACGAGATATAATGTTATGTATACAAAACTTCCGAAGGCAAAAATACGGCAAATATTTCAAACAAAATATCCAAAACAGCCGCCGAAGCCCAAACGAGCTGCGGCGGCTGTCTTTAAGTTTTTTCGTGATGCACAGGTACTTGCTTATGCATCATGACTGTTTAGCTTTTTCAGCCGTTCATTGCCATGCGCATGATAGCAAGAGCCTCGGATGCGGTAACGGTGCCGTCGCCGTCGAGGTCAGCATGTGCGAGCTGGCTTGCGGTGAGAGTGATGGTACCCATTGCGCCGCGCATTGCGAGCAGTGCGTCGGAAACGGATACGATGCCGTCGCCGTCAACGTCGCCGTCTGCCATGCCTGCATCGCCGGAGAATGCAACATTGTCGATCTTGACGCAGTCATTGCCGCCGTTTACACTGATGTCTTTGCTGTAGGACCATTCAAAGGTGTATGCGCCGTCGGAAGCTGCGGTGTAGGTAT
>OLXN01001759.1_pt1 | contig 11711 bp, 10 predicted proteins | sample 1674021 | NCBI WGS metagenome assembly OLXN01 (sample SAMEA103958137, study PRJEB25191) | human gut metagenome | biome: human-associated habitat [ENVO:00009003]; feature: intestine environment [ENVO:2100002]; material: feces | place: Germany | collected 2013/2015
CACTAAAGTGCAGAGGTCTCCACCGGAGACCCGCACCCTTTGCAAGGGAGGCAAATAGGTTTATTTATTTTATTCGGCGCGGTTTAGCCGCTTTATCGACAGTCTTTTTTATAACTTATTTTCTTCCTCGTATTCCTTTGAGTATTCAACGTTTTGCGTGTCGGGGATAGGTACTCCCATTTCCGTTTTTCTGTCAGGTTGAACGGTTGGATTTGTTATGGAAGTTAAATATTTATTCGTCAAATCCGTATCTTTGCTTAATTGATATTTTTTCTTGTATTTTTCACCTTTCATAAACTCACCTCTAAGGCTATTGTTTACAAAAGCTCGCTGATTATTAAATTAGAAACAAGCATTCCCTCGCTTGTAAGCGCAATTTTGTTTTCGCTTTCTTTCATAAGCCCCATTTTTACAAAGCGTGAAAAGTCTTTTTTTATAAGCGATTTATCAATTCCGCAATTTAGCCTTAAGCCGAGCATAATTCGTTCTTCCTCAATATCAACCACTCCTTCACTTTTAAGCGACCAATCGGTATCATAATAAAATCTTTTGCCGTGCCAAAGGGAGTGTGCGCTTTTGCCTAAGCCTAAATAATCGTCTAAAATCCAATATTTTGTATTGTGTTTACTTTCAAACGACGGCTTAGAAAAATTGCTTATTTCATATTGATTAAAGCCGAGAGCTTCAAGGGATTTTATTGTTTTTAAATACATTTCGCAAACCGTGTCCTCGTCGGGAAGTGCGAGCCTGTCCTTTAGGTTAAAAAATTTTGTGCCATTTTCAATTTTAAGCATATATGCGCTTATGTGGGTAACGTTCATTTTGTCGATAAATTCAAAAGTTTCATCAAGAGAGGAGAGAGTTTGCTTGGGAGTGCCGAGCATAACGTCAAGGCTTATGTTACTTATTCCTGCTTTTTTAGCGTCGTTGCAAGCCTTTGCAACTTCCGTTTGCCCTGCGCTTCTTCCAAGTGCAAAGCGTTCTTCGTTTCTTGCGCTTTGCATACCTATGCTTACTCTGTTTATTCCGCATTTTGCATAGGTGTAAAAATCTTTTTCAAGGTTTTTTGACGGGTTACATTCAATTGTTATTTCGGAATTTTTATCTATATCAAAATGATTTTTTGCAGATGTCAAAATTTTGGCGATTAATTCACTTTCTAAAATCGACGGAGTACCGCCGCCGAAATAAACTGTGTCAAATTCGCCTGAATAATCAGCCATTGTTTTGATTAATTCGTCGGCGTATTTTTCGCTAAGCTCCTTGTCATATTTTACGCTGTAAAAATCGCAATAAGGACATTTCGATTTGCAAAAAGGGATATGAATATATAAACCTGCTTTGTTGTTCATCTAATCACCTAAAAAATATGGGCAAGCACTGCTCGCCCATAAAATAATTTTGTATAAAATTTATTCGTCTGCCTCTGTTGAAAGAAGAACACGGTCGTTGTCAAATTCTTCTCCGCCGGAGGTAACCTTAAATTTTGCAAGAAGGTCAGCGGTAGTAAGATTTTTCTTTTCCTCGCCCGATACGTCATAAATAATTTTACCCTCGTTCATCATAATAAGACGATTGCCTATATTTATAGCGTCTTTCATATTGTGAGTAATCATAATTGTTGTAAGATTATCCCTTGCAACAATTTTTTCCGTAAGGTCAAGCACCTTTTTAGCTGTCTTAGGGTCAAGTGCCGCAGTGTGTTCATCAAGGAGCAAAATCTTAGGCTTTTTAAGGGTTGCCATAAGAAGCGTAACAGCTTGCCTTTGACCGCCTGAAAGAAGTCCTACTTTAGATGTAAGCCTTGTTTCAAGTCCTAAATCAAGGCTTTTAAGAACTTCAACATATTCTTCTTTTTCTTTTTTTGTAACGCCGAATGCCAAGCCTCTGTGATTGCCTCTTCTCTTTGCAAGAGCAAGATTTTCAAGAATTTGCATATCTGCGGCTGTACCGTTCATAGGGTCTTGGAAAACCCTGCCGATATATTTGGCTCTTTTATGCTCAGGAAGCTTTGTAACGTCAATGCCGTCAACCGTAATGGTTCCGCAATCAACGGGGTAAACACCTGCAATCATATTAAGCATAGTTGATTTGCCTGCGCCGTTACCTCCGATAACCGTTACGAAATCGCCTTCGTTGAGAACTAAATCAATGCCACGAAGAGCCTTTTTTTCATTAATTGTGTTAGGATTAAACGTTTTATGAACATTTTTAATTTCAAGCATTATTTGTTGCCCTCCTTTATCTTGATATGCTTTTGAGCATATTGCCCTTTAAGATAAGGAATACCGAGGAATACGGCAACAATAGCAGCGGTAAGAAGCTTGAGGTCATCGGTATTAAGACCGAGGCTGATAACAAACTGCATTACTACATAGTAAATAATTCCGCCGAATGCAACTGCAAGAAGCCTGAGCGCAAAGTTTTTAAATATTTTGCCAAAGATAACCTCGCCTATAATAACTGCGGCAAGACCGATAACGATAGCGCCTCTGCCCATATTGACGTCTGCGAAGCCCTGATATTGCGAAAGAAGCCCGCCCGCAAGAGCAACAAGACCGTTTGAAAGTACAAGCGCAACAATTTTTGTTAAATTAATATTGATACCGTTTGCACGAGCCATATTTTGGTTACAGCCGGTAGCACGGATTGAATGACCAAGCTCGGTATCAAAAAACCAATAAAGAATTGCGATAATGGCAACAACAAAGATTGCTACTATAATAATAGCCTTCGTAATATCAGTCATACTTGCAAGCACGTGATATTTATAAATTGAAAGCGCCTGATTTGATTTGCCGAGTATTCTTAAATTTATTGAATAAAGTGCAAGCTGAGTTAAAATACCTGCAAGAATAGGCGGTATGCCAAGCAAGGTGTTAAGCACGCCTGTAACAAGACCTGCCATACAGCCTGCAAGAAAAGCAAACAAAAGCGCAACCCAAACATTCATTCCGTTCATCATTGATATAACTAAAACCGCACCGCCTGTTGCAAGCGTGCCGTCGACAGTTAGGTCGGCAAAATCAAGCACTCTAAAAGTGATGTAAACGCCGATTGCCATTATGCCCCAAATAAGACCGAGTCCTACTGCACCGGGAATGGCACTGATAAAAGCTCCCATAATTTTATATACCTTTCAATTAAAAGTAATTTAAAGAGCAACAAGTAGAAACTCATTGCTCTTTATTAATTTGACACTATTATACTTTAAACCGTTAAATTAGTCAATAGGTTGTTAGTTATTTTGCGTCGCTGAAATTATATGCTTTGTAATTATCCGGAACGTTAGCCTTGAATGCCTTTGCCTGCTCCTCGTTGTAGTAGTATGTAAGCTCGTCTGACTGCTGAACGTTCATTGTTGCAGGGTCTGTACCCTTTGTAAGAATTTCGTATGCCATTGCGCCGGCTTTTTGACCGAGGTTGTAGAATGAAATTGAAAGAGTTGCAACTGCGTTTGTTGATTTGAAGATGCCTTCCTCGCCTGCAATGATAGGTGTTTTTGCAGCCTTGCATGCTGCGTCAATTACACTGCCGTTATCAGCTGCCGTGTTATCTGTAGGAACGTAAATAACGTCTGATTCGCTTGCAGCTTTTTTAGCAACAGTTGCAATGTCGTTTGAGTCTGCAAATGAATAGAATGTGCAGCTGACACCTTTCTCTTCAAGTGCTTTTTTAACACCGTCAACCTGATACTGCGAGTTAGCCTCTGCTGAACAGTAGAGTGCGCCTACCTTCTTTGTGTTAGGGAAAAGATCAAGAATCATCTGTGCCTGGTCTGCAAGAGGAGCAAGGTCAGATGTACCCGTAATGTTAATTCCTGTCGGGTCTGTAGGATTCATTTTAATGTCAAGCGCTGTTCCGTAATCGGTTACGGCTGTGCCGACTACAGGAGTTTTACTTGCAGCTGTTGCTGTAGCGGCAGCCTGAAGCGCCGGTGTTGCGTTTGCTAAAATAAGGTCGTAATTTGATGATACAAATTTATTTACGATTGTAGCGCAGTTTGCAGAATCGTTGGATGCGTTTTGATAGTCAAAGTTGATTGTCTTTCCGTCAGCCTTTGCAAGCTCGCTGAGCTTATCCTTAAAGCCTTTTGTTGCGCTGTCAAGTGCGGTATGCTGTGTAAGCTGGCAAATACCTACATTATATGTATTTTTATTTGTTGTATCGCTTTTTCCTGAATTTGATGAGCAACCTGCAAATACACTGCCGACCATGAGTGCCGAAAGTGCTACAGCCGCAATTTTTTTAACTGTTTTGTTCATAAAATATTTTTCCTCTCTGATTCGAAATACTTTAGCACCTAAAAGTGTTAAAGTTTATGTTGATAGTTTAGCACCTAAAAGCGCTAAAGTCAATAGGGAGAATATTTTTTGTTCAAGTGTAACAAAAAGGAGGTGACATTTTAGTGCATAGTGCATAGTTGCCATTTAAAATAAAAAAAGCAGCATCAAATTTTGATACTGCTTTTGGCGTCCCGGAAGGGAGTCGAACCCCCGACCTTTCGCTTAGGAGTGACCTCGAAACTCAGTTGTGGAGTCACTTTCTATACCCGATAATCCAGTATTTTCAAGTTTTTTTCGCACTTTGAGTGTTAAACTGTGTTACGAAATTACTGCTAATTTTACCCCGTTTTCGACCGCTTCATTAGATGGAAATTAGCAAGGGGTTCGGATTTAGGAAAACGGTTATATTCCCACAAGATGCCTTTGTTTAATCGCTTGTACCTCGGTCTGTTACCGAGTTTTATTTATTTTACTCACTTCGCTAAATTGGAATTTGACGGTATTACAACAGCATTATCTCATTGGCAATCATAGCCACGGTTTTGGCGTTGGTATCAATTTTAATGGTATTGAGTGCTTGATACATCGGTATTCTTGCTATGCTTCGCTCAATTATATCTTCAGAACGGATACCTTTTTCTACATCCATTGTCAATCTTTCACACAGAGTCTTTTCATCCGCTACAAGCGAGACGCATTTCACCTTACAGTTTTGTATATCCAGCTTCTCAAGTATGGAATTGATAATACTCTGCTCGTGCATCACCCAACAAAAAATGATATTCTCGTATGCGGAACACTTCAGAAAATTATTGAGTAAATAACAAATATTATTTGTAACCATTGCTTTTGTTTCATCGGTTACTTGGAATGGACTTGCATCCCAGCACCAATCTCCGTCAAGAAATACGCTATTCGGCAAATCCTGTTTGAGCTGTTGGCACACAGTTGTTTTTCCAATTCCCATAGTGCCACCAACCATATATAAAGTTTTCATCATTCGCACCTACAAATTCTTATTTAGCTAACCGATTATACCACATAAATATGAAAAATTCTACACATTAAAGCGAAAAGAAAACGGCAAGACCATTTTGTGATCTTGCCGTTGTGCTTCAACTTGTAGTTAATACTTGAATGTCGCAAGTTATGGAAAACTACGGGCAGTAGGTCGCTGTCTTTGATTAGTTTCTGCAATGCACGGGTGATGATTTGGCTCTCCATCGGTCTGCCATGTGCATTACAGAATACGAGGTTAAAATCTTGGAACTCGTCACCGAACAGTTTCTTGTATTCCTGAATTTTCTGATAACGTTCTTTGAGCATTTCTGCCACCGTCTTAGGTAGAAATAGCTTTTACATCGTGTAGCCAGTCTCTTTTTGTGTTTAGGTATATTTTATTTTGAGTTTTCTTTTTTTGGCTGTTATTATCTTGCAAAGAACATCGTCAACCCTGTCGGTGTATCTGCCTTGTCTGTTAGCAGAGGCCGAATTTGCTGATGTAAATTTGTGATTTTCTCGTTTCTTTTGTTTCTTTGCAAAAATAAAAAACGCCGAAAACCTTGATTTTACTAGGCTTTTCGGCTGTGCTTTTGGCACCCCCTGCGAGAATCGAACTCACAACTAACCCTTAGGAGGGGCTTATTATATCCATTTAACTAAGGCGGCATTTTAGTGCATAGTGCATAGTTTTCTTTTAAAATAAAAAAAGCAGCATCAAATTTTGATACTGCTTTTTGGCATCCCGGAAGGGAGATATTATTTTACCGAAACATTCAACTTGCGCAAATCCGTAGAAACAAGCTTGATTTCAGGCTCAAATTTTACATTACCCTTATTATTTACAACAACATCAACATTTTCGTTATCGCAATTTACATCAAACTCTAATTTTACGCAGTTGTTTTTTAAGTATTCAAAGGACTCGCCGTCATCATTAAAATAACGGGCTGTAAATTTGCCGTTTTTAACAGGATAAACGGTAAAAACGACTTTTTCTGCGGATTTGTATGAGCAGTCGCCCTCATCAACGGGAAAAACAGAGCCACAACGAATAAAATAAGGCACAGGCTTATCTGACGGCAAATCGACCTTTACCGTGCTTGCGCCGCAATAAAGCTTTCCTGTTTCATTCAGATACCAATCGTCGCCCTTTGGCAGGTAAACAGACACCTGAGTTACACCCTCGTCAAGCACGCACTTTGCCAAAACATCTCTGCCAAGCATAAACGCATCGGTATTTACGTCAATATTTTCATCATTGTAATAAATATAAGGCGGAGCTTGCATGGGGACATCATTTTCCACGCTGTTATAAGCACAATTATATAAATAAGGTATCAGGCTTTTGCGTTGTCTTAAAATCGCCTTTGCGCCGCACAAGCCGCTTTCATAGCTCCACGGCATGGTAGCAGAGCCGTCGCCGTTCCAAGAATGAATTGTAAAGCGTGGCTCAAAAACGCCGTGCTGCATCCATCTTAAAAGCAATTCTTCGCAAGGCATTTCGCCTGAAAAGCCTCCCAAATCGTGACCGTAAAAATAAAAGCCTGAAAGGGACATTGTCATTCCCACATAATGGCAAAAACGCAAATCGTGAAACGAAGTAAAATTATCGCCGGACCAGGTTTGCGCCAAGCGTCTTACACCGCTGTTTCCGCTTCTCGTAGATAAAAACGGACGCTTGCCGGGATATTTTTTCATTTGCGCCTTGTACGAAGATAATACCATTAAATAAGTTAATATCGGACGAATTCTGCACGCAGAAACTTTTTCGCCAAAGCCTGCGGCAACAGCGTCAGTTGCCTTAATATCAAACTCGTTATTATCATTCCATGTAGCATCAATTCCGAAATCAAGCAGCTTTTCGGTTACCTGACTGCCCCAAAAATCGAAGGCGTCGGAATTTGTAAAGTCCAAATAACTGCCCACACCGTCCCAAAACTGCGTTACATAGGGTGTTCCATCTGCATTTTTAACAAAAAATCCTTTTTCCGCCAACTCATCATACATTGGATGCGAGGTCAAAAAAGCAGGCTTGATATTCGGAATTAAATGTATTCCTGCATTATTGTAATCGGCAACGAATTTTTCAGGATTGGGGAACTTATCGTAATTCCAATTAAAAACGCAACGCAAATTTCCTATTGAAGTATATCCCGATGAAAGATAAAATCCGCCGCAGCTCAAATCAAGGTCTTTAATTTTATCCAAAAAGCCCTGCATCTGATTTTGTGCGTCAGGCGCATCGGTATATGCCATTGTACTGCCGCAATAATCGAAGCTCCACTTAGGCGGAAAAGCCTGCTTGCCGCACAAGCGAGCATATTGCTGTAAAACAGAAAGCTTGCTTCCCAAAAAAACATAATAAACCAAGCAATCGTCATCCGTCTTAAAATACTTGAAATGGCAGTAATAATTATTGATTTCCCTACCCAAATCAACAAAAGAGGTGTCTGTTGTATCGTAATAAATACCGTAAGCACCAACAGAATTTTCGCAAATATAAAACGGAACGTGCTTGTACAGAGGATCTGTTTTTTCTGCGTCAAAGCCCATACTGTCCGCCGTTTCAACACGGTAAACCTGACCTGCTTTATTTATCAAGCCGCTTTTGTCGCCAAGTCCGAAAATATGCTCGTCATCTTCTCTGGTAATATAATGATAAGACCCGTTGCCGAATTCGCCTTCAAAATTATAGGCAAGCGGTGCTCTGTCTGCGAACAAAAGCTTTGACTCTTTACCGTAAGACAAAATAAAATTATTCAAATCGAGGTCAATGGTAACGCCGCAATCAAGAACAAATTTCTCTTTATTTTCAAATTTTTCAACAACAGGCGCAACACAGTCAAATCCGTCCACGGATAATCTGCTTCTGCCGAGAGAGGATAGGTTATTATTCGGATTTACGGTAAAGGTCGGCAGCATTTCGGCGTTATCGTTAAAAACAGCCACACGCAAAGCACTGCCACTTATGAAATCAATGTTGATATTAACGTTATCGCACTTATATTCACGGTGCGTTTCGTTTTCGTTTATAAGCTTAAAAATATGATTAAATCTCATTATATTGATGCTCCGCCGATAAATGTATTTTTCAAAAGCTGTGGGATGTTCCAATGTGCCGGCCTTGTGTTTTCACAAAAAGTCATAACCTTAGCCGTGCCGGGCTTCCACACCGGTATTTCATTGCAATTGGGATTTCCGTTTTTTGCAAAAGCAATAAAGGATTTTGCAAGCTGATTTGAAATTTCATAATCAACAGCCTCAAAAGGCCGCCAATTTTTATCAAGAGTTGAAAAAGCATAAAGCAAATCGCTTGAATGCCAAGCACCCTTTTCATCGCCCGGCAAGCTGCGTGCAAAATAATAAATATAGCAATCGCTGTTTTTATCACAGGAAACCCATTTTTTATCGATAGCCTGCAAAACGGCAGGCACCATATCATTTTTTGTAACACCTATAATTTTAGGCATTTGAGGAATTGTCCTGTTGTTAAAATTTGACTGTGTAATTATTTTTCCGTCGCAAACCGGCAGAGTATAAAGCATACTTTTAAGCTTATCCTCCTTGCATGCCTTATCCCAAGCACGATAAAGCACCTCTTTATCCGCTTTTTTCAACTCGGCTATACTTTTACATCCTGCATTTTTAACAATCTTATCCCAAAAAGCTCTTGTTTTTTCAGGGGTCAGGGGTTTTGCGAGGAAACGCTGTAAACCGCCGCCGCTCATCATTATCGCTGCGGAAAACCAACCTTTGCAAAGCGGATTTGAAAGATGAATGTCAACGCTCATAGCTCCTGCGCTTTGACCTGAAAGCACAATATTATTCGGGTTTCCGCCGAAAGCTTCAATATTATCCCTAACCCATTTAATTGCGGCATATTGGTCAAAAAGTCCGAAATTACCGCAAACTCCGTTTTCATCGGTTAAATCAGGATGTGAGCAAAAGCCGAAGGCATTAAGCCTGTAATTCATCGCAACGAAAATCACGCCGTTTTTTGCAAAATTTTCGCCGTTGATATGCGCCTCGTTTGAGCTTCCGCCTGTAAAGCTGCCGCCGTGAATAAAAATTAAAACAGGACAGTTTTTAGCCTCTTTAGGCACATATATATTCAAAAATTGGCAATCCTCGCTGTATGTAAACGCTAAACCGTCTCTGAATTCATAATGATAAAAAGGGTTAACTGTTGCATCATCATCAAACCCACGGTGCTGATATGAGCACTCCTTAAAGCAAGTTGCATCAAAAACACCCTGCCACTTTTCAATCACCTGAGGATATTCCCAACGCTTGGCATTTGCGTACTTTATGCCCCTGAATTCAAAGCAGTTTTCGCCGTCTATGCCTTGAATTTTTCCGCATTTTGTTTGCAATTCGACTGTTTTCATAAAATTATGCCCCTAAGTATATCAATCGTTTTTATTGCCGTAAAGCTGCTTGTGCAAATTTTCGATTTCCGATTTGCCCAGCTTGTAGCAAAAAGTCGTCAAAATAAACATAAGCAAAAGAATAACCGACGGCACTATTGTTGCCGCATCAAACATTTTCGTTAAAACCTGCTGCGATTGTACGGCTTGCGTGCCTTTGTAGCCGATAGCCCCAAGCACTGCCGGAACGCCTGCACCTGCGGCTGTTTGACCTAATTTGCGTACAAAAGAATAAATACTGTAGGTTGTGCCCTCTTCACGCCTGCCCGATAAAAGCTCCTGATAATCCGTAACGTCCATAACAAGCGCCCAAACCTCAAGCACAAGGAAGGTTTGACCTGCACCCGAAAGGAACACGAGTCCGAGGAAAACATAAGGATTGTGAGCAAACGGGGTAAAACGCAAAAGGAACATCAATAAGCTGATGACAAAGGCAAAGCCCAAGCCTGCGCCGCAAATTTCCTTTTTGCCGAATTTTCTGATAAGCTTACCCATAAACGGTAAAAACAACGCCATAGGCAAATAGGTGCATATGGTAACAATGCTGTAAAGACCCGGCTTCTCAAAGTAATTTTTGAAAAGATAATTATAAAACGTTTGTGTGTACATTTGAAAACAGATAAGAAACATAGATATAAAGCAAAGCACAACAAACGGCTTGTTTTTAGCAAGGATTTTGACGGTTTTCAGCAAATTATAATCGCTTGTTTTTTGAGTCGGCGGAAGCTGAATTCGCTCTTTTGTCAATCTAAAGTGGATAATAAAAAGAACGATTGTTAAAACCGAAATAGCACCTACGCACAATGAAAGCTTGTTCCCGTCAAGCACCTTTGACGAACTGCCGTCGGCATTGATTACAGTCGTGAAAACAACAAGCGGCATAAGAATTTGCGCCGGCAAGCCGCCGATTCCCGCACCGACAGAACGCCACATTGAAAGAGATGAGCGTTCAACCTCGTCATCAGTAATGGCACTTGCCAATGAGCCGTAAGGGATATTGACGCCGGTATACATCATTCCGTAGAAAATATATGTTATGTAAGCATAGATTAAGTATTGACCGTTTGACAATCCGGGGATTTTACAAAACATCAAAAACGCACCCACGGCAAGCGGAAAAGAAGCCCCTAAAATATAGGGCCTGAATCTGCCGTGCTTTGTCGGCTTTCTTGAGTCTATAAACGAACCCCACATAGGGTCATTTACAGCGTCCCAAATTCTGGCAACAAGCATTAAGATTGTTATGCTTGCGGCTGAAATGCCCAAAATATCGGTATAAAACATTGTTAAATACGAAGAAACAAGACTAAACGAGAGTATTCCGCCCATATCGCCCAAAGCATAACCAAGCTTATCCTTAAATTTAATTCCGTGCGTTTCCATGAACAGCCCCCTTAACCAAATTGTTAAAATTAGACAATAATATTATACATCGCTCGTTTTTATTGTCAATAATTACAAATAAATTTGTTGACCGATTATGAAAATTTGTGATTTTCCGTTTTGCTGTTTCTTCGTAAAAATGAAAAAACGCCGGAAGCCCTTGATTTTACTGGGTTTTCCGAAATTTTAGTGTTAATAATTTCTCTTATGAAATCTGCTGATTTTACGCCGTTTTTTCCCTTCATTTTAGCAAGGTATTAGCAAATGCAAAGATTTTTGGGGGACATCATTCAGTTAATCTGATACTCGTTGCGAGTGCTAAATCGCCGTAGCACTTTTTCGTTATTTTCGAGTATCTTATCAAATTCGTGTTTTTATTAGTTTCGTTGCAAGCGTGATACCCAAGTCATCTGTATTCTGCCAACCGAGGCAAGTAGTTAAGTCGCCCTGTGGGTCTGCGTCTATGAGCAATACTTTCTTGCCCTGCATTGCAAGACCTACACCGAGATTTACCGTAGTGGTTGTTTTTCCCACTCCGCCTTTTTGATTGCATATGGCAATCGTTTTGCAGTTTGACACTTCTTTTTGCCCTCCTTTCTGAAAATTCATAGCC
>OLXN01001767.1_pt1 | contig 11665 bp, 7 predicted proteins | sample 1674021 | NCBI WGS metagenome assembly OLXN01 (sample SAMEA103958137, study PRJEB25191) | human gut metagenome | biome: human-associated habitat [ENVO:00009003]; feature: intestine environment [ENVO:2100002]; material: feces | place: Germany | collected 2013/2015
TCAGCTATCAGTATTTGTCTGATGAGGAAACCCGGATGTGGCAAATTTGATTTATAGTCCGATCGGTTCTACCTGATATCCTTTTTCAAGTAAAAGCGCGATTAATCCGTCTTTGCCCGGAAGGTGGCGGACGCCTACGGCGATGAAGGTGGGCTGGGCTTTCATCAGTTCGGGTATCTTGTTCATCCAATTCAGATTTCTGCGCTTTAACAAATCCTCCCGTATTCGTTTCCCTATCTCTGTTAATTTCGGTGAGGTCCGGAAGATCGAATCTACTTTCACTTCAAAATCTATCAGGCTTTTCATGTTTTGAGTACGATACACATCTGAAAGGGTATTGACGAAAGATAAAGGTGAAATTTCGTCATCTTCCCGTAGATCTGATATTAATTCGTCAGCTTCTTTCTTTAGATTACTTTTTTCTGATACAAAGGCGTCGAATATACCCTCCAAGCCGACAATTGTGAGGCCTTTCTCTTTTGCTTTTTTTTCTAAAGCTATGTCCATAACTTGAGATTTCATACTATCAATCTGACTTTGGGAGTATCCTGTGTCTACTAATTTCTTACCTTTTTCTATCTCTCCTAAAATAAGGGCTAAGAAATTAGGCTTTATATACACCTTATTTAAAGGAGATTTTAAACTTTGACGTACTATGGAATCGAGAAAATGAAAATCTTCTTTATTTAATAAGTCGGCATAGGTTGTGTCTTTAGGTAGTTTTATAGCGACTCCGACCTGAGCAGGGGTTGGTTTGGACGTTGTTTCGCTTTCTCCGGCGAATTGGCTACAAGCGTTAAAGGCTTGGTGGAGTTCGGGAATACTGTCGGTATATTGATATAGTATGTCGTATGTACCATGATATGTTCCGAACAGATAAGAGGGATGCGAAAGACCGTTGCCTGAAATTTTCCATAACCAACCGCCTTCCGGTCGCTGTTTCGCAGTGGAAGTACAGGTGATAAAGATTGCAATGGTAAGAAATGCCAGGAATAGTTGATTGAATTTTTGCATAGCTATTATGATTATAATATTTATAAATCTTATTATAGTATGTCTCCGCTTTTGGGTGTGGGACAAATTTGTGGAATGTTTAGTAACGGACAATGAATACATTGTTCTGCATTTTTACATGTTCCGCTTAGTTTTATTTTATTCTGAATACGCTGTCTGCGTTTTTTTACGGCATCGTAATTTTTACCTAGTAGGTTGGCAATCTCTTTTAGAGATACTTTCTCGAATATCAGGATACAGATAAAAATCTCGTAAGACGACAACTGGATTGATTCCAGAAAACTTATCAATGGCTGGTTTATTTTTCGATAGAATCCTAGGATTTCGGTGTATTCATCGTATGAAGGTTCAGCAGGTTTTTGATTTTCCAATGTTTGCATCCGCTCGCGTAGAGAAGCGATAATGGCTTCTTGTGTCTGATTGCGGAAAGTAACATCCTGATTGACTTGTTCTATTTCCTGGAAAAGTGATCTCCAGTATGTACTTGCTTGTTTTTGCCTCTTGAACATAATAATAGCTACCGGAATTAAGAGGATAACTAATAGTACCAATCCCAGAATAATGAGTTGTTGCAGTTGTAGTTGCTGCAGCAAGATGTCGTGTTCAATCAATGATTGCGAAGGATTAGATTGTGTAATCTCGGTTATCATGATGTCTAAAAGTTTGGTATAAGAAATATGTAAAAAGAATAAATACAATAGTGGCTGCCAGATTGACTATCCATAGATCTCCTGTCATTGCTGAGTTTACCTGTTGGGGAAGGGGATGATAATAATTAGTCATGACATATGCCACGCTTGAGACTTGTAAAAGAATATGTGTTATCAGGCAAGTCCATAGGCTCCGACTATATACATACAACCAGCCGAACCATAGTCCGTATATTAATCCTAATACAGGTAATAAGGTCATGCACCCCCACACTACAGAATAAATTATTGCGGCTATTATAATTGATTTTCGGATACCATATTCTGTCAGTAGTCCTCTTAGAATGATTCCTCTAAAAATGACTTCTATTATAAAAGGCATAAGTATTGCGCTGATAAAAGGATAAATGTAAGCCTCGTTTGAGTCTTTTGTTCCAATTTCTGTGAATATCTTTTTGAGAAACTCCGGGAATGGTACGATTGAATAAATCAGTGCATGTACCCACGGAAGGCAGAGAGTTCCTCCTGCTGCAAGTAATAGTACCTTTATATTTGGTTTGTCAAAACGGAGTATGGAGCGGTCCATTGCTTTGGTTCGGAAAGCTATTGCCAGTATTGTTACTGTGCTTACATATAGTATAGTCGCACATAGATAGCTAGGTACGCCTGATATGATGCAGATAACTTGAACGATTACAGTCCACAGAATAAAGAAGACAGCTAGCCAAATAGATTGACGGCAATTGGGAAAAGTGAGTATTTCCATAGTTTTTAATTTAATGTAATTATATAGAAGACTAAAAACAGTGTTGCAAAGTAGTTTCTTTTTTGTGATAATACCAAATTGGTGGAAAAGTCTAAAGGGACAGACATATATACATTAAAAAGCGTTGTATGAGCTGTACATAATGGCTTAAATGGTATTTGCGGGACAAAGATTAACTCATTTTAACTCAGCGTTCCCTTGTCTTGAGAGCGATAGCAGAAAATAAAAAATGGTTTCATGATGTTTTGAATATACTAAAATGATAGATTTTTGACTTATATCTTATATAGATTGCGTACTTTTTCCTACTTTTGCAGACCATTTATTTAAAAACCCATACATTGATATGCAGGAAAAAATAATAATTCTTGATTTCGGTTCGCAAACTACGCAACTTATTGGACGTCGTGTACGCGAGTTGGACACGTATTGCGAAATTGTTCCTTATAACAAATTTCCTAAAGAAGATACAACAATCAAAGGAGTTATCCTTTCCGGAAGCCCTTTTTCGGTTTATGATAAAGATGCTTTCAAAGTAGATTTGAGTGAGATTCGTGGTAAATATCCTATATTGGGAATTTGCTATGGCGCACAGTTTATGTCGTATACTAACGGTGGGAAAGTAGAGCCGGCCGGTACGCGTGAATATGGGCGTGCGCATCTGACTTCTTTCTGTAAGGATAATGTGTTGTTCAAAGGAGTACGCGAAAATACACAGGTGTGGATGAGCCATGGCGATACGATTACTGCTATCCCTGCTAACTTTAAAAAGATTGCTTCAACAGACAAAGTTGATATTGCTGCCTATCAGATTGAAGGTGAAAATGTATGGGGCGTTCAGTTTCATCCGGAAGTATTTCATAGCGAAGATGGAACACAGATCTTGAAGAATTTCGTAGTCGAGGTTTGTGGGTGCAAGCAGGATTGGTCACCGGCTTCTTTTATCGAAAGCACAGTTGCTGAATTGAAAGCACAGTTGGGTGATGATAAAGTGGTGCTCGGTTTGAGTGGTGGTGTGGATTCTTCTGTAGCTGCCGTGTTGCTGAACAGGGCTATTGGCAAGAATTTGACTTGTATCTTCGTAGATCATGGTATGTTGCGTAAGAATGAGTTCAAGAATGTGATGAACGATTACGAATGCCTTGGCCTGAACGTGATTGGTGTGGATGCCAGTGAGCAGTTCTTTGCGGAATTGGCCGGTGTAACGGAACCGGAAGGTAAACGTAAGATAATCGGTAAGGGTTTTATTGATGTGTTCGATGTAGAAGCTCACAAAATAAAAGATGTAAAATGGTTAGCGCAGGGTACTATTTATCCGGATTGCATAGAATCATTGTCTATCACAGGTACAGTGATTAAGAGTCACCATAATGTAGGGGGCCTTCCGGAGAAAATGAATCTAAAGTTGTGCGAGCCGCTTCGTTTGTTGTTTAAGGATGAAGTTCGTCGTGTAGGTCGTGAGTTGGGTATGCCGGAACATCTGATTACCCGTCATCCGTTCCCGGGACCGGGGTTGGCAGTACGTATTCTGGGAGATATTACGCCGGAGAAGGTACGTATCTTGCAGGATGCGGATGATATCTTTATTCAGGGATTGCGTGATTGGGGATTATATGATCAAGTATGGCAGGCAGGTGTTATCCTGTTGCCGGTACAGTCTGTCGGTGTAATGGGAGATGAGCGTACTTACGAAAGAGCAGTTGCCTTGCGTGCCGTGACATCTACGGATGCTATGACTGCCGATTGGGCGCATTTGCCTTACGAGTTCTTAGGTAAAGTTTCGAATGACATTATTAATAAGGTAAAAGGTGTGAACCGTGTAACCTATGATATTAGTTCCAAACCGCCTGCAACAATCGAATGGGAATAAAATAAGTCCTTTTTAGATGATACTTGAGTAGCCTCAACTTGAATAAAGTTGGGGCTATTTTATTTTCATCTCGGCAAACAAACTGTTTCATTACGGGAAACAAATAGTTTTAAACCTTTGAAACAAAATTGAATAGGGTGCGTCTCTGCCTTGTCAATGAGAGACATACCCTATTCCGTATAACTTATGTTGATAACTGTTTATTTCGCTTGTAACTTGGTGACAATCGTTGCCGTAACCGTCGGATCGTCAGTACTGCCGGCATTACCAGTCAGGTTTTGAATATATACCACTCCTTTTTGTCCATCTTGCGTCTGGTATGCATATACTTTTCCATTCTCTATTTCAATACTTTCTGTTGTTGGTGACAAATTCTTTAGAGGAGTGTCATCAATTCTGCTGATTGCGTTGAACTGTTCTAAGGTCATATTCGTAACTCCGAATTTAGTATTGCGAGCACCGTTAAAGGTTAAGCTATGCTTGGCAGGAGAGATTAATACTGCTTTTCCATTCTTATTTTCCATACCTATATTAACTTCAGCAGCATATTTACCCGCTTCACGGCTCTTATAGATGCGGCCATATAACCATTCAGCATAGAATACTCCCCAATATTTGTCAACTGATTCCAATTTCTTATCACTATGTTCAGAAAAGATAACAGCAGGAGTGATTTCTACTACAAAGTTTTTCTGAAAGTCTTCTCCTTCAGCATCAGTTACACTAATTTTGATCGCTTTGTTTTCTGACAGGTTTGTTATAGTATATGAAAAATCATAATTACTTTTAGGTTCGTCAAATGTTTGTCTGGTACTCTCGATGACAGATATCGCCGCACCGGTTTCAGCATTGGCTGTGCTGATAACGAAGGAGGTAAGTCCTGCTGTAGAAGTGATGCTTCCTTTTACCGTATATTCTTTGATACCTTTCGGAGTAGTTACCAAGTTCGTTCCTCCTTCAAAATTGAATAGTACAGTAGGAACATAATCAATATTAGCTTCATTTTCACAAGAGGTAAGTGAAAACAGGAAGATAAATAACGTATAAAATAAATGTTTTGCTTTCATATTATTGTAAAATTATTGGTTTATAAATCTGATTACCACCCGGCGTTTTGTTCAATATTCTGACTGTTGTCAACTTCTTGCTGCGGGATTGGGAAATGGTAACATTTGGAAAGAAAAATACGTTCTTCCAGCAGGCTTCTGGTATATGTAGGATTTTCTAGGCTGCCTGTTACAGTAACCTTGTATACTGGTTTAGAGAACCATTCTTCCGCTTTGGCCCATCGGCGGGCATCGAAGAAACGATTGTCTTCGAATGCAAATTCTACACGATATTCTTTGTAGATGCGCTGTCTGAGTTCGTCCTTATTCCAATTTTTGTTTTCATCTAATTCTCCTACACCGGCACGTTTGCGTATCAGGTTGACTGTTTTTACTGCATTTTTGCTGTCACCCAATTCATTAAGTGTCTCTGCATACCCCAGTAATATTTCCGCATAACGTATCATTTGGGGGTTACAGTCATAATTGGAGTTTCCCGAACTTTTGTGTCCGATTCTATCGTCGAGATATTTCAGGACGAGATAACCGGATGATTTGCTTTTATCATCTACGTCAGTCATATCCAACGCTTGTTGGGAACCATTAAGATCGAATGTGTTGCCATGATAAAAGATTGTCATTTTAAGGCGTGGATCCCGGTTTTCATAAGGATTCTTATCGTCATATCCTGAATTTTTATTAATGATAGGCTGGCCATTGGCATCGTATCCGGTGATTGGTTCAGTACCGTCTTTCATGTCGTAAGCATCTACCAGATTCTGAGTGGGAGTACATCCCACATAAGATTTTTCATTCCAGGGAGCTCCTTGGGGAAGATTACTATGCATGGTGGCATTGGCAGCGAGTAGATATGTATATATATTTTCTTTGGTTTTACGCTCGCAGAAATAATGTGCATAACTTAATTCCGGATTTTGCGTGTCATAATATAAATCATAGATATTCAATCCCATGACTGCTGATAATGCGTCTCTGGCATCTTCCCATTTCTTACGATCCATAGACGGGTTGTTTAGTTTGCTGGCAGCATAAAGTTTGGTACGGGCTATGTAGGCCAGTGCCGCTCCTTTGGTAGCACGCCCGTAATTGGGGGCGTCCCATTCTAATGGAAGTTGTGATGCAACATCTGCCAGTTCGGAAACGATATAGTCGACGGTTGCTTCTGCAGTTGAACGCGAACGGTCCAAGTCGGTAGGAGAGATGATTTCATCTCCCAGCAACACGACTCCTCCGTACCAACGGTATAATTCTGCATAATACAGCGCCCGTAAGAAACGCGCTTGTAATTTTGAGGAGGCTTTTTCTTCATCAGACAGTACCGATTTGTCTACTTTTTGTATAAATAGAGTTGCGTTACGGATACTATTGTAATAGAAGGTCCAGGGATGTCCTCCGTTCATTGCAATATCAGAGGCAGACATGGTTGACTTACCATGCGTATGTGCTGATGAATATTCAATAGGTGCATATGCGTTGTCTGTTGCACAGTCAAGGAAAGTTACTCCATCTCCGGAGAAACTGGAGAAGCTACCTTGTGTTAGACGCGTGCGGGCATATAGGTTATTTAAAATCTGCCTTGTCTTTGCTGCGTCTGCATAGATTAATTCTTCCGTATTTGTTCCTGTCTGGATTCGTTCCATATCACCGGTACATCCGTATAGGAGCAGTAGGGAAAAGGCTGTTAGAATAATATTTTTCTTCATATATCGAATTGTTATCAGAGGTTAGAATGTAACGTTTACTCCAAGATTATAGATTCTTTGCTGAGGGTAGAAGTTTCCGCGATTGGCAGGTTGTGCTTCCGGGTCGATCACTTTTAACTTATCCCAAGTAAGCAGGTTGAATCCGTTGACATACATCCTTAATGCGGATATCGGGGTGTGGGTAAACCACTTTTTAGGGAAGTTGTAGGATAACTCTACATTCTTCAGTCGCAGATAAGAAGCGTCATACAAATACATTGAAGATGATTTGAAGTTGTTCTGATTGGAGCCTGAAGAATTGCTCATACGATGATAAGTCGCAGTTTGCTGTGTTTCGGGAGTCCATCTGGCCAAATGTCTGTCGGCAAGAGCAGAACCAAGATTGAAGAACTCCCATGCAACTTCACCTGTCAGTGGAATTGTTACACGTGTTGCTCCCTGGAACATAACGGTCAGGTCGAAGTTTTTGTAAGACAGACCAACTTGGAATGAGCCGGTTATTTCGGGTACATCCGAGAAACCGAAAGGTGCTATGTCGTAATCATTGATAACACCGTCTCCGTTGATATCACGGAAACGGACGTCTCCAGGTTGTAAGGTGCCGTATTGCGTCGGGCCGGCTGCGATTTCGGCATATGTATTGTAGAATCCGTCGGCTATCAGTGAGAACTGTTGTCCGATAGAACCTCCGGTACGGTTCATATAAGGATATTTACGTATCTGTTCATTTTGTTCGATAATCTCATTGTGGTTGTAGGCAATGTTTGCTTTGATGCGATAGCCGAAGTCTTTGATCTTATGATCCCATCCTACTTCTACTTCTACACCTTGATTTTTTACTTCCATTAGATTTTGTGGAGAAAAACTTGTCACTCCGGAAATGATGTTGGTGCGTGAGGGAGTTTTCAAGATGTTGGTACGGTTTTCGCGGAAGTATTCGGCATTCAAGGTTAATTTACCTTCAAACCAGCGTGTGTCCATACCGATATTGAATTTGGTAGAACGTTCCCAACTTACAATCTGTGCTGCTTTTCCTTCCAAGAGTCCTCCACTGGCTGCAGTTGGAGATTCACCGAAATTGTAATTGGTGCCTGCGGCATAGGTCGCTTCCGAATAATAGGCAAAATTACTTCCGAATTTGTCATTACCGACTTGTCCTAATGAAGCTCTTATTTTCCAGTAAGGTAATAGTTTGCTGTCTTTTAGGAAAGATTCGTTAGTAACAATCCAGCCTACGGATGCGGAAGGGAATAATGCATATCGTTCGCCTTCAACAAATCTGTTGGAACCATTGTATCCTAAATTGATTTCTACTAAGTATTTACCTTCAAAATCATAGTTGGCACGGGCTACCAGTCCTTGATATACCTGCGGTAGCCCTCCATATTCACCATCGCCCGGTGCTTGGTGAGAGTTATAGTTGTATAAAATAAGTCCCGAAACATTATGTTTTTCTGCAAATTGATGTGAATAATTCACGAATGCTTCCCAGTATACACGTTTTTTTGCTCCGGATGCAAAATTGATGAGAGAAGGGAATACTTTGGCAAGTAGGCGTTGGTATGTTCCATTCTCATTATATTTCCATACAGGTTCCACCACATTCAAGCCCATACCGTTGTCTTCGATATAACTATTGTAGGAGAATTTACCTCCGATACTCAATCCTTTAGTAATAGCATGTAAATCGTAGTTCAGTTTTACAGTTCCTTCCAAAGCACTGTCGTTGTCCTTTCTATATCCCTGATAGAGGAATGCGTGTAGTGGGTTGGCTCTCACAAGATTTGGAACGGCTGCAAAAGTTCCGTTTTCGTTGACTAGCGGGAATGCATTGGCAGGTGTACGGGTCATATTGTTAAATGCACGGCTGGCATCTCCTTCGGAGTTGGGACGGTTCTTGCTTCCGGTACGATAGCTGAAGTCAACGCCAATACTGAAGTCTTTAGTAACTTGTATATCTAGGTTGGTTCGTACGTTGAAACGATTATAGTAGTAGGCAGAGTTGTAGTCTGGTTGCTGGAGTAAATTATCCAGTTCCGGGTTAATGGCAATCAATTTGGCCAGATCCGGTTTCTTTTTTAATTTTTCGATATCAGTTTCGTAGGTTCCGTTCTGATGAAAATAGCCTAATGACACAAAATATTTAAGCCGTTCGTTTCCTCCCGATACATTGACATTGTACTTTTGTTGTGTACCTAGTTTGGTAAACATATCTATATAGTCGTTGTCCGGATGAGTAAACGGGCTGGACTGGTCGCGGTATAATTGCATATCATGCTCTGTATATTTCGGTGCTTGCCCTTCATTCACCAAACCTTCATTCATCAATGTTGCATATTCTTCGGCATTCACCATTTTTGTAATACGGTTGATTTGTGTAATACCGAACTCACCGGAGAAAGAAACTTTAGCTTTACCGGAATTACCACGTTTTGTAGTCACAAGGATAACTCCGTTCGCTCCACGTACACCATAAACGGCAGTAGCAGATGCATCTTTCAATACGGAAATACTTTCTATTTCGTCCGGGTCGATTTGTGAAAAGTCACGTTCGATGCCATCTACCAGCACTAACGGAGTGGAAGTTCCCTTAAAGGAAGATACACCACGAATGTAGAAATCCGCGGCACTATTTTTGCCGGGCTCTCCCGAACGGGTCATAGCCACAACACCGGATAACTGACCTGCCAACACATTTGAAATTGATGCTCCGGGAACTTTCAGTTTTTTGATGTCTAGCGTTGAGATAGCCCCAACAACACTTTCTTTTTTCTGGCTACCATATCCGACAACAACAACTTCGTCCAATACTTCAGTATCGGGTTGAAGAGTGACATTGATACTCTTTTGGTCTATGATTGCAATTTCCTGCTTCTTCATACCGATATAAGAGAATTCAAGTACTCCACCTACACCTTCTATCGTGATAGAATATTTACCGTCTATATCGGTCACAGCACCTACCGAACTGTTTTTTAGCCAAACAGAAGCTCCAATAATAGGTTCATTGGTATCGCTATCCCTTACTACACCGGTAATAACACGCTTTTGCTTTTTCTGTTGAGTCGATTCAACAATATTAGTAGTAGATTCTCCTTTCACATCCTTCCATTCCTCTGCTGCAGAGGAAGAAAGCGGACAAAGAAGCAATGACAGAACAGTATACTTCAAATACCGTTGTTTACAAAAAAAATGAAATTGTCTCATGCTTTTTCTTTTAGATTTAACATTGGGTTAATTGTAGATTGAGTTAAAGGTTGAATATGTTCTTGCAGAACTTATTGCATGTTCTAAATTAAGAGTTGTTTTTCATATCATATCACATTGGTTAATTAGGTTATATTTATAATAGGTAACAAATTTTGTGTGCAAAGATAACTATTTATTTGAATAACACGCAAGAATGCATATTATTTTTTTTATGAATTAAAAAAAATATTTTCGCCTTGTGTCATTCCCGAATCCCCCCAATAAGTATTTTATTGTGATTAGTATATAAAAATAGGTATAATATACTACATGACTTATTAAGATAATTAATTGAATATCAATATTTAAAGTACTTATCTTGGTAGAACAATAGTACCATAATCTTCTACCAGACCGCTTCACAAGGGTTTCTCATGCAACCGTGTGCTATCGGAGTCATCCTAAAAAACTTGATAATGAGGTTGTAGACATGTAATAAGTTCTGCAAGAACTAAATAAACTAACTACTTTTTCCATATATAACAAATACATACTAAATTACTCATTCCCTCATATTTACAAACTATATGATATTCGGCAAATGTCTCTCTTTGGGAATAATTATTATTGAGTAGGGCGCAGTTTCATATTATCTTAGCTCAGTATTTTAAACCATGAATATTCCTGTATGTATACAGGAAAATCATGAAAGAGGGTAGTACTTCATTCCTCTGTGATTTGTTCGTTAAGTATTACTCATGATGATACGGTCCGCCATTCAGTATCGTCATTGCCCGATAAATCTGCTCCACGAATATTAATCGGATCATCTGATGCGAAAAAGTCATTTTCGACATTGAAATTTTTTCGTTTGCTGCTTGATATACCTTTTCTGAAAATCCATAAGGGCCTCCGATAATGAAAACTAGCCGCTTGTTGACTGTGTTCATTTTTCGTTTCATATAATCGGCAAATTCGAGAGAACGCATCTCTTTTCCATGTTCATCAAGTAATACGATTACGTCTCCCGGTTGGAGTGATTTCAATATCAGTTCTCCTTCTTTTTCTTTCTGCACTTCCATTGAAAGGCTTTTTGTGTTTTTTAGTTCGGGGATTACTTCCATATCAAAAGTAATATAGCGTTTGGTGCGCTGAATATAGTCATTAATGGCAGTTATATAGTGTTGTTCTACGGTTCGTCCAACGACGAGCAGGATTGTTTTCATACGTCTGTTATTCTGATTAATGCACAAAAATAGGCATTTTTTATGTTATTCTGCAATTAATGATTACCTTTGCCTATCATTAGTTGAAAGTTTAAGGCTTTAAACTTCAACTTTAAAGCTTGTATTTATGAAAAAACGAGTGCTCGTAGGAATGACCGCATTGCTTCTTTCCCTCTCGTT
>OLXN01001800.1_pt1 | contig 11511 bp, 21 predicted proteins | sample 1674021 | NCBI WGS metagenome assembly OLXN01 (sample SAMEA103958137, study PRJEB25191) | human gut metagenome | biome: human-associated habitat [ENVO:00009003]; feature: intestine environment [ENVO:2100002]; material: feces | place: Germany | collected 2013/2015
CATGGACGAGCGCGATGATTTTGTCTATCTCATCGCGTGTTTTTGCTACCATGTCCCATGTCGGCATGATTAATTTCTCGTCTTCCACTTTGGATTCAGAAATACACAACCCCATGCTGAACGGAGGAATCATTCTGAGCTGGCGGAATATCTCGCCCACCTTATCCGTCCCGTCGTCGAGTACCTTATATATCTTATCGAACATTTTGTGCAGAGCCTCGTATTCGTGCCCTGTCACCATCCAATGCCTTCCTTTCACATTGGACTTGGTTACCTGCATTGTAGCAAGTATCGTGTCTAATTCTTTCTCCATTTTCAATCAAATCATTTTTTTCCCATTCTTAAAAATCAGCCGTCCGGTTCCCACCCAAATCGTCTGATTATCCTCGGTCTGTATCTTCAGTCCATAATCATTGCCGTTTTTCCTTCCCTTCAAGGATGTCAGAAAGAATTTGATACTCATTCCGTTTCCTCCATCCCTCCGGGCGAATTCCCGAATACACCGGTCAGGGACCAAGTCTGTCCGTAACTCGCATAGAATTGTTATTTTATCCTCGTTATCCATGAATTCATCGTTTCTACATCAAACACAACTCAAAATGACAGGTCACTGTCTTTTATCTGACCTATGTACTTACCGTTCTTATCGTATAGCTTGATAACCCCTTTTTGCTTCTTTCCTCTCATTTTCAGCCGTCCCTGCTCATCATACACACGGATATTGTCCCGCTCTATTTCCACTCGTCCGACATTTCTACCGTCCTTATAAATGGTCTGTTTTTGTGTGGTCGGCGGCGCTGCCAGCCACATCAATGCAATCATTAGAATCGTTTTCATGTCTCTGCGTTTTAATGATGACGTTTTCCCCTGTAAAAGCGTGCCACAATCCTTTCACACTGCTAAATATACGGAATTATTCTGGTATCGGACCGCCTGCGTCAGGCCGTACCGATCGTTAAACATCATCTTTTTCATATTTCGTCTATTTTTATCAGGCCCGCATTATCGTGGATGTTGCCGATTATTTCGCAACATTGCGATAACCATGATGCGTTTTGCATTTCAGCAATAGAGGAATACGGATATACTGGTGCTCTATGGTCATAGCCGAATGCCACAGGATTATCCTCAAAAGCGAGTCCGCCGGGAACTCGGAAGATGGATCGCACAATTCCGCTATCATCTTCTTTGAATATATCCCCTTCCCAAAAGCTCTTGCCATTCTTGTCTTTCAAACCCGTGTACTGGCCGACGGTGGCCGGATCGACTTCTACCGCAGCGACGGAGATGCGGCCGTTATCGTTCGTTGCTTGGTAAATGAAGGTCCGACCTTGATTTTCGAGTAGGTATCCGCTCTCCCATTTCCCATTGTCGAGGCTCTTGCCTCTGAAAAGTATCTCTCGCATGATTTACAATTTTTGTTAGTTATCGGTTTTAGATTTCTGAATCTCCTTGAGTATCTCTTGCGCCGGGATAAATCGACCTTCCTTTTCTGCGTCAACCGCCATTGCTCCGACGATTGCGAGGCCGGCAAGGAAATCTTCAGCAGAATATCCTATCCTACTTCTGTAAGTACGGCCATTTTTCCAAATCTTCTTTGCATACTCTCGGGCAGCTTCTTCTGGTGTTTTCATCATTCATAAGGATTTTCAGGTAAGGTATTCACGTCGATTGCCAGTCCGGCGGAGATCAGGCCCCGGTAGTCAAACATCCATTCATGGAATTTGTCGAACACCATAAGCCAATCGGAATCCATACAGCCTCCTACTGTATAAAGCAAACCGGCTGTGTCAAATTCTATGAAACGCCCTCTATCATTAAGGACATCAATCGGCACAAACCTTTCCCCTTCGTGGATGATCTCTTTGGTTATGTCGGACATCGGGCGAAGAAGAGGCTTTCCATGTCTGAAAGGTATTTTTAGAAACACATATCCACCTATATGTGACTGAATCTCAACGGCAAAAGGACAAACATTTTTATAATGCTTTTGCATTAGCCCGTACGGCATATAGCCGCAAATATCTTTCAACTCAAGTGTTTTCATGGCTCTTTCTTTTCAATCGTTTTACAAAATTCTTGACATTCAGCGCCTGTTCGTAGTAGCAATCCTTCTCCACCACTATTCTCTCCTTGAAGACCGGCAATCCGTCAAAGCCCATCGCACACTCCCGAATCACGTCGGCCGGCTTGATCTCGCCTGTTTTGTAGTTGAAAGAGAACAGAGTGTGCCCCGGTACCTTCTTCATGCTTCCGATCAGCTTCAACTCTTGCTGCTTTTTGATTTGGGCCTCGATGCGGGATTGTTCTCTTTTATCCCAAACTATGTCTGCATCAGGGATCATTTTCATAGTTCATTACGCCTAAGCGCCATCATACAATCGAAACAGAAAAATCCACCAACAGCACCTATGATATCATCCGGCAATTCTTCTTCCGATTCAAAATCACCTTCAACACATTCAGAACCAGTCGGTATACGTTCGTGGCGTTCCCTATACTTTTTGCCATTAAACAGAATGTCTGTCGTCCAGCCGTCTTGTGTGATTTCAATGTTAATTTTGTTTTTCATAGCTCATTCTTTAAAGTGTTTAATGTTTTTTAAAGTTTCAGTTGTTAAGAATTACTTAATAACTGGAGGATGAAGCTGTCATTTATCATTCGCATAACCCATAATAACTCATGCAACTCGTGGCCGTGTCGTCATCGAACAGGCTACCCGTCGCGTTCTGCCATTGGACGTACCGTACAACATCCCGGATCGAGGAATATTTATTACCGCTGGTTATGGCGCGAGTCGGTATTTTGTTAGGACCGAAGAACGACGACTGCAATTCCTTTTCGAGGTTTGCGATTTGCTCGATACGTTCCGGCGACTGGATGGCGATGTTGAGAATATCCCGCTGACTGCACATCACGCACGGCCAGCAGCCGACCCGCTTATAACCCATTTTGTAGAGGGGATTCGGTTCGAGGCCCGCGGCGAGGATGTAATCGATGACCTGTTGCGCCGACCAGTCGAACACGGGACGCAAAAGATCGTCGGCGAACTGTACCCGGAACGCTCGGACATCCTTGCCTCGATAGGTATGCTTTTTCGGCTTGCCGTTTTTGTCGAAACCGTATGGCTCGAAGTAATACTTGAAGTATGTGCATTGTTTCGACATCTTAGCTCGTGCCGGGGATTCTGCTCCGCGTATGCCCTGAATCATCAGCATATTGTCCTGAACATCGTCCAGCACGTAATCGATCGTCGGTTTGGTTTTGAGTTCTATCGTGCAGAACCGCGCCCGCGTCGAGGGCCATCGCTTTTTCTGCCGTGCAAGATCTATCATCCCGTCGTACTTCTTCGACTTCAATGTTACCAGATCGAGATGCAGCTTGTCGGCGATGCGATGGATGTATTCGTAGGTTAGTGGGTGTTCCCACCCAGTATCGCAGAATACCGTCGTGAAATTCTTGGTGATATGTTCGCGGGTCCACAACAGCGCTGCAAGGCTATCTTTACCGCCGGAAAAAGTAACTATGACTCTCATAATCTATCTGTTATTATTTCCCGCACGCAACGCACGCTGAAGCTGAAGGTACGGATGCCTCTGTCCTGCGGGAAGACGGTGCCCGAGCTGAAGTAGAGGTTGACCGCGTAGTAGCTGATTCCGTCGTCCATCGACGAGGACCAATAGTAGCCGCTGGTACTCGTACCGATCATCTTTGTGAGATAGCCGAGGCCCTTAGAACTGCTGAGGCCCGCAATAGGGAGGAATAGCGAGCCCTTGTGGTCCGAGTCGTGGTTCCCCCCGAACCAACGGCCCTTGCGCTCGTCGTCCCAAGTCGAGCCGAGATCGCATAATGCCTTCCATTCCTCCCGGGTCGGCAGGCGCTTCCCAACGGACCTCGCGGCCTCCATCGCCTCATCCCATGTGTAGTAATGGCGGCCGTCCTTCTCGTAACCGCCGATGGCCAAATTCTCTGTGTCCCACAGAAGGCCGCAAAGCTCTATGGAGTCGGACTCGGGATCGGACGCAGAATCGGCCGCAACCGGATTATCCTCCCTCCATTGAGCGCCGGTAATGAACCCGTCTATCCATTCATTGTGGCAAGCTTTATCTATCATGTTGTAGATGGTCTTATCATAATCCTCACCCAAACGAATCGGGCACAGTGCCTCGGCTACTTCACGTAATGTTTTCATAATCGTCTCAATTTTTTCATATACCCTTTCTTCTGCCTCCTGCTCGGCTAATTCGACAGCTTTGCGAGCTTGATGAATACCAATTACTGCCCATCCGCAACCATCCTTATCTACCAAATATGCGGCATCCATCTCATTGGCATTGATGTATGCCTCCGCTCTTTCGCTTTTCATGGCTCAATCGTTTTTCAGTTTCATTCCACTTCCAAAAACCCTCGTATTCGGCCTTCTTTGGTGGCAATTTTCAATTTTCTCTGTTTGATGATATAATCCCTACCCTCGAATGCCAAAAGCGTAAAATAGGCACTTCTATTTCGTTTTGTGGCCCCCTTGTTGCACATGGCTATAAGTAGCCGCTTCAAATCGTCCGGAGTCATGCGCTCGAAAATCCCCAGTATCTGACGGTCTGTCAACGGAAACTCCATGAGCGCCACAGAGGGCGTATACTGGGCTATCCACTCTCTCACGTTTTTCACGAGCAGCTTTTTCGACGACTCCGCCCATCTCTCCATGCCGTCCTCGCCTTCCTCGCGCGCGCACGAAGTGTTCTGTATATTTTTCAGTTTATACTGTGTGTGTGTATTATTCTTTTCTTTCTTATAATTCTTTATATATTGGTCATCTTTCGTTGTTGCCTTCGCGTTTCCTTCATGCTCGACATATCGTTTCCTTCGATCTTCGCACACCTCCTCTATTCCTACTGTTCCACAGTCATTTAAGCTTACACCTTCTGTTTCCTTCGTGTCAAGAGTTTCACTACCTTTCATTATCCCGCCATTGTTTCCTTCATAAAAGGAATTTCCTTCGTAGTTATTCGGGTCCTGATAATAATCGTATTTACAGATAGTTACAATCATTCCGCCCGTTTCCTTCGTAACGGTAGCGACGCCTGCATCTCTCATCCGCCGGATGGATTTTGAGAGCTGAGATTTCGAGTATTTCATCTTCCTGAAACCGACTTTCCAGCTCAAATCTTCCTGTATGTCCTCCAGCCGGAAGAACCCCGATCCCCGAGGCATAAGGTCGTACTTATAGTAGTTTACACTTCGCAGAAAGTATTGCCACAGTTCTCTGTCTACCGGCGGATTGTGCGCCATGCTCCCCTCCTGTATGCAGCGCGGCTGCAATATGTATCCCCCCTTTATCATGTCTCCTAAATTTTTATCTTCGTTAAAGGCTTGCCAGGTATCTCCCATACCTTGCCATACCGATTGCTCACTGCTAACACCAATCCGTTCTCCCGGATAATCTCCTGCCCCTCTCTCGCGCTTATAATGCTATGGTAATGGGGATATATTATTTCCCATACTTCCGTTACATCATCCGGCATTCCAATCGGGTTAACATAGTATTTGGCAATTATGAACTTCATCGTTTCTACATCAAATCACGACAATCACGACACACGTGATGCACGCAAACTTTCTCGTTATGTACCGGGGATAGCATCTTGATTACAGGGCAATACCCTATCCCCTGCTCCACGTCTTGGACGAATCGGCATGTCTCGCATTTTACTTTCGTCCTCTCACCCATTTTACGTATTCTTCCTCCCTTTCTCTTCTCCACCATTCTAATAGTTCCTCATCTTCTTTGGCTTCTTGCTCCCTTTGTGCGTTGGTGTACGAGTGGGCCGCAATCATTGCGATTATGGGAGACAATACGATGAACAGCAGCCCTATAATATGAGTACAGATAACGAATATTATCTCTCTTACCGGGTCCTTTTCGCTCCAATCCGCCCACTGCGCGAATTTGTCGAAGCACTTGTCTATTGTTTTGGGTTCTCCTTCCATGTCAGTATTCTTTATCCAGTTTTTTCCGTATTCTCGCCGAAGGCAGGACGGGATATTTGGATATATCGACAAACAGCACCCCATCTATATTTTCGGCTTTTATCTTTCCTAATGCTATTCTTTTCTTGACGCCGTTATAGGTGATTCCGGACATCATGGCGTAAGTTTTCAGCCGGATCAGAACTTTCTCATCCTCCATCATTCATTCGTAATTTTTGCTACTATTTCGTCTACTTCCTTTTTCTCCGCCTCTTTGGCATCGACTCCATCCACATATATCGGATCGCAGGACTCTATGTCTTCGGAACTGGGAACGGATTGGTCGAATTTCAGCGCCGCCGTTATCTTGGGTTGCTGTTGCGGGTTGATCGGGCACCACTTTTTAATAATGCTTTTCAACACCGTCTTTTGCCCCATAGCTACGAAATCCGTTTGCCACAATCCATTCTCCCTGTAGAATGATTTGGAATACTTTGCCCCGTGAGCCTTGCATTCGTCCACCGTCATGTACAGATAGAAGTCCGCACCGGTCATCAGCTTCAGGTAAGAGACGAATCCGTTCAATATCGACCTATCCGGATTGTTTAGATTGAATCGCATGTCGCCCGTAAAGGGATTTATTGCCTCGATGTCCCCTTCGTACACGTTAGCCACATTGATACGCGCTACGTTGCCCGTCCTGTGGGCGAGTTGCACATATCCGTTCTTCATTATCTGGAACTGCGCGACTCCACCGTAGGGAACCAATGCCGCCTGCCCCAGATTGGTGTCTATCGACAGATTCGTATACGCCGCAACCAAAGAGGACCGGATAATCGATGTGGGATCGGCTTTCATCAGCAGCTTATTGTTTGTCGTGGCCGACAATATCGACTGCATAAAAGAGGGTGCGTACTCCCCCAACATCATCTCGAACCGCTTTTTGGTTTCCTCGTGGAACAGCGTTTTTTTTAGCTGCGTCAAAAACGATTGAGAGGCTATATACGGAGCTCTCGACCTTTCCATCGAGGCCCGTGCCAATTCTTTTTCAGTTTCCATAGCCGTTATTTATTACATAGTTCGTTTCCGATTATTTATCCCGCACGCACCGCACGCTGAAGCTGAAGGTACGGATGCCTCTGTCCTGCGGGAAGACGGTGCCCGAGCTGAAGTAGAGGTTGACCGCGTAGTAGCTGATTCCGTCGTCCATCGACGAGGACCAATAGTAGCCGCTGGTACTCGTACCGATCATCTTTGTGAGATAGCCGAGGCCCTTAGAACTGCTGAGGCCCGCAATAGGGAGGAATAGCGAGCCCTTGTGGTCCGAGTCGTGGTTCCCCCCGAACCAACGGCCCTTGCGCTCGTCGTCCCAAGTCGAGCCGAGATCGCATAATGCCTTCCATTCCTCCCGGGTCGGCAGGCGCTTCCCAACGGACCTCGCGGCCTCCATCGCCTCATCCCATGTGTAGTAATGGCGGCCGTCCTTCTCGTAACCGCCGATGGCCAAATTCTCTGTGTCCCACAGAAGGCCGCAAAGCTCTATGGAGGCAGATGGGGCGTCTCCTCGGACGACATCCTGCTGCAATTCCGACTCCTCTTTGGCTATATCGATTGCCCTGCGAGCCACCAACTCATCGACCATGCGATGTCCGTTAACGACCATGATGTTCCAATCAAGGTACATATTAGCTATTTTCCCCATATCTATTTAAATTTCAACATTCTGTAACTCGATTCTACCGTGCATTCGCTGACTATGTTCGGATATTTCAATCTCAGCATTTCCGTATCCAGCTTTTTGCGGCAATAGGATTTAAAGGTGGCGATAGTGGTTCCCTCGTACTCCATGCTGTCCTGCTCTCCGAATCTTAGGATTATCTCGCCCTCTATCTCCTTTTTTTCTCGCTCCAGTACCTTGATCGCCTTATTCAGTTTCCCCAGACGCTCGTACCTCGAAAACATATCTTTCCCTACCCTTACGATACCCTCCTTGCTCTCCGGGTATGTTTCCCGAATGTCCTGTGCAGTGGTAGGTTCCGGTTGTTCGCCCCCGATTATGTGCTTATGAAACCAGTCGGTCGCCTTGCTCATATTCGTGAGCGTCCAATCTTTATCGAAAGTATAATGTCCGTATTTAAGCTCTTTGCGGCCGTCGCAAATGACCAGAAAGGCGTTTTTTCGGCCCATCACGGCCATTTGAAACTGGACCTGCGCATACCACTCTTTCGGAATGCTATCTGCGTCCATATCGTCTATTATTCGCTTCGTGTCTTTTATCTCCACCACCGGACGGTCCTCCCATTCCTGTTTGAATGCCTCCCGATCCGGCGAGCATTCCACGAAGTCCGGGAACTCGTCATTGGTATACACATCGTACGATGCCGAGCGTTTTATAATCTCGCAACCCGTCTCGCTCTCGAACCATTTGGCAATCGCATCCTCCATGAATATCCCCCGGTGCATATTCGCGTTCATCTCATCGCTTCCCTGCGTCTTGCGCTCCCAATACTGTAAGGGCGTCACGTATTCGCTCAAACCGAGTATTATCCCGAAATCTGAGCTTCCGAGAACCGGCCGGCTCTCCCTGCGCTCCAGCCATTCCGCTCTGGTTTTAAATGTCTCTTTCCGTATCATCGATTATCAATTTTATGTATTTCATTAGTTTTTCCTCTGAAAAGCCGAGGCCGTCGGTAAATGTGTCTTGCGTGGGTATGTATTTGGCCCGGACTTTCCAGCTATTTATGCACACTCCCCGCAAATGCCTGTCCCACGAAGGGGACACGCTTAATTCGACGTCGATATACATATCCTCGACTTCCTCGTCGTATTCTATCGTATACGTCCCCTCTCGCCCGTTTCGCAACTCTATTTTTTCCGCGAGCATATTCGCTATCTTGCACATATCCAGATCGTCGAACCGGAACAGCTCGTAACACGCCATACGCGTCCGTCCTCGCTTCAGCATGCGCGACACCACAGCGTGCCCGTCATGGCGAAGACGCTGTACCACAGCACTAAGACGATGGACTCCGAACATTTCGGCCGCCGAAAATATCGTAACCGTTTCTCCGCGCTGCAATTCCTGCAAAATCATTTCTTTCTGTGTCATGTTACATTCCTTTGCATTCGACAAATTCCCCGTTCTTGAGCCTGTAAAAAGTGTTTACTTTAATGCGGTCGCCGTCTACCTGCGTACTTTTCACATCTATCACTTCCTTTGATCGGCACTCGGCCAACACAAGCCAGCATCCTAATGCCCCTTTAGCTTTTGAGCGCCATCCGATAGATATGGCGACAGACTGACCCCCCGAGACAATCGCCTCGGACTCATCGCCCGTACTTACTGCTATGGAGTGCGTACCGGTATTCTTTGCTATGGAACTGCTGCCCGTAGAGACTGCCGCAGATTGAATCCCTGAGTTTTTAGCTGCCGAATTTCTTTCGGTACTTGCCGCTATCGACTCATTAGCCACGTTTATTGCCTCGGACATCTCGCTGGTGGTCGCAGCTATTGAGCGTATTCCGGAATTTATCGCCAACGAGCTAAAGCCTGTAGCGACTGATGTAGAATTGCATCCGCCGCTTTCCGCCTTAGAACAGGCCCCCGTAACTATCGACGCAGAATGCCGGCCCCTGTTTATTGCTACCGATAATTGATCACCGCACGCTGATAGTGAATTATCGCCTATGTTTTTTGCTATTGAACATGGGCCCGTACAAGCTGACAGCGATTTATCGCCGCTACTGCTTGCCACACACTCCTCCCTTGTATTAACAGATACAGAGTATTTCCCTTGGCTATCCGTTACCGAATAATTGCCGGTATTCACTGATACCGATTTGTCATTTAGTGAGGTAGCGGCCGATTTGTCCCTTACGCTAACCGATACTGAGAATTGGCCCGAATTCATAGCCTCGGCGCTTTTTTTCTTATTGACGGCAATCGATCTGTTTTTTTGGGATACGATGCTTTTAGATGTGTTTATACCTTCCCTAATGATTTTTTCTGCGGCCTCGGCAATATCGCCCAGCCCCACATCCTCAATCACACGCAATTCCGATGTATTTACATGGTGCCCCTGCTTGTCTGCCTTATTGTCCGGGCTTTTAACTCGGGAGTATCCGCTATCACATGGCGGATAGTACCTTAAAACATCCAGCGGATTATCGAAAAATGATAATTTGCCGCCAATTACGGGGCGTCGTGTGTAAAGACGCCCAACTTCTAACCGTAATTTATTGTCTTTGTAATTTTCAAAACCTATATACCCTTCCATGTCTCAGATCAATAATAATGTTACAATAGCGCCGAATACGCATCCATACAGAAAAGACAAAACCCACGTTCTAACTACTTTAGAGGCTGCCGATTTTTGCGATCTGCTATCCATCAATACGGCGGACCTCTCGTCGTCCCATTCGGTTAGGCAACTGGCGACGATATCGACGGACTCCTTTCTGAATCGGTTACCCTCCCACTCCCCAGTATTATCGTTCTTGGTGGGCCGGCCCATGAAAGAATAGACGTCGCCGTTTTTATCTTTTGAAAAATATATCATCATGGCTTCAAAGTATTTCGTAGATTCTGATTCGGTCGTTTTGAAAGTTGTAAAATCGAGATTCGGACAAGATCGTATCCTTTTTCTCCGATTCGGTGAGGATATTATGGCGCCGAAGCTGGTAATATGCCGAGTTAACCCTGAAAGGAGATTCTGGCCTCGGCCGGTCGTAATACTCCAGTATTTTTATCGGCCTGTTGCGGCATACTTGGTATATTCGGACATGGAAACAGGTGTTTTCTTCCGAATTAGTCGGCCGACATGTAAATACAAAGGTTCTCATAGCTCATTCAGGTTTTCCAGACGTTCAAAAATCCATCCTATGACCATATCCCTATCGCTTTTACATAATCGGCGGTCTTCCTCCACTTCTTTTACTAAGTCCCGCGAAACGTCGAACATATTCCGGTTTACATCGGTATCGAGGTTATCGATGCACTGGCCGTAATAGTCCAAAATACTTTCGTTCTTAAAGGTCCGCGAACAAGTGGAGCAACTGGAAACGAGCAGGCATATAATGGCCGTTAAAATCGATTTTCTCATAGTTAATGGATATTATTTCTGCTTGATGTTCCACCTGCCGTGAAGTTTGGCAATAAGGTCTATATAAAACCCATATTCATTGATTTGCTCCTCAGAATAACCTTCAGCCTTCCCAATTTCGCGGAAATGCTTTTGCCACTCCGAAATAGTATATTTTTTACAACCTATTTGGATAGCATCGTACCCCCAGTATGAAACGGAGTGCTGGGAGGCCGATATGAATAATGATTTAGGTACTTTGCAGCCGTTGCCGAGTTTGCAGACTTTGCCGAGTTCGCAGCCGTTGCCGAGTTCGCAGCCGTCGCCGAGTTCGCAGCCGTCGCCGAGTTCGCAGCCGTTGCCGAGTTCGCAGCCGTTGCCGAGTTCGCAGCAGTAGCCGAGTTTGCAGCAGTTGCCGAGTTTGCAGCAGTAGCCGAGTTTGCAGCAGTTGCCGAGTTTGCAG
>OLXN01001802.1_pt1 | contig 11502 bp, 8 predicted proteins | sample 1674021 | NCBI WGS metagenome assembly OLXN01 (sample SAMEA103958137, study PRJEB25191) | human gut metagenome | biome: human-associated habitat [ENVO:00009003]; feature: intestine environment [ENVO:2100002]; material: feces | place: Germany | collected 2013/2015
AGGCCGCAATAATCGGAAGCAGTGCTTTCCGTACCGAACTCAACTCCCCGATCAGAATTTCCTGCTTAATCTCCAATCCGATCACAAAAAAGAAAACCGCCATCAAAGCATCATTCACAAAGGCCAACATTGGCATCGCTTCTCCATGATGCACAAACGGTGTGAAATTGCCTATCTTCAAATCAATCGGATGTGACAGGATATTGTGGTAAGACTCCGCCCAAGGCGAATTGGCGAATAACATGGCAAGAATCGTAGCCATGAACAATAAGATACTCGCGTTCGGTTTCTGCATAGCGAAACGACGCAACGGTTTAAGGATAACGTTGATGGTTCTATCCATATGGTATTTAAATATTTATGGGAAGCGGCGTGCAAACCGCTTCCCTCTGAGTTTTTCCTAACAACTGTCCGCCTATTTGCCAGCTTGCTCCAGCTCGTAAGCGCTGCGGGTCAGTTTTTCAACCCACACGACAAATATACCAGTTAAAATTAAATTAAACACTATGGTGAGCACGGAAATCATAAGCGCAGGACCTCCTAAATTGTAGCCAAGCGCAATAAAGATAATCCCAGCCCCTACTTCACCGCGTGTAAACATACCGATCGACAGTGCCAGACGTTCGCGCTTCCGCCTTTCCCGATAGAAAAACAGCGGGAACAGTTTCCCGATATTGGACAGGAACGAAACAATCACGACATGCAGGATGATCACTGGCCAGGACATCATCGGCTGTGCTCCGGTTATCGTTGTCGCCTTTGCAGACTGCACGGCGAAGTCCACTCCGAAAAAGACCGGCATGCTGACTCCTACCAAGAACATAAAGAGGAATGAGACAGCCGTCGCCACATTGTGCTCAACCTTCGTATCGATATGCTTATGTCGCATCACCATACCTAATACAAACGCAGGTAACAGAACCTCGATATGAATGCTGGCATCTTCACCATAGAAGTATTTGGACACCAAATAAACAACCTGCGTGATCCCGCAGGTAAAGACTGCATAAAAAAGAATTACCTTCCAGTCCTGCCGCATGTCATAACTGCCCATCTTTCTCCATCCGATGATCAACAGGACCATCACGATCAGAATGATAACACCCAACTGCCAGCGCAAACCTACCATCATGATCTGCAAAGGTATCATCAACAGGATTGTGTCGAGGTCGTCGAAGATCGCCAATACCTGTACCTTCTTGTATACCCAGGAAGATTTCAACCCTGCCGCCGCCAACATCGTAAACAATATACCTGCCGAAGTCGGGGCTGCAAACCGGCTCAACAAAAGGTTTTCTTTCCAAGCTTCTCCACTGTTCCAGTAAATATCGGGAAGCAACACGAACATATAATATAAAGCCACGAAGATCCAGGGGAAAGCAGCCGTCGCCATTGCAATAAAATAATCTTCGGTATAGGACCGCCAACAGCTTTTATCCATTTCGAACTCCCGTCCCACATTTATCATGATAAAGGCCAGGCAGACATACAACAGGGTATTGGAGACCATCTTCACCGACGAATACCCCTCACCTACCATCGCCGGCAGGAATTGAGATACAACCAATCCCAACATCAGAAAAAAAGAAAATAAAAGAATCTTCTTCATTATTTACAAATTGTTTTTGTTTAGAATTATAATAATATAACAACTTACTTAAAATTCGGTTCTGGGAATATAGACACTTTCCACCTTTAATAACCGCGCTTTCAAACGTTCGGCCTCCCCTTTGCGGATACGAAGGGTCATTTCACAATCCATTTCAAACTTTTGGGAGACGATCACTGGATTCTCTTCCTTGACAATGCGCATCACATCGTTCATGAAAGGATACTCGAAAAGGACGGTCACCGTTTCGTCCACCGTCTTTTCAATGACGGTGGCGGCAGCGATAGCCTCGGCAGCGGCAGCCTTATAAGCCACTATCAGTCCGCTGGTTCCCAGCTTTATGCCGCCGAAATAACGGACCACGACAATCAGGATGTCCGTCAGTCCGTTCGAGTTTATCTGCCCCAGGATGGGCTTTCCCGCCGTACCGGACGGTTCGCCGTTGTCATTGGCACGGAAATCCTTGCGCTCGTGCCCCAGCATATAGGCATAACACACGTGGCGGGCATCGTAGTATTTCTTCTGGTAAGTTTCCAGATGCGCCTTTACTTCTTCAACCGTACGGACAGGCAAGGCAATGGCTATGAACTTACTGCGCTTCTCGGTGTAAATCCCTTCGGACAGGGTGGCAATGGTTTTGTACGTATCTTCACTCATGCCGTATAGGTATATGTTTCTTAATCAGCTCCAACAACGGCTTTGCCGCAATTATCAGTGTCACTGCGGTCAATATCATCAATACGCCGAGCATGATACGCGGCGTGAGTTGCTCACCAAACACCACTACTCCGCAAAACAACGCCGTCACAGGTTCCAATGCTCCCAGAATGGCAGCCGGCGTGGAGCCTATACGATGAATGGAAAGCGTCATTGCAATCAATGAGATAATAGTAGGAAACAATGCCAACGAAAACACATTCACCCACAACAGTGGAGCGGGTACAGGCTGCAAGGCCGTACAGAAATCCAAACGTACCACATAAATGATAATTCCGAACAGCAAAGCATAGAAAGTCAGCTTTGCCGTTGGCAGATTTTTCAGGGAAGAACGGTTCACACCTACTATATATATGGCATACGTCAGCGAAGACAAGATGACGAACAACACACCCAACAGATTCAAAGTCCTACCATCTCCGCCCTCGTACAGCAGAGAGATGCCCGTAAACGCCAGCGCAATGGAGAACATTGTAATAAACGAAACCTTCTCATGGAAGAAGATCGCCATAATGATAGCCACCATTACCGGATAGACAAACAAGATAGTGGATGCAATACCTGCATCCATATAGTTATAACTCTCAAACAAGAAAAGTGAAGAAAAAGAGAACAACAGTCCCATTACCGCCAGCGGAAGTATATCCGTCTTTTTCAAGGCAAAGGATTGCTTCTTCACTTTCATCAGTATGCCCAGCATTACAATGGCAAAAAAATAGCGATAGAACAAGACGGAATCCACTTTCATTCCCGCCCCGTACAAAGGCAATGCGAACAACGGGTTCAGTCCGTAACTAGCTGCGGCAAGAGCTCCGTAAGTAAATCCTTTAAGACGATCGTTAGTCATGACAGTATTTTTCTTAATCGGGCGCAAAGATACTACTTTTATCCACATCTTGTTCACCTTTCCTTCAAATAGAACTTACGCAGCACGCAAAGCGCAGTATTTATAATAAAGCATACCTACTGCATCAGCCAGCAGCCAACCGATAGGAATAGACCACCAAATGCCTGCCACCCCAATGGAAGGAATGGAAGCAAGCACATACGACAACACCACGCGGGTCCCTAAAGAGATCACCGTAAGCACAACCGACATCCCCGGCATGCGGATAGCGCGGTAATAACCGTAAAGCAGGAACAGGATGCCGATGCCACAATAGAATGTGCCCTCTATGCGCAGATATTCCACGCCGGTAGCAAGAATTTCAACCTCTTCGGGGCGGACAAAGACCAGCATCAGCGGCTCTGCAAATACAAACACAAGCATGGAAACTATCAAGGAAAAGATGACCGCAGTAAGAAAGGCGCTGCGCACTCCCCTGCGGATACGATCATAACGCTTTGCCCCAAAATTCTGCGCTATGAAAGTGGAGAAGGCGTTTCCGAACTCCTGCACAGGCATATATGCAAAGGAATCTATCTTTACGGCAGCGGCAAAGGCTGCCATAACGGCCGTACCGAAACTGTTGACCAATCCCTGTATCATCAGGATACCGAAATTCATGACCGACTGCTGCACACAGGTCAGTGTGGAGAAAGAGACTATCTCCTTCAGACTGCAACGGTCAAAGCGCATATCCTCCCGGCGCAGTTGCAGTTCCGGCCGTTTCTTGCCTGTGTAGAGCATTATCCCCACAGCAGCCACTCCCTGTGCTATGACGGTGGCCGCGGCAGCCCCTTCGATTCCCCAACCCAGTTGCAGGATAAAGAACAGGTCGAGAATGACATTCAGCACAACAGAAACCGCCAGAAACCAAAGAGGAGTCACAGAATCTCCCACAGCCCGCAACAGCGCCGCATAGAAATTATAGATAAACGTAAAGGCTATGCCACAAAAGATTATCCACAGGTAACTGCGCATCATCCCATAAATGTCCTGCGGCACTTGAAGCAAATGAAGAATAGGGTCTAAGCATATAAATGCCACCACATTCAGCAAGAATGTCACCGCCCCTATCAGTACGAATGAAACAAAAATGCTACGCCGCAAAGCGGACCGGTCTCCTGCCCCGTAGTGCAACGAGAAAACCGTACCGCTACCGATAGACAACCCTAAAAGAATGGAAATAAGAAAAACCATCAGCGTATATGCCGACCCCACTGCTGCCAAAGCGCCCGATCCGAGACACTGTCCCACAATAAGCGTATCGGCAATATTATAACACTGTTGCAGCAACGAACCTGCCATCATAGGCAAGGTGAAGCGCAACAGCGTACTCGTTATGCCGCCCTGAGTGAGGTCTCCATTTCGTAACATCCGCTACCGTATTTCGATATTTTCGTATTCCGTTTCGTATTTTCCTGCAAAGGTCAGCATTTTCAACATAACAGGAAAGAAAATGGCGGTATAAAATAACGGAGCGCCACATACTTTGCAACGCTCCGTTTCCACATTCATTCTTTAAAATTGTATTTTGATTAGTCCAGTTTATGAATTACCAGTCCCGAACGCAACTTCGGTTCGAACCAAGTAGTCTTGGGGGGCATTATGTTGCCGGTATCGGCAATGTCCATCAACTGTTTCATGGACACAGGATACAGAGCCAAAGCCACCTTCATCTCACCGCTATCCACCCGTTTCTTCAATTCGCCTAAGCCGCGTATACCGCCCACAAAGTCGATACGCTTATCGGAACGAAGGTCCTTGATGCCGAGGATTTCATCCAATATCAAGTTGGACGAGATGGTAACGTCCAGCACACCGATGGGATCATTATCGTTGTAAGTGCCCGGTTTGGCAGTAAGGCTATACCACTTGCCATCCAGATAAAGGGAGAAATTATGCAATCCTGCCGGTTTGTAGATGTCCGTACCCTTTTCTTCCACCGTAAAGTTCTTGCTTACAGCCGTCAGGAATTGTTCAGGAGTCATACCGTTCAAATCCTTCACCACACGATTATAGTCAATGATAGTCAACTGGTTGGCCGGGAAACAAACTGCCATGAAGTAGTTGTACTCCTCATCTCCACGATGATTGGGATTTTGCTTGGCTTTCTCCGCGCCCACCAGGGCAGCGGCTGCGCTGCGGTGATGTCCGTCTGCAATATAGAGCGCAGGCATCTTGCCAAACTCTTGGGTTATGACGTCAATATCTTCCTGCTTGTCGATAATCCAAAACGTGTGGCCGAAGCCGTCGCCCGGAGCAATAAAGTCGTAAACAGGTTTCTGAGCCGTATAACGGGCAATGACAGCATCCAGCGTGGCATTATCAGGGTAGGCAAAGAATACAGGTTCAATGTTGGCATTGTTCACACGCACATGCTTCATGCGGTCTTCTTCCTTATCCCGACGGGTAAGCTCATGCTTCTTGATGACACCGTTCATATAATCGGGAACGTATGCCCCCACCACCAAACCATATTGCGTTTTGCCATTCATGGTCTGGGCATATACATAATAGTTTTCTTTATCGTCCTGCACCAGCCAGCCTTTGTCCTGAAACATCCGGAAGTTTTCAGCAGCTTTCTGATAAACACGTTCATCATGTTCGTCCGTACCGATAGGAAAATCTATTTCGGGCTTGATGATGTGATACAAAGACTTTTCGTTTCCCGCCGCTTCTTCACGAGCCTCGGCAGAATTCAGTACGTCGTAAGGGCGGGATGCCACCTGTTCTACTAAATTCTGTGGGGGACGAATCCCTCTAAAAGGTTTTATTGTTGCCATGGTTATTAGAATATAAATTTAAATCAGGCATGAATTACATGGAGTTTCACAGAACAAATAATATGTCCAAAGTTCTGCAAGGTTCCATGCAATCCATGCCTGAATCCAATTACTTATTTACTCGGAACTTCTCGCAACCGTCTTTCAGGAAGCCTACAATCTGCTTGGCAGCGGCAATACCTGCATTGATATTGGCTTCGGCAGTCTGCGCACCCATTTTCTTCGGTGTGGAGAAATAACGGCCGGCAAACTTGGCAGCGAAAGTCTCATTGGCTGCAGGCATGATGTCGGTCATGTATTTCAGGTCGGGACGTTCTTCCATGAGCTGAATCAACTCGGCTTCGTTGATAACCTCCTTGCGGGCGGTATTGACCAACAAACCGCCTTTCGGCATCTTGTTCACCAAAGCATAGTTAATAGAATTCTTGGTTTCTGCCGTTGCAGGAATATGCAGGGAAACAACATCACAAGTAGAATAAAGCTCTTCGGCAGAAGCGACAGCTTTTACGCCATCCTTCTCGATCACTTCTTTCGGGCAGAAAGCGTCGAAAGCATAAATGTCCATGCCGAAACCCTTGGCGATACGCGCCACATTGCGTCCTACATTGCCATAAGCGTGAATACCCAGCTTCTTGCCCATCAGTTCCGTACCGGAAGTGCCGTTGTACATGTTGCGGACAGCCATTACCATAAGTCCGAAAGCCAGTTCGGCTACGGCATTGGAGTTCTGTCCCGGAGTGTTCATCACACATACGTTGTGGGCAGTGGCGGCAGCCAAGTCCACATTGTCATAACCGGCACCGGCACGTACCACGATTTTCAGTTCTTTGGCGGCGTCCAACACCTCGGCATCGATGATGTCGCTACGTATAATAATAGCATTGGCGTCTTTCACAGCTTCCAGCAATTTCGCCTTGTCACCATATTTTTCCAGCAAAGCAAGTTCATAACCTGCTGCTTCAATTTCTTTGCGGATACCGTCTACTGCAACCTTTGCAAACGGCTTGTCTGTTGCGACTAATACTTTCATGATTTAATGGTATTAAAAAAGATTCACCACAGAACCGCACAGAGTTTCACAGAGTTTTCCTTTTCATTTCTCTGTGGGACTCTGTGCCCTTGTGGTGAACAAATATTGTTAATGAAGTTTCTCAAATTCCTGCATGCAGTCTATCAAAGCCTGTACGCTTTCTTTCGGCATAGCGTTGTAGCAAGATGCGCGGAAACCGCCTACTGAACGATGTCCTTTGATACCTACCATACCTTTTTCGGTAGCAAACTTCAGGAAGTCTGCTTCAAATTCTTTGTATTCGGGGGCCATTACGAAGCAGATGTTCATGCGTGAACGGTCCTCTTTGGCAGCAGTACCTACGAACATTTTGTTGCGGTCTATCTCGGCATACAGCATATCGGCCTTTTCGATAGCGCGACGTTCCATTTCCTTCACACCGCCTTGTGCCTTGATCCAGCGCAAAGTCTGCAATGCTGCATAAATAGGCACAACAGGAGGAGTATTGAACATTGAGCCACCGTCGATATGTGTCTGATAGTTCAGCATGGTGGGGATGTAACGTGACACCTTGCCCACTGCATCGTTCTTCACGATAACGAATGTCACACCCGCAGGAGCCAAATTCTTCTGTGCACCGCCGTAGATACAGATATATTTGGACACGTCGATAGGACGGGAGAATATATCGGATGACATGTCAGCAATCATCGGCACGTTTACATCCAGGTCTTCTTTCAGCTCCGTACCATAGATCGTATTGTTGGTGGTGATATGGAAATAGTCCACATCAGCCGGTACTGTGTAATCTTTCGGAATATAAGTATAAGTGGCTTCAGCAGAAGAGGCAACTTCTACAACCTCGCCAAAACCTTTGGCTTCTTTCATGGCTTTCTTGGCCCACACACCTGTGTTGAGGTATGCAGCTTTCTTTTCGAGGAAATTGAAAGGAACCATGCAGAATTCCATACTTGCGCCACCGCCCAAGAACAGTACCGAATAACCTTCGGGAATGTTAAGTAGTTCTTTGAACAGTGCTACGGCTTCGTCCACTACGGGCTGGAAGTCTTTAGCGCGGTGGCTAATCTCCATAAGAGAAAGACCGGATCCATTGAAATCTAAAATAGCCTTCGCTGTATCCTCTATCACCTCACGCGGAAGAATGGAAGGTCCTGCATTGAAATTATGCTTTTTCATTTGAAGTTTGTTTTTGGTTTAACAATTTCGTTACTTTTGTCTTTTGACCTTGCGAATTTACGAATTTATTTCCGCCGCACAAATCTTTCCTTATAAAAATACTGTTTTAAAGCAGATTTTCCTTTCTTTTTATTGGTTTATACAGGATATATACACCATATTGTTATCTATACATATCAAGTTAAGAATAAAAGTCGAAAATATCACTCTATGAAATCAATAAATTATAAAGTGAAAGAGAAATGAGATAAAAATGAATATTTATAAAGAAAAAGTTTTTTTTCTACTTCGCTTCTTCGATAATTGTCTTCATTCCTTTGATCTTTTCTCCTTGGATCAAATTCAGCAATTGTTTCACCTTAGCCCGACGAACGGCAACAAATGCATAATGCTCTTTTACATCAATAGCCCCTACATCTTCACGAGCCAAATTTCCTTTTTTATATAAGAATCCGGCAATATCTATCCGGCTTAATTTTTCTTTCTTTCCTTTACCTATATATACAGTAGTCCAGACAGATTTAGGAGGACGAGGAGCATTTTCCGGTAATGCCACTGTTTCTATATTATCCGGGATATAAGTCGGAAGTTTTTCCTCAGCGTGAAGCACCAGATAAGAAGTTCCGGTTGCATCCCAACGCGCGGTACGTCCGTTACGATGCGTGAAGGCTTCTTCGTTCACAGGAAGGTGGTAATGAATGATATGCTCAATTTCCGGTATATCCAGCCCACGGGCAGCGAGGTCCGTAGAGATAAGCACATGACAACTACCGTTACGGAATTTATACAAAGCACGTTCACGGTCCGGCTGCTCCATGCCACCATGAAAACGTTCGGCAAATAACTTCTTTTCAGCCAGAAGCTTATGTACCCGGTCTACCGCATCCCGATGATTACAGAAAACAATACTTGAACTGCTTCCCAGTGTACAAAGCAAATTATATAAAGTATCAATCTTGTCTTTCGAGGGAGAAATCACCTTCATTAATGTCAGGCGGGATTCCTGTTCTTCAGAAGCATCCGGCAGGAAATTCAGTTTCACTGTGCGGTTCAATCCTGTAAATTCGGGAATCTCTTCGGCATCGGTAGCTGAAAGCAACATACGTTTTTTTAATCCCGGAAGCTGGGTGATAATCTCTGCCATTTCATCGTGGAAACCAAACTCCAACGATTTGTCGAACTCGTCGATAATTAAAGTTTCAATGGTTTCGGGATTGAAATTTCCTTTAGACAGATGGTCGGTGATACGTCCCGGAGTACCAATGATGATAGCAGGATGATTGCCCAATATACTTTTCTTTTCTTCGGCGATAGGATGCCCACCGTAACAACAGCAGGTTTTCCAGGAAGTCCCCATTGCTTTGAATACAGAATCTATCTGTAAGGCCAGCTCACGCGAAGGAACGAGAATCAAAACCTGCACGCTGTCATCGTTCGGTTTTAGAGTAAGGAGTAAAGGTAACAGATAGGCCAATGTCTTGCCCGATCCTGTCGGTGACAACAGTATAACGTCTTTTCTTCCGGTAGCTTGTTCAAGTGATGCTTCCTGCATCGGATTCAGCTCCTCAATCTTCAAATTGCGGAGAGCCGACTGTATAATTTCATTTTTCTCTAACATGGCGACAAAGATACGAAAAAGCCTGCTTACTCCTCATACATCTTTTCAATCAACTCGCTATAATTCTGCGCTACAACCGCCCGTTTCAATTTCAGCGTGTTGGTCAGTTCGCCACGTTCCATGCTGAATGGTTCGGGAAGCAGAGTGAAGCGCTTGATTTGCTCGTAATGAGCAAACTGCTGTTGCAACGTTTCTATCCGGGCACGGAAAAGACCGACAATCTTCGGATGTTGCAGCAGTTCGGCCATATCTTTATACTCAATGCCTTTCTCCTTAGCATATTCCTTCACGTATCCATACACAGGAACAATAAGGGCAGAAACAAACTTACGCTGATCGGCAATAATAGCAATCTGATCGATATAACGGTCAATCACCAGTTTTGTTTCCAACGCTTGCGGAGCGATATATTTGCCGTTCGATGTTTTGAACAGGTCTTTGATACGTTCCGTCAGGAAAAGCTGTCCATTCTTAAAGTAACCTGCATCCCCCGTGTGGAACCAGCCGTCGGGGTCAATAGCGGCAGCAGTGGCTTCCGCTTTCTTATAATATCCTTTCGTGATCGTCTTACCACGAAGCAGTATTTCATTGTCTTCGCCTATCTTCACTTCAACTCCCGGCAGTACGACACCCACCGAACCGATATCATAGCCCACCGGCAACGTACAGGATACAGTAGCCGTAGATTCCGTCAAGCCGTATCCAACCACCATATTGATGCCTACCGAATGAACAAATTCATTGATCTCATCGGGAACGGCAGCACCGGCAGTCGGGAAAAAGTTTCCATTCTCAATGCCGATCGTCTTCTTCAGTAAAGAATAGATCGTTTTTTCGTAGAACTTATATTTCAGCTGATTCATCACCGGAGGTGTTTTCCCCCGGCGCAGATAATCCAGATTATGGATTCTACCTACCCGGATAGCATCCAGCATCAGTGCTTTCTTCAACCCTGTTGTTTCATTTATTTTCTCCTGTACACCTGCATATACTTTCTCCCAAAAACGGGGAACACTACACATCAGTGTCGGACGAATTTCCTTAATCGTTGTCTGAATATCCGCCGGACGGAGATTGATACAGATCTGCACTCCTTTATGAATACAGAGATAACACCATGCTTTCTCAAACACGTGTGTCAAGGGGAGGAAGTTCATAGATACATCCTTATCCGACATGGTCGTCAAACGGTCATCGTGTGTATGAAACTGTTCCAAATAACAGGAATGATGAAGCATGACGCCCTTCGGCTCACCCGTTGTGCCGGATGTATAGAGAATGTTTGCCAAGTCATCGTATGAAGCCCGTTCGGTACGCTCTTCTACCGTATCATTGTGAGGTAATCCCTCTCCCATCGCCATAAACTCATCAAAATAGATAGACGATACGTCGCGGGGATCTTTCACTACCGAACGGTCAAAAATAATCAGTTGTTGCAGAGAGGTGCAGAAACCAAAGATGCTGAAAGCAGCATCATACTGGTATTGCTCGCCTACAAAAAGGAAACGAATCTGCGCATCATTAATGATATATTGCGCCTGCGCAGGTGAACTCGTTGCATAAAACGGAATAGTAACAGCCCGATTGGCAAACGCGCCAAAGTCGACATAGAACCATTCGGGTTTATTTTGTGAAAATATACCGATATTCTCTTGTTCTTCTACTCCCAATGCCACGAAAGCA
>OLXN01001809.1_pt1 | contig 11471 bp, 9 predicted proteins | sample 1674021 | NCBI WGS metagenome assembly OLXN01 (sample SAMEA103958137, study PRJEB25191) | human gut metagenome | biome: human-associated habitat [ENVO:00009003]; feature: intestine environment [ENVO:2100002]; material: feces | place: Germany | collected 2013/2015
TTACGACCCCTTCGGGCCCGATCTTGAATATACCGACACTTCTGCGATCTATCACCTCCGTAAAGGTTACCTCTACCGCGTAAGCGTCAGCTCCGCCGAAGAGTCTTTCCCCGTTCCCGAGAATTTCTATTTCTGTGTAGATTAAACAACGACCAAAAACAGGAGCGGAAAGCTGCAGGCTTTCCGCTCCTGTTTTTTCATGCCGCATTTTCTCTCTGGCAGTACACCACTACCCTCGCTTTTCCGCCGGGGGTGCAGGTGTAGAGCACGAGGGGACAGCCGCCCTCCCGCAGGGCTTCGGGTTCTTCGGGCGAGACCTGCGCAATCCGCTCCACAGTGTACACTGCCTCAGCGCCGTCCTGTGAAGTGAAACGCACCTCGTCGCCTTCCGAAAGGCTGCTCAGCCGCCCGAAATGGGACTTGTAATTGTGGGCCGCGATGACAAGGTCTCCGCCCGCCGTACTGCCGCATTGACGGCAGGGCGAGACCTTGAGGTTTGCTTTGCTCCACTCGGTCTGCACCGGCAGTTCTAAGCCCAAAGCCGGGATGGTCAGCACCCCCAGATACTCCCGCTCGACGCTTGACGCCGGGGTTTCCGAAACCGATTCCGGCCCGGACTCTGCATCTTCCGTGGGCAGGCTTTCCGCGCTGTCTGCGGGCCGTTCTGCCTCCGACACTGCCGCGATGCTCTGGCTCTGGCGCAGCTGGCTCACCGCCGAAGCAGCCTGAGCGCCCGCCCTTGCATCCTCGAGCCGGTCGTAGACGTAGAGGCAGACCGCTGCCAGCACCAAGGCACTGCCCAGCATCAGGCAGAGCCGCTCCGGCACCAGCCTACGCATCGTGTCTGCGCTTTCGGCTCAGCCAGACGCCCACCGCCACGAGGGCGATGCCCCCGCCTGCCAGCACCGGCACGGGCCAGAGCAGCTGGCCGGTCTGGATGAGGGTCCCCACCGGTTCCGGCTCCGCAGCCGGGATGACTTCATCCGGCATCTCTGCCGAGGGTGTCGGCGGGCGGATGACCGTTATCTCGCCCGGCTGGTCCACCGGCTTCGGGGTCGGCGTCGGCTTATCCGGCACATAGGGCGGCGTCACCGGTGGGGGAAGAGGGTCGGTGCTGCGGTAGCTGTTCTTGAAGAGCAGTTCCGTCTTCGCCCCGTCGTCCCCATCCCGCCGGACGGACACGTGTCCTTTCAGTTCACCGTCGGTGTCCCACGCCACCATGACTTTCAGGTAAAAGACGGTGTCGTCGTAGTCGGCCCGTTTCCGTCCGCCCGCATCCTGAGTGACCGTATACTCGTATATGCCGGGCGCGGTGTAGACGATGGTATCAAAAGTCTTCGTCAGGGTCTTGTCGTCGGCGTCGCGGCAGTCCCGGGCCGGAAAATCCAACTCAGCCTCGTCGTCACAGCCTTCCGGCATCGGCGCGCCGTCCAACGCGGTCAGCCGCACCGTCAGCGTCTCGTCAGCTGCCTCTCCGGTGCAGCGGACGGACACCTCCAGTTCCAGCTCCGCCCGCTGGTCTGCGGCCAGAGCGGGCAGGGCAGCGCTTACCGCAAGCGCTGCTGCCAGCAGGGCCGCTGCCATTTTCGGGAGCCTTCTCATGATAAGCTCTCCTCCTTTCCGTTTTGCAGGTCTGACATTGGTTCCATCCGGGCCAGCACCACCGTCCGCGCGTCGGTGTACTCCCCCGAGCAGGTAGCCATCGCCAGGAACTGCGCTCCTTCCGGCTCCTTTTCCAGCGCACGGAGGGCCTGTGCATCCATCTGAAGGGCATTCTCCTCCACAAAGGGGAGCAGCCCGCCTGCGTCCGAGCGCCACTTGCCCGGGGCAAAGATGGCCTGTTCCGACGCAGGCACCACAAGGCAGGCCAGCACTTCCAGCCGATAGCTCCCGCCGGGCAGCGTCAGGGTGCCGGTGGTGTTCTGGCGGAAGAATGCTCCGTCCTTGTATTTGTCGAGGTCGCCGAACATCCGCCCGTTCTCCATATGGTGGCCGTAGAGCAGGGAATACCGCCCGCTGAAGTCCGCGTCGCAGTCAACATCCAGAAAGATGCTGCCCGCCAGCGCAAAGCTGCCGTAGACGTCGGTGTTCAGATAGGTGAAATTGCTCTCGCCCTGCACCACCGGGTAGTCGATAGCCGTGCCGTCCAGCGTCAGCCACCCGCAGACATCGGGGTTGATGTCCCGCAGCTGGCCGAAGGAGAGACTGTTGTCCTCCTGCGGCTGGGGCTTGAAGGCCAACAGCCCGGCCTGCACATTGTCGGCAGCGGCGTACACCCGACTGTTGTCCCACAGCGCATAGCCCGACCAGACCACCGCCAGCAGCACCAGCAGGGCCGTCACCCCGTCCAGCAGGCCGTTCGCCGCCCGCAGGGCCATCTTCTGCCACCGGATGTTCCTCACCTCCCTTGCCTTATTTCCTCCGCGCTTACTTCTGATGGCGGCGGCGCAGGGTCAGCAGCAGCCCGACGCCCGCAGCACCCGTCAGGGTGAAGAGATAGGGTGCGCTGTCCAGCACCACACCGGCATCCACGGTGCCGCCCTTGGTGTTGGTGAAGTTCGCCTGCTCGACCGCCTCATCCACTTCGCCCTCAGTTCCAGTCTCCGTCGTCACATAGTCTGCGACCGGCGTCTCAGACACCTTGTACTCGACGCCGTAGGGCAGGTTCTCGATGTGGATGGTATCGTCGTCTTTCAGATAGAAAGTCGCTTCCGTCGTCTCGCCGGGCTTGATCTCGATCGAGGCGGGGTTCGCGTCATAGCTGCCGCCGGTGATGGCGTAGCTGTCCTGATAGGTCTTGCCCTCCTCGCCGGTCAGCTGCACCGTGAACTCGAAGTATTTGTCCTTATTGCCCATGATGCCCTCGACGTCCTTGTGGACTTCCAGCTCACCGGCAGAGTAGAGGTTGTCGAAGTCGTCCCTCTTGCCCTCGCCGGTGGACTCCGGGTCCTCGGTGTGGACAGCGGCAATTCGGAGCTTGCCGTCCTGCTCGATGACCGTCACCCGCAGCAGGATGGCGTCGCCGTAGTAGGTCACGCCTGCGCTGTTGCCCGCCACCTCATGGATGATGTAGGTGTAGACACCCACGCTGTCGTACTTGGGCAGCTGAATTTCGATCTGCCTGGTCTTGTTCGCACTGCCGGCTTCGCCCTGTGCGTAGGTCACGTCGCCGACAGACGGCATATAATCTGCGGCTTCAATGCCCTCCGATGCGTCGGTCACGGTACCCGGGTCGATCGTAAACGTAAAGGTCTCTTCCGGGGAGAGCGTACCCGTGTTGGCCAGCTCGTAGTTTTTCTTAATGACCACGCTGTCCATGTCCGCATACGTCTCGCCGCTGGCCGCAAAGGCGGGCATGACGCTGACGCCCATGGCCAGAGAGATGGAAAGCACACCTGCGAGAAGCTTTCCTACCTTGTTCTGTTTCATCCTGGAGTTCCTCCTATCTTGTCCTGTATGGTTTTTGGCGGCTCAGAGCCCCCGCCGCCGGATGAGGGTGATGACTTTTGCCTTGACCGCACTGCACTGCACCGGGCCGAAGTCACGGCTGTCCTCGGCCTGTGTGCGGCAGTCGCCCAGAATGAAGACACTGTCCTCCGGCACAGCGTAGGGGTAGCTGAGCAGAGATTTGGGGTAGGTGGGGTAGAGGATGCCGCCGCCCTGTGCCGAGCCGTTGACCTCCACAACGCCGCTCTCGCTCAGGGTCACGATGTCCCCGCCCCGGGCCAGCACGCGGCCCACCCGCAGCGTTCCCGAGCGCTCATATACCACAACATCATTCTTGGCATAGTCTTTTTCCAGCCGGATGCCCAGCACGAGGTCGCCGTCCTTCACGGCGGGGAACATCTCATTGCCGGACGCCTGCGTCACCAGATACACCTGCGTCAGAAGCACCCAGAGCACGGCGGCGAACACCGCCAGCCGCACCGCCAGACTGCGCACTTCCCGCAGCAGGGGGCTTTTTTCCGGCTTCGCCGGTCCAGACAGGTTCGCTTCCGGCGTCCCGGGCGGGGCCTCCGGGGCAAGTGCCTCGTTTGGTTCCTTCACTCATCTTCCTCCTTCTTTCTGTTTTTGCAGCCCAGAACGGCCGCACCGGCACACAGCATCAGCGGCAGCCCGAAGAAGTCTGTCTCCACGCCGGTGTCCGGGTCTATATCGGCCAGAACGTAGTGGGCATAGAAATTGACGACGCCGTTTTCCAGCTCTTCGTCGGTGGGCTCATAGCCCTTTTCCCACTCGTCCTGCGATACCTTTTCCTTCGGATCCGGCTCATCCGTCGCCGAACCGGGGAGCTCTTTGTACCAGCCGTCGAAGACGTAGCGCACACCGCCGATGTCGAGCTCTTTTTCGATGTCCGCCGTCGTCTCTTCCACCCGCTCGCCGCTCTGGTACTCGCGGCTTTCCCGGATGCTGTAGTCGTCCTCGCCCGGGGCGCGGACGTTGAACCGGGCCGTGAAGTTTTTCCTGCTCTTGACGCTGATGATGCAGTCGATGTGCTTATCCGGTTCTGTCCCGTTGTTGCGCGAGATCTTGTACGGCGTCACCACGATGCTCTCCAAATCTTCCTGCGTCAGCCCCGTGATGCCGGTCTGCTTCTCGATGGTGTCCTTATACTCGTCCCATATCTCATCGACGACCTGGCCCCAGTAATCATCGCCCGGTTTCAGCGACCATGCGTCGCCAGTCGCGCCGCCCGGCCACGATACAACATAGTCTGACACATTTGTCAGGATGTTCTTGCCGTTATCTTCCCATGCCGCGCCGTAGGTCTTCACCTTGCCGACCCACTTGCACTCGCTGTTGTCCGGCGCCCACTGGCTGGGGTCATTGCTGCCGGGCAGACTGGTGGGGGTCTTGAGCAGGAAGACTGCCGCCAATTCCTCCTGAGTCCAATCGCCCCAGCCCGGTGCATCCTCATCAAGTTCGTCCGCAGGCAGGGCATTTTTATCCTCGGCTACGCTGTCGTCAGCCAAGTCGGCATCTTCCTCAGAGAATCTGTCTTTTTCGGGCTGTTCTGCCTCATCCAGAGGCGTTTCCTCCTCGACGGCGGGCCGTTCTTCCGACAGCTCCGGCAGAACGGCGATGTCTTCTTCCTCGTCTAAAACAGGCTCCTCCTGCTGGGCCTCATCGTCGATGAAACAGGCGTAGAGGCTGCACTCGCTGTCCGCTTCCGGCCAGAGCGGTCCTTCATCCGGCACGAAGCGGACCGCCGTCCCTTCGTCGTCCCGGCTGTACCAGAAGCGGAAGCTCTTTCCCTCCACCTCCGGCTCTTCGGGCATCAGAAGCTCTTCGCCGCTGCCCACGGTCTGTTCCGCGTAGGGCAGGCCGCCGTCGGCCTCGTCCGACTCGCTGAGCCAGAAGAGATAGGTCCTCTCAAAATGCTCGTCCGCTTTGACGGCCCCGCTGTCCGGAGTCGGCGTCTCGTCGGGCAGCCCGATGTCGTCGAGCCCGTCCACCACGACGGGGATGCCGCCTTCCGCGGGCAGAAGCACCGGCTCGTCTGTCCGGATGTCCTCTTCTTCGTCCCAGGCAGGCTCGTCCTCTATTTCCTCGTCCCATGTCTGGTCCGGCACGCTGTCCGTCCGCTCCGGCCCTTCGGCAAATGCGGGCAGCAGACAGCCGCACAGCAGTACCAGCACGATGCACAGTGCTGCGGCGCGCAGTGTCAGCCGCCTCCGTTCCAGTCGATTCCGCATACAACAGCCCTCCTTCATTCTCGCTCCCGGCGGGGATGCCGCCCTTTGCGTTATCAGGATACCGTTTACCGGACACGAAGGATGTCATTGCGTGCCAGTGCAAAAAATTTTACGCATGAAAAAACCGCCGCCGGGGTCTTTCGACTCCGGCAGCGGTCTGCTGTCTCCGAATTTTCGGTTTTCAGGTGCGGGTGGTGGCTTCCATGCAGTGCTCGGAGGGGGCGTAATATTCCATCAGAGCAATGTAATTCTCACAGTGGTGGCAGAACGCCGCCCGGATGGCGTCGTCGGGCGCGCTCTTCATTGCCACGAACATCAGGATGTACTTTGCAATGAGGCTCACAGCCTCGCTCTCGAGGCCATAGCAGAGGCCCACCGCCAGGATCGGCACGACGATCTGCTGCGCACGGATGGGGATATTCTCCGCATCGACCCGCTTGAGCACGGCACGGCTCATGGTAGATGCCGCCCAGACGGCGCGGGAGATCTTCCAGTAATCCATGTTCTTCAGATGGGTAAGGGTGCGCAGCCGCTGGATGACCTCGCCGTCGTCCAGAACTTTGTTCTGCGTGACCTCCTCCTCCGAGCGGATGAAGGCGCACTGTGTCATGTCCATCAGGGCGGCTTCGTACTTCTCGTGGTAGTTCTCGCGGGAGATGAAGTACTCCTCCATACGGAGCATGACTTCGTCCGTCTCTTTGTCGGTGGCCAGCCAGCTGAAGTCCAGCGGCGTCGGGCCGAAATCGTTCTTGCCCATCTCGTTCAGGTCTTCCAGCTCTTCCTCGTTCCGGGTGGAGGGAAGGAAGCGGTCGTTGCCGTTCCGGTGGAAGCTCCACTCTTCGGGCAGAAGATGCGGCACGATGTCGCCGCTGGAGATGATGTTGAAGATGTTGCTCTCGCCCCAGCTCTCTTTCAGGCTGCCGTCGGCGTTGTGGTTGTTGTCGTAGTCCTGCTGCAAGTCGGGGTAGTCCTGCGGGCCGAGGGCCACCGGCGTCGCAAAGGTGTAGACGAAGACATTCTCCCGTTCCAGTCCGGACAGCTCCCTGTTGACCCGGGCGGCCAGAAGGTTCGCCACCGCCGCACCGCGGCTGTAGCCGCCCATCCAGAGCTTGACGACGCCCAGCTCTCCCTTTTGCCGAGCTGCCGCCAGATAGTTCTTCAAATCGGCAAACACCTCATGCACCGGGATGATGAAGCCGCTGTGGGCGTGGCCCGCGCCGGTGTGCAGATTGCTCACCCACTCGCCGCCGTAGCCGCCGCCGCGCAGGATGAGCGCCACGATGGTGGTGCGCTTCCCGTTCAGGGTGATGGTCTTGCGGGCCGTGGACCAGCCCACGAAGTCGCCCGCCTTGCCCACATCGACATCATAATAGCGGTATTTCACGTCGCCGAATCCCAGCTTGGTATAGGCTGCGTCGAGGCTGTTCTCGCGGCCCACATCCCCGTTGGCCCAGTATTTCGCATCGCTGGCCCATGTATTGAAAGCAGCCGTCACCATGCCCAGCGTCGCCAGCGCCAGCTGGTGGTCGTACCGGATGGAGGTGTGCGCAAAAAAACTGTCGCTGTAGTAATATTCGTGCTCGATGTCCATCTGGCTCAGCTCGCTGCGGAAGGACATTGTATAATTGCCTGCCGGGACTGCCCGGCCCACCGTCTGGCTTTTTGCCGCTGCCTCAGCCCGGGGCAGTGCCAGCCCGGGCGCAAGAGCTGCACTGCAAACCAGCGCTTTACAGAAATCACGTCGTTTCATGGTCTTTCCCCCTTGCTGCTTTCATAAACCTCTGACATTTCTATCGTATAGATGATTTGCTATAGTATACCGTATTTTTCCAGCGGATTCAATCATCAACTCTGCCGATTGGGTATGTAAAAACCGGACAGCATCACTGCGGCCCGGTCATTTTCGTATTCTCAGAGAAGCTGCGGGTCCATCTGGCGGCAGAAGTCCACGATGTGGTGGAACATCTGCTCCACGGCGGGAGCCATGGAGGCCGGGCGCTGCACGGCCAAGCCCACCACGCGGTACTCCTCCGGCTCGATGGGGTACACCTTGACGGCGGCCTTGCAGTCCCGCAGCAGCATCTGCGGCATGATGGAGATACCAAGCCCGGCTTCCACCATGGCGATGTTGGACTGGTCGTCGATGACATGGCAGCGGCGCTCGGTGCTGATCTTGTACTTCTTGAGGAACTGCCGCATCTCGGCGTCGGTGGCGTCGCACTGCACTACAAAGCTCTGGCCGTTCATCAGCGCCGGGGTCATTACGCCGTCCTGCGGCTCCGGCCAGTCCTGCGGCACGATGCACAGCAGCGGCTCCCGGAACAGCTCGGTGAGGTTGAACTCCTCCCGGCAGGTGGAGGACAGGAAGGCGATGTCCACCTGACCGGTGCGCAGCCATTCCTTGACATCGTCGTAGGTGCCCTGATATACTTCGATCTCGATCTGCGGATAATGCGCTGCAAAGCTTTTCAGCAGCCCGGGCAGCAGCGATGCGCACACCGAGTTGAATACGCCCAGCTTCACCTTGCCCTTTTCCAAGCCGTTCAGGCGGGCGATGCTCTGCTTCAGCGCCTCGTCACTGTTGAGCACATCACGGATAGAGGGGTATAGGGAAGCGCCGTAACTGGTCATGGATACGCCGTTTTTACCGCGGTTGAACAGGGCAAAGCCCAGTTCCTCCTCCATTACGGCAATGGCGTGACTGATAGCCGAGGGGGTCAGGTGCAGCTGCTGTGCCGCCTTGTTAAAGCTGCCCTGCCGAGCCACGGCATCAAAAATTTCGTAAGAAAATAGCGTCATGCCCAAAGCCTCCTTCCGTCTTTACTGGTTCGGAGACGCCCGATTCTCTGTGAATCTTTTTCATCTTTCATTTGAGATAGTTCAATTATCTTCTTGATTGTACTATCCCGCGCCTTTTCTGTCAAGCATTTTGCCCCGATTTTTGCACGTTCTGTGCAGATTTTGCCGCGATTTTTGCAGGAAATGCCGCCTTTCCTCCGTTATAGTTCCTGTAACGATTTTTTACAAACTGACCGAGGTGTTTTTATGACCGCACTTTCCCCGCGCCGCACTTTCAGCGGCACCGCTCTGAAAACCATTGCCTGCATTACCATGCTGGTGGACCACATCGGCGCGTCCTGCATCGAGGCAGGTATCCTTACGCCCGGGCTGGACGCCGGCACCCTCTCGCAGGACACCCTTTCTGCCTATCCGCTTTACCGGCTGGACATGGTGCTGCGCTTCACCGGACGGCTGGCCTTTCCCCTGTTCTGCTTTTTGCTGGTGGAGGGCTTTGTGCACACCCACAACGTCAAAGGCTATTTGGGGCGGCTGGTGCTGTTCGGCCTTCTGAGCGAAGTACCCTTTGACCTTGCGTTCTTCCGCACCCCCTTTGACCCCAGTGCGCAGAACGTTTACTGGACGCTGGCGCTGGGCGTGCTGGCTATGGCAGGGCTCAAGCGCTTTGAAAAGGAAAACGGCCTGCCCGGCTGGCAGGGGATTGTGTGGGCGGGCGGGTGCGCCGCACTGGCGCTGGCTGCCAATACCGACTACAACGCCATCGGCGTGATCATCATCTGCGCCCTGTACCTCACCCGTGCAAACCGCAAGCGGCAGTGCCTTGCAGGCGCGCTGCTGTTTTTGTTCGAGCTCACCGCACCGCTGGCCTTTGTACTGGTCTGGTTCTACAACGGGCAGCGCGGCGCGTGCAGTCCGCTGCAAAAGAAAGCCTTTTACTGGTTCTACCCGGTGCACCTGCTGGTGCTGGCAGGTATTACGAACCTGCTGCTGTAATTTTACCGATAAAAAGCGCAATGCCGGACAGTCTGCGGGCTGTCCGGCATTGTATTTTTTATGGGGAGTACCCCCTCAGTCTCGCTACGCTCGCCAGCTCCCCCAAGGGGACGCCTTTAGGCTGCGCCGGAAACTTTATCGCCACCGCAAAAAGGAAAATCCCCCGCAGTTTTCACGAAACTACGAGGGATTTTCTTGGCGGAGTAGGAGGGATTTGAACCCTCGCGCCGTTGTTTAGACGACCTACGCCCTTAGCAGAGCCTTAAAAAACCACGCTATAACGTTGCCCGGCACAACCAGACGGGGCAACACCGGGGGCATCGCCGTCACTCGTTAAAAGCGGCGGTTGCCAGCTCCACGGCTGCCAGCTTATCCTCAAAAAGCTGGTGGCGGCTGTAATGCTGCGTGATATCCCTGACCGCATGGCCGAGGATCAGCTTTTGCAGCAGCGGCTGCACCCCGGCGGCCTCCATGGCGGTTGCCAGCGTGTGACGGCAGCTGTGGGCGGTCATGTGCGGCCTGCCGCCCCAGCGCTCCACTGCCGGGCACCAGCGATCATAAAAGTGCTCGCGGCAACCATCAGCCAGACCGTGGGTGGCCATCTGCATGGCCTCAGTCACCAGCGGCACGATGGCGGTAGCAATGGGGATCTCCCGGTTTTTGCCCGCTGCCGTTTTTATACCGCCTATGATGCACTGACGCTGGAGGTCGATGTTGGCAAGATCCAGCTGCATCAGCTCGCCCGGTCTCATGCCAGTGTAGCACAAGATCAGCGCATACCGGGCAAGATCGTCCCCGGCACGGTATGCCTGCCACATCTGGTGCACCTCGTCCACGGTGTAGGCATCGCGCTCGCTGTCCGGCACCGGCGGCAGCTCGATCAGGGCGGTCTTGTCCTGCGCCATGTCCAGCGCCTCGCTGGTGACCGCCACCTCGTACAGCTTGCCCAGCAGCGTCTTGATATCCCGGTGGGCATAGTAGTCACCGGGCGCGGCATCCGTCAGCTCCTGCAGCACCTTAAAAGGTATCTGCCCGACAACCTGCATCTGGATCCGCTCCAGCCTGCGCCATGCGGTGCCGTAATGGCTGCGCTTGTCCTTACTGAGCGCCTGCCACTTTTTCGTCTGCTGCAGGGCTGTCCAGCAGTCGATCAGGCGCATGGATCTGGGCGCTACACCGGTGCGGGTGTAGGTATCCAGATACTCCTCGGCGGCTGCCCGGGTGGGAAAGCCGCACTTTTTGCGGGCATAGACCACCGTGCCGGCACGCACCACGCGCACCTGTATTGTCCACGTTTTCCCGCTCCGGTAGATGCATCCTTTGCCGTTGGCGCGCTTGCGCGGCTTTGGTGCTGCCGTGCGCTGCTGCTTTTTGCCGCAGTATGGACAGTATAGGGCATCTTCCTGTATTTCTCGCCCGCAGGCGGTTCTTTGACATTTCATTTCTTCCCTCCGCTTGCATACTCTGCCCGGCGGTGGTATTATAGATCTGCAAGTTTTGGCTTGTTTGAGATCTACGATGCTACCGCAGGCATACAGATCGGAAACGCTCCTGGTGTTCCAGCACTGGGGGCGTTTTTTATTCGCTGATCGCTCTGAAAATTTCCAATTTCAAAGATTCGTTATCATCGTAGGTTCCATCCATGATAGCCTGTATGATTTGGTGCAAAAGTTCTTTATCAATTTTGCTGGCAGCAACATTCAAGCAGATATTTTCTGTCTTAGCTAAAAATGTTTCTGCAACAGAAAGATATCCATTCAGAAGCAGAAAAAGCGTAGATAATGTAATCGCCAACCGTTTATTTCCATCGGCAAAACAATGAAATTGGCATGTGCAGAAAAACAAATGCGTCAGTTTATCCACAAAGGTAGGATACCAGTCATCGTTCTGGATGTTATACAGAACGCCCTCAAGCCGACCAAAGTCGATTTCTTCAAGCGTTCCACCACCGCTATATTCAACCGTTTTAGCGTGTGTGATCCT
>OLXN01001812.1_pt1 | contig 11459 bp, 9 predicted proteins | sample 1674021 | NCBI WGS metagenome assembly OLXN01 (sample SAMEA103958137, study PRJEB25191) | human gut metagenome | biome: human-associated habitat [ENVO:00009003]; feature: intestine environment [ENVO:2100002]; material: feces | place: Germany | collected 2013/2015
ACATTAGGAATACCCCAAATATACGGTTCAACTCTTAACATTTTAAGCCACAAAGCATCATCATTTCTCTTACGTATATTAGGGACCTCAAATTTTCCCATTTTAGACACATCATACATCACTGTAGAATTACCAACAGGACAATCCAAAAGCAATCTGTTATAATTAACTCTACTAACCGCACGAACAATCCTATTCAGAGTCTTTCCTGACTCATTTATTTGTTCATAAGATGTGCAAGTAAAAGCATATCCATTTTTTATCATGAAGTCCAATTGGACAAATAACTTATTTGGCATCCACAAATCATCACTATCCAAAAAAGCGATATATTTTCCAGAAGCCAAACGCATCGCTACAGTACGAGCAACCGCCGCCCCTGAATTATTTGCTAATCGATAATACTTAATACGAGAATCCCGCTTTTGATATTTAGAAACTATTTTGTCCGTATCATCAGAAGAGCAATCATCTACGATTATCATTTCCCAATTAATATATGTTTGAGAAATAACCGTATCAATTGTTTCCCCTATATATTGAGCACAATTATATGTAGGAGTTATTATAGATACCAGTCCTAAATCATCCATATCACCGACCTATACATTCATATGTAAAACCAAAACTCTCCAATTCCTTCGAATCATAAATATTACGACCATCTAATAAAAAATATTGCCTCATGACCTTTTTCAAAATAGCCCAACTCGGTAACCTAAATTGCTTCCATTCTGTTAATAACAAGAGAGCATCAGCATCTATTGTAGCTTCATACATATCTTGAGCATAAACCACCTTATCTCCAATCCTACATTTACATTCATCCATTGCTACAGGATCAAAAACTTTAACGATAGCTCCAGCTTTAACAAGCAAATCGATCATCACCAAAGAAGTAGCCTCACGCATATCATCTGTTTCTGGTTTAAAAGCCAAGCCCCATAAAGCAATGATCTTTCCTTTCAATGAAGGTAAATGTTTTGTCAGTTTTGAAAAAAGTATAGTTTTTTGATGTTCATTTACCTCCTCCACAGCTTTTAACACCTTCATAGAATAACCATTCTTTTCTGCAGTCTTAATTAAAGCTTTTACATCTTTAGGGAAGCAACTTCCACCATAGCCACAACCTGGATACAAAAATTTATTCCCTATGCGACTATCAGAGCCAATACCTTTACGAACCATATTTACATCAGCACCAAGTAATTCACAAAGATTAGCAATATCGTTCATAAAGGATATACGGGTTGCTAGCATACTATTTGCTGCATATTTTATCATTTCCGCTGAAGCGATATCTGTAAATATCACTCGAAAATTATTTAAGAGAAACGGACGATAGAGTTTACTCATTATCTCTTTTGCCCTCTCCGAGTCCATACCTACTACTACCCGATCCGGGCTCATGAAATCCTTAATTGCCGCACCTTCCTTCAGGAATTCAGGATTCGAGGCCACATCGAAAGGGACATTCACTCCACGTTTATCCAACTCCTCTTGAATAGCAACCTTTATCTTCCGTGCCGTACCTACGGGAACCGTACTCTTGGTTACCAATACCGTATATTTGCTAATATTCTGACCAAACGTACGAGCTACCTCCAACACATAATGTAGATCTGCACTACCATCCTCATCCGGAGGTGTACCCACAGCACAAAAAACGATATCCACACTATCCAGACAAGAGGTCAAATCTGTCGCAAAATGAAGCCTGCCTCCCTTGGAATTACGTAATACCATCTCTTCCAAACCTGGCTCATAGATCGGAATATTCCCCTCCAATAAATTTTTTATTTTCGCTTGGTCAACATCTATACATGTGACATCTACTCCCATTTCTGCAAAACAAGTTCCTGACACCAAACCCACATAACCGGTGCCGACAATCGCAATGTTCATCTAAAAATATTTATTAATTACCCAAGTATCTTTTGGAATAAATCCTTCCACTCACAAACAATATTACGCACATCAAAACGCTCAACGCTTTCGAATGCATTTCTTCCTATTTGTTGTCTCAATTCTGCATTTTCTATCAATCGAGATAACCCTTTTTCAAAATCAGCCTTTTTTTGATTTTCTATTAGCATACCTACATTTTCATCGCAAATAATATCAGATGGGCCATTAGGACAATCAAAAGAGATACACGCAAGACCCTGACTCATAGCCTCAACAAGCACCATAGGAAAGCCCTCAAAACGTGAAGGCATAGCAAATATCGATGCTTTATGATACTCACATTCTATCCGATCTGTTACTCCCATAAATTTAAAACAACTCGTCAATCCCGCTTTATCAACCTGACTTTGCAATTCTCTTAGAAGGACTCCACTTCCATAAATTTCTACTACCCAATCCGGATATTTCAAATGTATATTTCCAAATATTTCTATAAGCGTATCAAATCCTTTTTGATAAACTAAACGCCCTACTGAAATAATTTTTTTATTTATTAGAGGAAAACAGGAACGATTCGATAAAACAACAGGATTTGCAATTGTAACAATCTTACTCAATCCTTCTGATCTAAAAGCAGATTTATCATTATTCGTAAGTACAACTAGCTGTGCAAGCTGTTTATAAACAACATGACGAATTCTACGTATTACACTATTATAATATCCGTAAAACACATGTTCTACTCCAATAACTCTACTCATATTAAGTCCTGCAATCCACAACGTAAACGTATTAGGAAATGATTGAGAAAGAATTAAATCAAATCGATTTAGCATAAAAAATTTACGTACTTTACCTATCATTTCAAAATGATGTATAAAACGAGTTAACGAGCCAGGATGTCCATCAAATTTCTTTTCTGATAAATATACGATTTTAACATTATTATCAAAAAAGTAATTAGGAGTGGGATGAGAATGAAACTGCGACACTATTGTAATATCAAATTCCGAATCTTTTGATTGCTCAGTCGTTAATATTGAAAGTACACGTTCTATTCCACCTGTAGTAGTAATATCACCAATAAAATAACATATTTTCATCACAAATTTTAATTTCTAATAGATACAAATTCACCCAAGAATCTCGATACAAAAAAAGTAAAATTATATTTAAATGGATTAGATACAAAAATTCTAACATAATAGAATTGATGTAATATACAATTAATAACTCTTTCCTTAAGACTACGTTTATTAAACAATGCACTACCTAAACGATAACGACGATAATAAACTGCTGAAGGAGAAGTAATAGCAAAATAACGAAACCTATCACTAATAAGAAACATAAAAAGAGTGTCTTCTCCATTTCGAAAATTAATATCAAACCTCCGCTCTTTTATGATATCCATTGGAATAAGTTTCATACAAGGTCCAGAAAAATATTTCCTAACTTTAGATGAAAGTTTCAAACATCTTGTTTGACGGCTACAATATTCATAAGCATCAGTAATATAATAAGGCAATTGCATTTCTGGAGTTCCATCATTAAACGCATATGGATAGCAAAGAGAAATAGTATCTAATGAAGCTTTGGCATAAAGTTCTTCCAAATAAAATGGAGATACATAATCATCATCATCTATAAAAGCCACATAAGAACCTTTTGCATAATCCAGAGCTATATTACGAGCATTAGAAACTCCTGGCTGATCTACTTGAATCAAGTACACATTAGACATAACATTTTTCAATAGATATTCTTCGATTTCCGATTTGTAAGGTTCACAACATCCATTTAGCACAAGCAATATTTCAAAATCATCAACAGGAAAAGTCTGTTCTTTCAATGAATTAAGACATTCCCAAAGATAATATTTAGGCTTATAAGTTGGTACAACAACAGAAATTTTCATCCGAACATTTTTTAATGAAAAAAGATAGAATCAAAAGCATATTCGCCTGTAGAAAAGCGAGTAACCTTCAATGCATACACCAATAAAATAAAAAAGCACAAAAGTAAATAAAGCAAATAGGAAGCCAATGTTTTTTTCTTATATAGATAAATCAGAAAATAGACAAAAGGGATACATGAAAGTATTGTAAAATACATTCCAAATCTATTAGTCAATGTATTAGATAAGCAAGCCATAAATATGGCATACGAATACACTCCTATCACAAATATACTTTTCTCATCAAAATTCAAATCATACTTCTTAAACTTATATATAGAACATAAAACCACAGGAGTATACATCAATTTTGTCAATTTATTAAACAAGCTAACCTCTTGAACGTAATCACTATCTAAATAACTATCATACAAATTAGTAATAGCTATAAAAGAATACAACCACTCTTCTTTAAAGAAAAAATTAAAAGCAATAGAAGACAATAAAAATCTACTATTTTGCAATTTAAAAAAATAAAACAAAAGCAATATTGGAACTAATATTACCGCAGACATATGCCAACTAAACGATAGAAAAAAAGCAATTAAAAAGAGAACATATTTTTTATTCAGCATATACAATACAGAAGATGTAAAAAAATACACAGCTACATATTGCCTAACGCCATTCATTTGATTATTAAAAACAGTTGAAACAGTAACAAACACAAACACGAATATAAATACATATTTTGAAGTAGTTATAGTTCTCGAAATTTGCAACAAAGAAAGTATCCAAAAAAACGCAATTATAAAAAACAAATCCTGCCCATAAAAACCTAGATAATTACATAAATATACAAAATACACAAAGCCAAACTCTGTATCTTCATTTTTTGCAGAATCAATATTCTTAAAAAGTGACAAATATGTTGGATAATCAGTTCCCACATAATACTGACTTCCTATTATCAATACCCAAGCGAATATCACAGGTAAGCTAAATACTATTACAGTTTTATAACCTACCTCTTTATATTTAGATAATAATAACAAATACAAATATGAGCAAACAGCAAATAACAGATACACCATATTCAAATAGGAAACACGCTAAAAACTATTTATAAAGAACAATATATAAACAAATCTTCAACTCTCATAACAAATACCACAGCTCTTCTACACTAATGAATCCCTAATAAAATCTAAACTTTTCTTACGAAAAACACCTAATGAATTCGATTTATATTTATTTATAATATCCACAAAACGAGCACAACCTCTCTTCATATTCACAACATTACGAAATTCTTTCTCGAAAATAATCGAAAAAATAGTTCCATGAAATGAATCTGTTACAACAAAACTGGCATCTCGAAATATAGCCAACCATTCTTCCACTTTCAAATTAGCATTTCGATCTGCGGAAAAATACTTAATGGCAAGACCCCGTTTTTTTGCTTCCTCTTTTATAATATCTTCCACATCTTTTTTAGGATCAAGAACGTAAACAGCTAAAAATCTCTCATTACATATTGGTATCTCTTCACACAGCTTGGCATATTCATCCTTAGCGAGAAGGAGTGTTGGATCAAGTACAGATATAGCATTCACTCCCAAATATTTCTCACACAAATCAACACCACTCGATTCTCGTACAGATATAGCATCAAATTGTTTAACTAAAGTTGCACAAAGCGAAGTTTGTCCTTTTGAAAACTCCCAATTATTCACACCAAAAGATGCGGCATAAGCAATCTTCCTTCCTTTAAACGAATGTGCAAACCGAAGAAACATATCAGGTAACGTCCGAACATTATACCTGGGACGCCATACTTGATCGCTACCTACAATTAAAGCATCTAACTCATATTCTTTTACTATACTCATAGTATAGTATCTACATAAATGAGACGTTACTATCCGTTCACGCACAAAATTATCGAACAAAGAACTACGTTCACCATTCCATCTCGTAAATTTACGCCTATGCGAAGGAATAAACCACAGTAATATAGACTTAATTGTAGAAAGAATAAATATTTTAATTCCCGGATGCGGATAAACATCAATCGTAATAGGTTTATGACCTAATTTAATTAATACTTGTTGTAAAGCCCAATTTTGCAATATTCCCCCATAATTACTTTTAAGTGGAGAAGTTAAAATTCCTATTTTCATTTATTAAATACTAACTATCTTATTGAAGATTTTCATCCAATCTCATTTTCCCATCATTTTTTTGATAAGCTCTCTTCCTTGTTCTCCCACAACATTTTTTGTCACTTTTTTCAACACACCTTTAACTGATATATTAAGATTGCATACCATCCGAATAGCCTCACTCTCATCCTCATTCGTTGTAAACACTTCGAATAACATAGGGTGATCGGTCATTTCTGGTAAAAGGAAGCGATCTAAATGTTGCAAATATTCCTCTTTACTGTCGGCTGAAAGATATTCATATCCTAAATCTTCCGCATAGTGCCGCACTAATTGACGTGACTTATTGCCATAATGCCCGGCTGCAGCAATAAATTTATCTGCTTCCTCACCAAAAGCTGCACCCGGATGCATATAATTACGAAATTCTGTTCCTTTACCATTATTCACCAATAGAATTCGGACATTCCGACCTACATGGCGATTACCTAACACATTCATATCGTAAAAAAAAGAGAGATCACCCGCTACACAAAAATAAAGCTTATCAAGATGAACTAACGAAGCCCCCACGAATGAAGAGATATAGCCATCTATTCCAAAACCTCCTGTATTGGAATACCCATACACCGTATCAGGAATATCGAAATAATTCCATGTACGCAATGTATTAAGAATCCCTAGGAAAAGCACACTATTGGCAGGTATGCGTAATGAGGTTTCATGAGCAATCCAGATATTGGAAAACGGCAAAGTATCAGCCATAACTTTCGCCCATGTGGATTTCAATTTTGTCCAACAGGTATCAAAGTAAGCATGGCAAGCTGGTCTAACGGTATCCGCATAATGTTCAAAAAACGCCTGCTCCTCCATCTCGAATACACAAGTCAATTTACGATAAGTATCACGAAGTTCACCATCCAGATTAACACGCCATACTGCATGGGGAGACAGACCTATATATCCGCCTGACACCTCTCCAATATGTACTAATAAATCCATATCTGTCAACTCGAAGCACTCTTTTTCTTGCGAAGAAAGAATAGAGACCGGTACACGATATTTACCTTTATAACCACTGGTATGATCCGTGAACACCACCGCATCGTATGTAGCGCAGAAAGCATCAAGAGCAGCCGTTTCCGCATCAGTAAACTTACGGTGAGCGCCAACAAAGACAGCGACACTCCCTTTCGGCAACTCAGGGAAAACATCTTGAGGCATAACACGATGAATCATTCGTGCTTGTGGTAACACCTTTACCGAATAGTCACGGCTATAAGTGGTAGTCAAGTTTATATGTACTGGGCCGCCTCCATGATGGCGGAGTTCCAACAACGCCCGGTTTATCTTTATGGTATTACTCCATTCCGTCGTGATATCATCGGTCACGGGGATATGCTCACTCAAAAGGGCGATGTCATTCTGTATGGCACGACGGTCTATCACCTGTGCGATATGATGACCGATCCGGGAAATATCTTGCGAACTCGTGACCGCCAATACCGGCAATTTACGGTAATAGGCCTCCGTTAGGCCCGAAATATAATTACGAGAAGCGGTCGCCCCCGTACAGGTCAACACGACCGGTTCCCCCAATTCCGCCGCCATACCGCATGCGATATATGCAGCACTGCGCTCATCCACGCTTGAATACATCTCAAACCAACTGTCTTGCTGCAAACTTGCGACAAACGAAAGATTTGTGGCACCTGGGGATGCTACTATCTTTTTGATATTATGTTGTTTTAGTAATGAGATCAGGAGCTGAATGCTTCTTTCCGAACTATAATATTTTCCTTCCATACCTATCTCTATCTATGATTTATTACATATTTCACACACTCTAAAGGAAGTTCCCTAAACAAGAGATACACCATATACAGCTTGAAGCTCTCTACTTCACGTATAGGCGTAAATTCCACGCTCACTCGATCCAATAGGGCTTCATTCCTCCAACCTATAGTTTTAAAACGTCGACTGTTTATCAATGCGCACAGGCACCGTTGAAGAGATATCCGTACATCCGAGAATCTCAAATCAGGAACCGCAGAAAGGATCTTACGATTATCAAATTTCCTGTCAAACAAGCGACAATACTTCACTTGATATTGAGTACGCTTGAACAACAAATTCAAACAAGTATCAGTATAAACCACAGGGGGACGCTTTCCGGCACATTCCTCGATCGTCCGCACATAAAGATCCAATACCTCTTGCCAAGTAAGCGACTCAGCTGTCACTATATTAAAATCCTCACCCAAAGCCATCGCATTACCAATAAGCCCGGCAATACCTTGAGCCACATCTTCGCCATAAGTCAATGTCGTATAATGACTCGCAATGTCTTTCGAGAAAACGATCGCACGTCCCTGCAACGCTCTATACAACCATTGTTCCTTCTCATAAACCCCTAACTGTAAACGAATATCGCTAAATGTGATGTACGGTCTGACAATCGTCCAGTTTTTATATCCGGAAGCCCGTAATAAATTCTCTTGCAATGCTTTAGTCAAAGCATACTCATCGGTTTTCAAGTAATCGGTATCCGACGTTATATCCAATAGACGAGGAGATCTTTCCGTTATATACGCATCCTCGTTAGCGAATATTCTGGCTGAACTTAGGTAGACATACTGATTCGTATATCTCAAAAGTAAGTCAACCCGCCTAGCGAACTCATCCGTATGATACACCATGAAATCTACAATCGCATCCCAGCCCTCCCGTAAGATTTCCTCTATAAATAAAGGATCATGCGCATTACCTCTCAGATAGGTAATGCCAGCGTTATTCATCCTATCCTTACGGGTAGTTACAAACACATCATTTCCTTGTTTTGATAAGAGCATGGCTAAATGAACACCCATAGCCCCTGTTCCTCCCAACAGTAATATTCTCATTGTACAATTGCTTCTTATTTATTTTCTAGGGTATTCAGTTTGATGTTTCTGATTTTAGTACTAAAATAAAAAAGTTGGGACATAAGACTGAACACCCTATTTATTTTCTTATAAACACAATTTATTCTTTATCGTAGTTCGCAAAAATTTACGTTCATTACGAGTTAGTCCTAAAACATAGACCATCAAACCAGCAAACAGAAAAACAAGTAACATTGATAATATAAAATTGGCAAAAGCATTGTTAAGGGGCAGACAAATCCACCAAGCAAATATTCCCGTTACAGCGGCCACTAAAAGGGCATTACCCAACACCTCCACACAATATCGTTTAACTGGCAACTGATAGGTCTTACCCGACAGCCATACACGACTAATGATAATACCTACCTCTACCACGATGGATATCCAATATACGCATTCAGGAAAATAACCGTGTTTTAAAGCGATGCAAGAAAAAAAAACATTGCCTATATTCAACACCACTAATGCTATTTCATAAACACGTATATTCCCTTCTGCCAAAAGACCGGTCATCAAAGGCTGCACAAGACAATCCATCAGGCAAAAGACCATCAACAATTGAATAAACACAGCCGTATATTCCGGTACAGACACAAGCCAAAAAGAAAGTATGTAATCAATACCTTTCATCAATGGAACACCTAACATTAACATCAGATAAAACGAGAAGCGAGAACTTTTAAATATCAGACGATGCATATCCTGCAAATTGCCCGATGAATATAATTTAGTGATTTGTGGATTTACCGCCTGCATAAAATTACTGACAAACAAGGTTATCGCACCCGTTACCTGAGACGTGATTCCTCGAGCGGCATTTACTATAGGACCGCAAAATATATTCAACAAGATATTTACACCATGCTCTTTCAGCACAAATGAACCATTTCCCAAGAACGCCCAACCTGAAAAAACGAACATTTTATAAAGCAATCGCCTGTCAAATCCCCATACGAAACAGCACTCCGCAAAATGACGTTTACAATAGGCAGCATATATAAAGCGAACAACCAAGGACACCAGCGCCATACTTAAAGCATATAACCATAATTTATCAAGAGGGGAAATTACCAGCAAATAAGCTACCACCAATTTCAAAGTCACTTCCACAACACTGATATAAGCGAACGCTTTCATCTGCTCGTGAGCAATTATCAACGCATTATAGGGAACACTCAACAAATTAATAAAAAAGTTCAACGTGGAAAAGCCTAACACATAAAGCGCAACATCAAGACGCTCGGCCGGTATAACCATCTTATATTCTACAAACCAAACTCCAAACGTACCTAGTAGCATGGCGATAACAAGTCCCATAGCTATTTGTATCAGCAAAGAGGAAGAGAATATGCTTCGCAATCGCAAAGTAGTGACATCTGGCTGCCCCATCTCGTAAGTAATGAAACGGCTGATTGCCACCGACAAAGCTCCTGACAATATATTAAACATGGCCACAAATCCTCCCACTACATTGTATATACCATAATCTTCCTCTCCTAACACATCCAGCACTACCCGCACCGTATAGAGGCTTACCGCCATTACTAATATTTGACGGAAGTAAAGGAACATTGTATTCCTCGCTATTCGCTTGTTATTCTCTGATGTAGTAGACATGATTGAATATAAATTCGCCTCAAGAATCAAGGCATAGCATTGAAAGCTACAAGTTAATATCTCATGCAGCCTTGAGACAAGCACTCAATTTATGGCATCCCCCTTTGAAAGGGCACATAAGTGCGCCTTAAACTGAGTTTTGTTAATTAATTAGTTTTGAAATTAACATTGGCTTGTAGCCAAAGTGATTTTGTCAGGAACCATGTTAACATAATCTCAGCACCCGCTAAAGATATTTTTGAAAAAAGTTCCGATGTATCACTATACGGCAACACCCTGTTCTGCTTCCTTTGTTTCCGTAAGCCTGATACATCTTTATCAGACTACAGTAGCTTGTAATTCTCAACAAGACATAGAACCCTCGATAACCCAATCCCCCAACGTATGCCGCTCACTATCAAAATTAATCCCAACCTTTACGATCGGCAACCCACAAAGAGCGAAGCGCTCCGGATAATTGCGCAAATTGATTTACTCAAGGGCTATATCCGCAGTCTTGTTTAACTTCAACTCCACGACATAGAGCGTTGTCGGTGTGCACATCACCATATCCACACGGCCTTTCGGGGTACTGACTTCCACGTTCACATACATTCCTAGCAGGCTGAAGATCGTGTAAAGCAAGGACTGGTAATGGCCCTCGTAATCCGTATTGTCACATCGGGGGATGGTGGACAGGAAGGTCTACAATAGACGCAGAGCGTCGTACTCGTCGATCAAGACAACCACCTTTTGGCTGGTCTGGGCGTAGGCCCGTTTGATGAGACTTTCCAAACGTTGGTTCGTCAAAACAAATATAACGTTCCCTAAACGATCAATTTTCAACCCTCTATTTTTCCATTCCATGCCTCATCGCCCTATACACCTCCTTGAGCGCCCCGGCTCCATACCCCATGAACTCCAGCTCATCCATCTCTACGCATAGTTCTTGTAGCAAGCGGGTCA
>OLXN01001833.1_pt1 | contig 11323 bp, 9 predicted proteins | sample 1674021 | NCBI WGS metagenome assembly OLXN01 (sample SAMEA103958137, study PRJEB25191) | human gut metagenome | biome: human-associated habitat [ENVO:00009003]; feature: intestine environment [ENVO:2100002]; material: feces | place: Germany | collected 2013/2015
ATGTACGCCTCTAATGCCGGTAAAAGCGGTGGCGAATACTTTACTCCTCAAGAGGTCAGCGAACTTCTTACCCGTATTGCAGTTGCAGGCAAAACCGAGGTTAATAAGGTTTATGACCCTGCTTGCGGTTCAGGCTCTCTTTTGCTCAAGGCTGCTAAAGTTCTTGGCAAAGACGCTGTTCGTCAAGGCTTTTACGGTCAGGAAATCAATATAACTACATATAACCTTTGCCGTATCAATATGTTTTTGCACGATATTGATTATGATAAATTTAATATTGCTAACGAAGATACGCTTATTAATCCACAACATTGGGATGATGAGCCTTTTGAAGCTATCGTGTCTAATCCGCCTTATTCCATTAGATGGGAGGGTGATGACAACCCTGTGCTTATCAATGACCCTCGTTTTTCTCCTGCCGGTGTGCTTGCACCAAAGTCAAAGGCTGACCTTGCTTTCGTTATGCACTCGCTTTCTTGGCTTGCAACTAACGGTACTGCCGCTATCGTTTGTTTTCCCGGTATTATGTACCGTGGCGGTGCAGAAAAGAAAATCAGAAAATACCTTGTTGATAACAACTTTATTGATGCAATTATTCAACTTCCCGATAATCTTTTTTACGGCACTTCAATAGCTACCTGCATTATGGTGCTTAAAAAGTCAAAGAGCGAAAACAGCACTCTTTTTATCGACGCATCAAAAGAGTTTGTTAAGGTGACAAATAACAATAAGCTGACTGACGAGAATATTGAAAAAATCGTTTCAACCTGCTATGAAAGAACTGAAATCGAATATTTTTCAAAGCTTGTTCCAAATGATGCTATCGCCGAGGAAGATTATAACCTTTCCGTTTCAACCTATGTTGAGCAAGAGGACACTTCCGAAAAGATAGATATTACTGAACTCAATGCTCAAATTGCAGAGATAGTGGCAAAAGAAAACACACTTCGTGCAGAGATTGATAAAATCATTAAGGAGATTGAGGGTGAACAGTAGTGGAAATTGTTATAAATGTTTTATTGTCTATCGTTTCTTTAACTATTGCTTTGGTTGCGATTTTTCAAACTAAAAAGCAGATAGCACTTAGCAATAAGCAACTTTTATTTGATAGAAGATTAGAAAAATATATTATCATTAAAGACTTATTATTGTTATTTGCTAATAATCGTGAGCGTATAGTTGACAAAAAAGATTTGGCACGCTGTCTTGATTTTCAGTTCAGTCTTTTAACAAATGTATCATATTTATCTGACATGATTTTTGCAATTAAAGAACCATTAAATTCTGATAAACAGAATGTTTTCCTAACAAAATGTGAAATGCTTGAAAAATATGCAGTTGAGATTAGTCTTTTATGGGATAATGACATAGGTCAAATTTTTAGCGAATTTGTTAAAACATATAAAGAATTGTTAAATAAACTCTATCAACAACAAACACGTATCGATGGATTAAAAAAGCATAACGAAGAACAAAATGATATTAAGTATTTAATTGATTTGGATTCTTATGAAAAGATAACATTAGAAAACGCTAAAGAGATAAAATTGTTTGAAACGATACAAAACCTTGATGATATTTATCGCAGAATAATTAATGAAAATCTTGAACAAAAATTAATTGATGATTTAAAACTATAAGGATTAATTAAGATGACTAAACTTGAAGAACTTATAAATGAACTTTGCCCTGATGGGGTGGAGTATTTTACACTTGAAGAACTTGGAATATTTTATGGTGGATTGACAGGTAAATCTAAGAAAGATTTTGAAAAAGGTAATGCTAAATTTATTACATATATGAATGTGTATTCTAATCCAGCATTGAAACTTGATGTTTCAGATGTTGTAACAATAGGTGAAAATGAAAGGCAAAATTGTATTCAATATGCTGATATTTTATTTACGGGTTCATCTGAAACGCCAAATGATTGTGGAATGTCATCTGTATTGACTGAATACACTGATGAGAAATTATATCTTAATAGTTTTTCTTTATTTAATAATCCTGACAAATTTGATGTTATCTATCTTAAACATCTTTTCCGTTCTCATATGCTCAGAAAACAGATAGTTAAAACTGCAAATGGTGTAACTCGTTTTAATGTTTCAAAGGCAAAAATGGCTAAAGTTAAAATTCCTGTACCACCTAAAGAAATACAGTGTAAAATCGGCAGGATTCTAGACAATTTCACAGAACTTACGGCAGAACTTACGGCAGAGCTTACAGCAAGAAAAAAGCAATATGCCTTTTATAGAGATTATCTTTTAGATTTCAGCAACGAAGATGTAACAAAGAAAATCCCTGACATTGATTGCTCAAATGTTGAATACAAAAGGCTTGGTAATATTGCTATAATAGAAAGAGGTAAACGAGTAGTTCGTAATGATTTGTCACAAGAAATAGGTTATCCTGTATATCAAAATGCACTAAAGCCGTTAGGTTATTATACAGATAAAAACAGAAATGCAAATTCTGTCTTTGTAATCGGAGCAGGTGCTGCCGGAGAAATTGGATATTCTTATGTTGATTATTGGGCAGCTGATGATTGTTTTACATTTGTTTGTGATGATAAATTAAATCAAAGATATTTATATTTTTTACTTATGTCAAAACAAGCATATTTAAAAAACAATGTCCGTAAATCAAGTATTCCTCGATTGCCGAGAATTGCACTTGAAAATATGGAAATCCCTGTTCCACCTCTTTCGGTACAAGAAAATATTGTTAAAATTCTTGACCGATTTGATAAGTTAAATAACGATATGTCAGAGGGTTTGCCTGCTGAGATAGAGGCACGCAAAAAGCAATATGAATATTATCGTGATACTTTATTGTCGTTTGACGATAAGGCTTGTTCACATATTGTTAAAGTAGAGAGAGAGAGAGAGCTAACACGCATTAAAGCAATAAAGTGGCTTTCCATTCAAGATTTATTTAATTTGCGAAATGGTTACACTCCTTCAAAGAGCAAAAGCGAGTATTGGACAAACGGAACTATACCTTGGTTTAGAATGGAAGACATTAGAGAAAATGGTCACAATCTTAATGATTCAATTCAGCACATTACTCCAATTGCGGTAAAAGGCAATTTATTTCCGGCGAACTCGATTATATTGGCAACATCAGCAACTATTGGTGAACATGCTTTAATTACTGTAGATTCGCTTGCTAATCAAAGATTTACATATCTTAATGTAAAAAATGAATATTCAAATCAACTTAATATGAAGTATGTATTTTATTACTTTTTCAAGATTGATGAGTGGTGCAAAAACAATTTGAATGTTTCAAGTTTTGCTTCTGTCGATATGGATAAATTTAAGAAGCTGAAGTTTCCAATCCCACCTCTCGAAGAACAAGAACGCATTGTGTCTATACTCGACAGATTTGATAAACTTTGCAACGACATAAGCGAGGGACTTCCTGCCGAAATCGAAGCAAGACAAAAGCAGTATGAATATTATCGTGATAAGCTGTTATCTTTCAAGGAGAAAAATCATGCATGATTTTAAAGAAAAAATATATATAATTGCCTATGTGGATTTTTTAGGAACAAAAAATGCTATGAGTTCTGATAATTCGGAAAAGATATTAGAGTGCGTTAAGTTTCTGTATGATATGATAAAGCAAGATAAATGTGATATGCATTTAAATGATTGTGAAGTAAGGACTTTTTCAGATAATATTCTTTTAGCATTGCCTGTTGATACTAACAACAATGAAGAAAAACTTGTTAAACTAATAATTGCGTTATGCAGATTTCAATTTTTATCTTTATATAGGTATCAGCTATTAATGAGAGGTTCTGTCTCAATTGGAAAAATGTATATTGATGATTCTATTGTATGGGGCGAGGGTTTAGTAAATGCATACACTAAAGGCGATTATGAAGGTAAGCCACCATGTATATCGATTTTGTCGCATAAAACTGAAAAAGGTGATGATGTATTGACTTATGATAATGTTTCGATAAGAATATTGCCTAAAGTAAATACTTTTATTAGAAAAGTTGATGATAAACTAATTATTGATTATTTAGGTAACCAAGCTTTTAAAACAGTTAATGAATCTAATAAAGCTATTTGCGATACTATTACCACAAGTATAAAAGAGCAAATAGATAAATATAGCGAAGCGTTAGCAAAATGGAACTGGGTAAAAGACAACTTACAAGTAGAGAGGAAGTAAAGTTCATGAGCGAATATAATGTTGTAATGTCGACTGCCGAAAGCACGGTTGTAACTGAATATGAGCCACAGCAAACCCGTTCGGATGCATATCAAAGCGAGGCTGCACTTGAAAACGCTTTTATAAAAATGCTTACACAACAAGGCTATCAATATTTGAAGATTGACAGTCCTTCTGCTCTTATTGATAATTTGCGACATCAACTTGAAAAACTCAATAACTATAGTTTCAGCGACAAGGAATGGAAGCAATTTTTTGAAAACAAAATTGCAAATTCAAACGAAGGTATTGTTGAAAAAACAAGAAAAATTCAAGAAGACCATATTCAAGTTTTACGCCGTGATGACGGTTCTTCCAAAAACATTTATTTGATTGATAAAGCGAATATTCACAACAACAGCTTGCAGGTTATCAACCAATATGTTGAAGAAGGCGGAGCACATGATACTCGCTATGATGTTACAATCCTTGTAAACGGCTTGCCTTTGGTACATATTGAACTAAAAAGGCGAGGAGTTCCGATTAAGGAAGCGTTTAACCAAATCGAAAGATACCAAAGGGACAGCTTTTGGGCAGGTTGCGGACTGTATGAGTATGTTCAGGTGTTTGTTATTTCCAACGGCACGAATACAAAATATTACTCTAACACTACACGTAACGCTCATATCAAAGAGCAAAATGGCAAACGCTCAAAGGGTAAAAAGACAAGCAACAGCTTTGAATTTACCTCTTTTTGGGCAGACGGCAACAACAGAGTTATAGCCGACCTTGTTGACTTTACAAAAACATTTTTCGCAAAGCATACGATACTTAACATTCTTACTAAATATTGCATATTCACAAGTGAGCAGTTATTACTTGTTATGCGACCTTATCAGATTGTAGCAACCGAAAAAATACTGAATCGTATTGAAGTTTCAACCAATTACAAGCAAACAGGCACAATCAAAGCAGGCGGATACATTTGGCATACCACAGGCTCGGGCAAAACCTTAACCTCATTTAAAACTGCGCTTCTTGCATCAAAATTGCCGTATATTGATAAAGTGCTTTTTGTAGTTGACCGTAAAGACCTTGACTACCAAACAATCAAGGAATATGACAGATTTGAAAAAGGTGCCGCAAACAGCAATAAAAACACCGCCATTCTTCAAAAACAGCTTGAGGACGATACTTCAAGCATTATTGTAACTACTATTCAAAAACTTGATGTGTTTATTCAAAAGAACAAGGGCCACGAAGTTTATGACAAGCATATTGTGCTTATCTTTGATGAATGCCACCGCTCACAGTTCGGCGATATGCATACAAGAATAGTAAAATATTTTAAGAATTATCATATTTTCGGCTTTACCGGTACACCTATTTTTGCGCTTAATGCAGGCACAGGCTCACACCCTGATTTGCGTACTACCGAGCAGGCTTTTGGTGATAAGTTGCACACATATACTATTGTTGACGCTATCAATGACGGCAATGTTCTGCCGTTTAGAATTGATTATATCAACACCGTTAAGAAAAAAGACGGTATGACCGACAAGCAGGTTGCCGCTATCAATACCGAAGAAGTGCTTGAAGGCCACGAAAGAGTTGCCAATATTGTAAGCTACATTATTGATAATTTTGATACTAAAACAATGCGTAATGCTTATTACAGCCTAAAAGGACAAAGAGTAAACGGCTTTAACTCAATGTTTGCTGTCAGCTCAATTCATATGGCTAAAAAGTATTATCTTGAATTTAAAAAGCAACTTGAAGAGAAAAATAAAGATTTAACCGTTGCTACAATCTACTCTTATGCTGCGAATGAAGAAAGTTATGAGGACGGTATTCTTGCAGATGAAAGCTTTGATACCGAAGCACTTGATAAGTCATCCCGAGATTTTCTTGACAGTGCCATTGATGATTATAACAAGATATTCAAAACCAATTTTGATACTTCGTCAAAGGGCTTTCAAGATTATTACAAAGACCTTTCCGACCGTGTGAAGAACAGAGAAGTTGACCTCCTGATTGTTGTAAATATGTTCCTTACCGGATTTGATGCAACAACACTCAACACCCTTTGGGTTGATAAAAACTTAAAGCAACACGGTCTTATTCAGGCATATTCAAGGACAAACAGAATACTAAATTCCGTTAAGGCATACGGCAACATTGTTTGCTTTAGAGATTTGCAACAGGAAACAAACGATGCTATTGCTCTTTTTGGCGATAAAGAGGCAAACGGTATTGTCCTTTTGAAATCATATAACGATTATTACTACGGCTACGAGGACGATAAGGGCAAAAGACAGAAGGGTTATGAAGAACGCATTGCCGAACTTTTGCAAAAATATCCTCTTGGTGAGCAAATTATCGGCGAAACAGCAAAAAAAGATTTTATTATTTTGTTTGGTAATATTCTTCGACTTCGTAATATTCTTTCGTCTTTTGACGATTTCAAAGGTAATGAAATCTTAAAGCCGATTGATTTTCAGGATTATACGGGTACATATAACGACTTGTACCAAGAATTTAAAAAGCCTCAAGGTGATAAAGACAGTATCAAAGATGATATTGTTTTTGAAATGGAACTTGTAAAGCAAGTTGAAGTGAATATTGATTATATTCTTATGCTTGTTGCAAAGTATCATCAATCTAATTGCAAAGATAAAGAGATACTTGCATCTATTGATAAGGCGATCAGTGCATCACTTCAGCTTCGTTCAAAGAAAGAACTTATTGACGGCTTTATCAGTACAATCAATGTTGAAACAAATGTTACCGATGATTGGGGTAAGTTTGTCCAGGAACAGAAAAAGCAGGACATTGATGCTATCATCACAGAACAGAGGTTAAAGCCTGAAGAAACAATCAAGTTTATTGATAACTCTTTCCGTGACGGCGTACTCAAAACAACAGGAACGGATATTGACAAGATTATGCCGCCTGTGTCACGCTTTGGCGGTGGCGGTAAAAACCGTTCCGAACTCAAGCAAAAAATTATAGATATACTTCAAAAGTTCTTTGAAAAGTATAGGGGTTTGGTTTAAATCTTTGAGGTAAAGTTGTATGGATGATAATGAAATCAAAAGGCGGCTTGCCGGTCGTGCTGCTGAATATATGATGTTCAAGGACGATGAAGAAGATACCGAAGTTCCGGCAGACATTTCATTATCCGATAGTGTTAATGATTTTTCGGATCTTGAAGAGTCAAAAAATAAAATTCAAAGTGACATTCAAAGTGACAAATAAGATGTCACTTTGGGGAGCTGAAATAAAAATGCTTTTAGGTTTATTCCTAATTCATTTAACGAGTAAGGCGAGCGTATATACTAATCATTAAGTTGAATTCTAATCAAATCAATGTTATAATAAACAGATAAATCTTACGAGAAATTTTAGTTTTTAGAGGTGCTATATGGCACTTGAAAATATCGATAAAATGCCCAAAACAACTTTCAAGGCTGAAGAATTATAAAATTCATACCGAAAGGGGTTTACTATTATTTGTCACTGCCTACTGCAGTGGGGTGCATTATATTTGAGTTCTGAATACAATAACGAGAGATGTTTGTTTAGGAGGAAAAGTAAATGGGAAAAATTATTTTATATCACGGCAGTCCTAATAAGGTTGTTGTGCCTCAATTTGGCTTTGGCGAAGGCAAACATGATTACGGAAAAGGCTTCTATTTAACAGAAAATATTGAACTTGCCAAAGAATGGGCAGTTTGCAGACCCGACGAAACGAATGGTTGGGTTCATAAGTATAAATTAGATACCACAGATTTAAAGGTTTTGGATTTTCAAGAACACGATATTCTGTCTTGGCTTGCAGAATTGATGAAACACAGAGACGCTTCCGACTCAAGGCGTTATAAGGTTTTATCTAAAAAGTTTATTGCCGAATATGGTATTGATACAAGCGAGTATGATGTTATAAAAGGCTGGAGAGCCAATGCATCATATTTCTATATTGCAAAAGAATTTGTGCGTGACAATATTGATATTGAAATCCTTGAAGAATTATTATCATTAGGTGGACTGGGTATTCAATACTGTATAAAGTCCGAACTTGCTTATTCAAAACTTGCAGAAATTGAGGATGGACTTATTAGTGTTGATTACAGTGAGTTTAACGAAAAGTACAATGAAAGAGATATAATTGCACGAAAAAGGATGCGTGAACTTGTTGACTCCGACGCCAATAAAGTAACAAATGTGTTCAGCACATTATTTGAGAGGTGATTATAATGCCGGCGTATCCGGAAGCATATTTGAACGATGTTGTTGAAAATCAAGGCAAACTTTTTGACCTTGTATCACAGAATTTTCCTGATAAAGATACTTTTGACTTTATCAACACCTACATGACAAGTAAAACAAGAAAAAGTATTGATGAAGCTCAAGCCTATGTGAATACAATGAGCGCTCCGGAATTGTGGGATTATTTCTGCAAAACCGATGATTTTGAACTGAAAAACGGCAAGGCTATTGAAGGCTTTATGCCTGATTGGATAGGCGAATTTTATGCCTATTATCAGTGGTATTATAATATTCCGAGCAGCGAAGTAGTAAAAAAAATTCCTGTAAGCTTTTTGATGAAAGCATACAGCGGACTTCACGATTTGGAACTCGATTTAGCCGTTAAAAAAGTTGGTGCAGTACAATGAATATCGTTTGTTTTCATAATCCGGATGAGGAAAACGGATATTTAAGTAATTGGTATCTGAGTAGATTTACTGTAAATAATGTAAACTTTTCCTCAATGGAACAATATATGATGTATAAAAAAGCTGTATGCTTCGATGATAAAAACACGGCAGATAAAATACTTGCAACGAATGATGTTGCCGAGATTAAGGCTCTTGGCAGGCTTGTCGCAAATTACAACGAAAGCCACTGGAACGGTGTTCGTCAAATTGTTGTTTTTGAGGGATTGCTTGCAAAGTTTTCTCAAAATGAGGACTTGAATAAACAGCTAAAGGCTACAGAAAATTGTGTTTTGGCTGAATGTTCAGTTAAAGATAGAATATGGGGTATCGGTTTGTCAATGAAAGATCACAATAGGTTTGAAATTGACAAATGGAATGGACAAAATCTCCTTGGATATGCTCTTATGATGGTGCGTGAACGGTTGTAATCGCCTTTTTTAGAACAATGCTCATTTTTCAAGAGCATCAAAAAAGCATCAATTTTCATTAAAATGTAAAGACAAAAACGAACAGCACTTTCAAATCCTGAAAGTGCTGTTTTTATGCGGAATTTGAGGGGGACTGTATTTTAACACGCGGCTTAACTGAAAGCGTGCTTTTCGCTCCAAAACCGCGTGCCGGGCTTCGTCGCCGAGCGCTGCCGGTGGCAGATGCAGCGAGGCGAGGATGGCGCAGCGGTCAAAATATGGCGTAACACCGCCATATTTTGGGCACCGCAAGAGGGGTTGCGAAGCAACTTCAAGTCCGTTTGTATATCATCGTTAATCTTGTGGGGATAATTATTGCTTTTGTTTTTCGCCGATTTTACTTGCTTTTTCCATATAGATAAAATTACGGCGCACGGTTTTTTCCGTACGCCGTTTTTTCATTTTCGCACCGTTTTTTGTTCACTTTGTGCCACACAATCCACCCAATCCGTTTGGTACATCATCAAAAAAGCATCAATCACAATTCAAATCCGTTTGTAACGCCCATCAGCATATCCGTATTGCGTTTGACATAATACATTTCGGTTATTTCTGAAGTTGTGTGTCCGAGTAAGTCTGCCACCTGCCTCGGTGTTAATGCTTTTACCGTTCCGTCCTCAGCTCGTACTCCTGTTACAAGCTTTGTTGCGAAGGTGTGGCGCAAACTGTGTAAGCCTTTTTTCTCGATTCCTGCCGCATCGAGTATGGAATAAAACCGTTTTCGCAAGTTCAACGGTCTTGTAAAGTTTCCGTCTGCATCGGGTATCAATGGTGCATCCTCACCGAAATATCGCTCGTTGCGTAATTCGATAATCGCTTGTATTGCAGTTTCGTTTAAGGGTACGATACGCTTGCTTGAAGCGGTTTTTAGCTTGCCCACTACAATTTCCCGTCCGCTTTTCCGCTCTGTTCCGTCACGCTTTTGCGCTTCTTTAACACCTCTTTGAATGTGCATCACTTTCTTTTCAAGGTCTATGTCGCTGTTGATTAAACCTAACGCTTCTGCAGTTCTGAGCCCCGTGTTCAGCATAAGAATATATGCTGATGCTTGATTGTGTTTCGGCTTGCCTGAGGGGTACTTCTTGTATGCTTCCGTTTTGAATTTTTCAATTTCCTCATCGGTAAATACGGTTATCGTTTCGCATACGGGAAGCACTTCTTTGTTTTGCTTTGCAAGATAATTTGACTTTTTTATCGTCGGCACAGCGTTCATCGGATTCTTTTTTATGAACTCTTCACGCATAAGATAATCGAAGTATTCATTGAGCAGATTGTATGTTTGCTTGACTGTTGAGAATGAATATCCCTTGTCGGTCAGCGTACTAATCAGCCTCTTAATGTCTGCACCTGTTATGTTAGAAACAATGAGTTTACCCATGTAAGGGACGATTTGATTTTTGTAAATCTGCTCGTTGCGGTCATAGGTTACTCGCTCAACATTCGGGTACTTAAACACTTGCAGGTAATTAAGCAGGCTGTCTTTTACAGTCTTGTTACCCTCAATGGCGTCAATGATTTCTTCTTCGAACTTGGATATGTAGTCCGTCATTTTCTTGTTGACTTCGGCTTTGGTCGTGCCGGAAAAGCTCTTGCGTTTTCGTTCGCCTTTCTCATCCTTGTACCAAACCACGCCACCCCATCTGCCGTCCGTTCGTTTGAATGCATTGCCGTTTGTCAGCAGTTGTTTTTGCATTTTATCACTCCTTTCGCACACACAATATCACAAACCTTTTTCAATATCCAGACCAAAGATGATCATCGAATAGACGTGGCCGATGCGGTAGTGGCTGGGAAATGGGATCGTTGCGTAGGGTACTGTTTCTTTGCGGTGAAAAAGCAGCAGCTCGCAGGAGCTGCTGCTTTTTTAGCACGGGCTTGCGTTTCGGCTGATCTCGTGTTAAAATCGCATTGTTCGCCCGCGCCGCGGGCGTCCTTTTGACCAAATCGGAGGAATGTGTATGGACCGTC
>OLXN01001836.1_pt1 | contig 11312 bp, 7 predicted proteins | sample 1674021 | NCBI WGS metagenome assembly OLXN01 (sample SAMEA103958137, study PRJEB25191) | human gut metagenome | biome: human-associated habitat [ENVO:00009003]; feature: intestine environment [ENVO:2100002]; material: feces | place: Germany | collected 2013/2015
GGCGCGGTCCCGGGGTGTGCGGCTTCGCGCCATTGGCGTTGTTGCCGCCCTGCGGAGCGTTGCCATGCTGGGGGCAAGCTCCCGGAACGGCCGTCGGGCGACCGGACTGGCGGCGGTCTCCACCCTGCGGACGCGGGGCGTTGCCGTTAGGACGATTGCCATGCTGGCGGGATTCGCCTGGACGCGGCGCGCGATGGCCCGGCTTCGGGGCATCGGACTTGGAAGCGGCATGATGCGGCTTCGGCGCTGCGGGGGCAGCCGGCTTCGGTGCTGACGGAGCGGCCGGCTTTGGCATGGAATGAGATGCCGGTTCGACAGGCTTCTTGGCCGTATGGCCCGGCTTCTTGGAATCAGATGCGTTGCCCTGTCCGCTGGACGCGAATGCGTTCCTCAGCTTGCGTGCAACGGGAGGTTCAACGGTAGACGATGCGGACTTCACGAATTCGCCCATCGCCTCAAGTTTGCTTAAAACGGTTTTGCTGTCAACGCCAAGTTCCTTGGCAAGTTCATATACGCGTGCTTTCGGCACTCAATTCTCCTATCTTGGGCCGCGCGCATACGGGCGCGACCGCTACTGATTCACGGCGAGCTTGTTCCTTCTCATCGTGCAACCATGTTCGTGATACCTCGTCTTTTCCCTGGGCATGACGGCATGGCCGTCACGCTTTGGATTGTCGAGTCCAGCATACTCAAGCCCGTGGATTGTACGTCCACGGGCTTGTTGTCTACCGGAAGTGTTGTTTATTCCTCGGTTTCCCCATCGGAATGGTCCGCCGATTCGGCCATCTTCTTGGCATGCGCCTCAGCGGATTCGATGCCGATCTTCCAGCCGGTCAGCTTGGCCGCAAGACGTGCGTTCTGGCCTTCCTTGCCGATAGCCAGGGACAGCTGGTCATCGTGGATGAAGGCGATGGCCGTCTTGTTCTTCTCGCTGATCACCTGCACGCCGGTGGCCACAGCCGGGGACAGCGCGGCTGCCACGAACTTGGCCGGATCGTCGGAGTAGTCGACGATGTCGATCTTCTCCGGGCCAAGGTTCTCCATAACGGCACGCACGCGAGCGCCGCCGGGGCCGATCAGCGCGCCCTTCGGGTTCACGCCATCGGTGTTGGCCTTGACCGCGATCTTGGTGCGGGCGCCGGCCTCACGAGCGATGGCCATGATGGACACGGCACCGGAGACCAGTTCCGGCACTTCGCGCTCGAACAGCTTGCGGACCAGCTCCGGGTGGGAGCGGGACACCACGATTTCCGGGCCCTTGATGCCACGGGCCACGTTCACCACGTACACGCGGATGCGTTCGCCGTGGCGGTAACGTTCGCCGGGCACCTGCTCACGGCGAGGCAGAATGGCTTCGACATCGCCCATCGCGACATGCACGTTGGAGGGGTCGGAAGCATCCTGCTGGATGATGCCGGTGATGAGCTTGCCCTTTTGGCCGGAGAACGCACCGAATACCTTCTCATCTTCGGCGCGGCGGAACAGCTGGGTGATGACCTGGCGTGCGGTGGCTGCGGCGAGACGGCCGAAGTCACGCGGGGTGTCATCGTATTCCTCGCCCAGCTTGGGAGCGGGGTAAGGGTTGTCTTCGGTGGGTTCGACCGGAATTTCGTCGGCGGCCCACACGGTGAAGTTGCCGGAACGTTCGTCAAGCTCCACGCGCGCGTGCTTGGCGGCGTGCGGGGTCTTGAGGTAGGCGAGGCGCAGGGCCTCTGCCAGCGCATCATCCAGGGTTTCGGGGTCGATTCCTTGCTCGGCGGCGAGCTTGTGTATTCCTGTCAGGTCCAGTTCCATCGATCCGTACCTCCTATGAAGTTATGTGGCGCATGGCCTATGAGTAGTCACAGTTAGCTATTAGTGTATGTTTCCATGCAGACACGCTTCTCTTCAGGACGGTTTACCCGGCGCTTGGCATCCGTACTATGCGCGAGCGCGATGCTGTGTTCGCTTTCGGCGTGTTCGATGCCGCGACTGGCCGGACGGGCCGAGGCAGAAGCTCAAATGACCCCTTGCGAGAAAGCGATGACGTTGGCGGGCTACGCCACCCATCCGGCTGAAGGCACGCCGTTATTAGAGCAGTATGCCACCGGTCTGGCCGCTCCCCTGGCTTGGATTGACGTTGCCGGGTATTGTTCGGGTCGTTTTGCCGAGGGAACGTTACGTGACGCGCAGACCAAGCAATGGCTGGCTTTTCTGGCCGATAAATTCGGGCAGTCCGCGCCTGAGGTGACGCCGGCGCGTCTTGATGGCGTCACGTCCGCCAACGTTGATCGATCGGTATTGGATGCGATGGCCGTGGCCGAGGATCGCGCCGGATTCGCTATCGAGGTCTTGGCCGCACGAGGACAGACCGCTGGGGCTACGTTGGCGTTGAGCGATATGCATAAGACCGCCGGGCAGCAGTTGGTTGCGCTGGCGAACGGCAATTTTGATGATTCCGGCGCACAATCCAGTTCTTCCGGCCAAAACGACCCCCGCCAAAAGGTCTATGCCATCGACCAACTACTGGCCAACCCCACCACCATCGCCGACAAGGCAAGCGGCCAAACCGTACCGACCGCCGCCGCCATCGAAATGGACTGCGCCCGCGCGCAGATCAAGGCCGTGACCGAATCGAAATCTTCCACCGAGAGCGATACGCTGCTCATCCTCGCCGCACTGGCCGCCAAGCACGCCTACACCGCGTTCCAACTTGGCTACCCAGCGACTGACGCCGAATTGTTCGAGTAGACACACACTCCTCACGAAGCCGATGCGAACTTGTTGGATGCTAGTGGGCAAGTCGAGTTGAGGCACGTTCCACCAATGTGAAATCGGTGGTGTACGTACGGGCCGGGCCTGAGTATCCTTCGATGCGGTCGATAAGCATGTCAACGGCATGCTTGGCATAATCATCGATATGAGGATCGATGGTGGTCAGCGCCGGCACCGAGTACTCGGCTTCCGGCACGTTATCGAAGCCTATCAGTTGCACGTCTTGAGGGACTCGTAAACCACGACGCTGTAGCTCATGAACGGCACCTAGTGCCATGGCGTCATTGAGACAGACCACTGCTTCAGGGCAAGGTAACGAGTCAAGCATCGCTGCAGTGGATTGCACACCACCATGCTGATTCCATCCATGGACCGGAATAACATATCGCCAGTCCACGTCAAGCCCTCGTTCCTTGAACGCCCGTACATAGCCCTGGGTACGTAACTCTTGGGTGCCTTCTTTCTGACTTTTCAAAGAATCCCAATCAGTTATCCCCGGCGGGGCACCCAATAGAGCAATAGCTCTGACTCCGGTATCAAGCAATCTGCCCACGGTCTGCTGTACAGCTGACACGTTAGGCATGGTCACCAAATCACTTTTGCCGTAAGACAGATAATCGCCTGCCATTACCACAGGATATGGCTGTTCAAGTGCAGCACCGTCATCGACAAGAGCGCGTTCAGTAAAGAAAATCCACCCATCGGCTCCCAAGCGATAGGTCTCTTCAATACCATCCGCCAAGCCAGTGCCATCGGAGCCATAGGTATTGATAATAACCCCGTATTGGCGCTCCTTGGCAAAATCAATGACCTTATCAGCTAGATACGGAGCAAACGGCTGCGAAAAGTCGAAGATATTCAGGCCTATCAGCCTGGTGCCACCGGAACGGATGGCACGCGCCGACAAATTAACCGTATATCCAAGTTGTCGCATGGCCCCTTCCACTCTTTGTCGCGTGTCCGGGCGCATTCTTCCAGTGTTGTTAATCACGTTAGATACGGTCTTAATGGAGACATCAGCCGCTTTGGCCACGTCTTTAATCGTTACGCGGCTGCCCATATCTCTCCTTCGCATATCTTGTCGTGGCACCACCATCGCCTATCCACCCATGATATCCCCCTATCTTAAGCCCAAGGTCACAGAAGGTCACACAGATATTGCAGACGCCGGAATGCCGTCATAGATATCATTCCGGCGTCCACGATGCTTGCGCATACTATGGGATCATTGCACCGACAATGTTGCGGCTCCGGCATGCGCTTGAACCCGCTGACCGCCACATTCGACAGTCCATCCGTCTTCCACGGAATCGCAGCGCACTTCAAGCACATCATTCGTACGCCGAATCCGGAAGATCGTCTCAGCGGCATCTTCCTCAAAACCATGCCGCAGGACCAGTTGGCGCCATTCCGAGTCAAGGGCCGCCGGATCATAAATCTTCAGGATCACGTCGTCGGTCAAATCCCCATCGGTGTCGCAACGTCCTTCCTGCATTGGAATGACCGCACCTGGACGCGCCAGCAACGGCATGGTCATGTAATCGAATTGTTCCTCGATCCATCTCGGACCCGCGATTCGCTCTCCATTGAGTACGTTCGTCCAAGTTCCTTCCGGCACATAATAACGAACCACTCCATCTGGAGAAAAGACCGGAGCAACCAGCAAATCATCGCCCAGCATGTACTGACGATCCAGATATTCTGCCGCTGGATCGTGAGGGAACTCCAAAGCCATGGGACGCATCAGCGGAATGCCTTCTTCGCTGACCTGTTTGGATCCATAGGCCAGATACGGCAGCAACGACAACTTCAATTTGGTGAACTTGCGTAGTACATCACAGGATTCTTCATCGAAGGCCCACGGCACACGCACCGAATGGGAACCATGCAGCCGCGAATGCGTCGACAGCAAACCAAACTGCACCCACCGCTTGTACAGGTCAGGACCAGGATTGCCTTCGAATCCACCGATGTCATGCGCCCAGTACCCAAATCCAGACGACATCAACGATAGGCCGCCGCGCAGCGACTCGGCCATCGCCGTATAAGTCGATTCGCAGTCGCCGCCCCAATGGACAGGGAATTGCTGTCCACCAACGGTGGCGGAACGGGCGAACAGCACCGCCTGTCCCTTGCCAAGCTTTCGCTCCAAGAATTCGTAGACAGTCTTGTTGTACAGATACGTGTAGTAGTTATGCATTTTGACCGAATCGGAACCATCTTCATAAACCACTTCAGTAGGCACTGATTCTCCGAAATCGGTTTTAAAGCAATCCACACCCATATCAATAAGCTTCTCAAGCTTAGAGCAGTACCATTCACGAGCTTCCGGCTTCGAGAAATCGACCAGGCCCATGCCCGGCTGCCAAAAATCGGTCTCGTAAACGCTGCCATCAGGAAGCTTGAGCAAGTAGCCCTTAGACATAGCCTCGTCAAACAACGGCGACATGGAACTCAGGTAGGAGTTAATCCATACGCACACCTTGAGACCTTTACGGTGATGCTCGGCAATGGTTCCCCTCGGATCACGGAACATATCTCCATCCCATTCGAAGTCGCAGAAATGGTATTCCTTGAGCCAGAAGCAGTCATAGTGGAAGACTGATAGTGGGATATCTCGTTCCTGCATGCCATCCACGAATCCCGCTACAGTGGCATCATCATAATCGGTCAGGAATGATGTGGTCAGCCATAAACCGTATGACCATGCCGGCAGATAGGGAGCACGTCCGGTCAGCTTCGTATAACGGCGTAGTACATCTTTTGGTTCCGGGCCATTAATCACATAGTATTCAAGTCGATGTCCTTTAGTGGAAAACTGCACTTTGCCCACAGTCTCAGATCCGACCTCAAATGACACGTCTTCGCTATGATTTACGAACACGCCATAGCCTTTATTCGTCCAATAGAAAGGGATGGCTTTGTACACAGCGTCAGATGAGGTACCGGCATCAGAGTTCCACATTTCCACGGTCTGTCCATTCTTGACGAAGTGGCCAAATCGCTCTCCGAAGCCGTAGACTTTTTCGTCTAGGGCAAGACGCAGCTGTTCACGCATGTAATGGATACCGGTCGACTGTTCGGTATATGCGCCCAGCCCCTTGTACGACGTTCCAGTGAGACTATGCCCATTCGCTCGGAAGTCCATGGACCAAATCTCGCCAGGATTGGAGACGGCGACTTCGAGCGAGCCCGCACGAAACACCGTGGCCCCGTCCCCGGTCTCAATGTCGAAATTCGCATCCTCATCAATATTCAGATGAAAATGTGGATCTGGATTCACCGCTCCACGAAAATGCTCTTCCACTACTTTGATGATTCCTTCGGCCGGGGTCGATAAAGTAACTGTGAATACCGGACCTCCTAAGGAATCCCCACGCCCATTGACCAGATTCGCAGAAGCATGTGCACAAATCCCGTTATCGGTTTTCGCGATGTCATGTGTCTGTCGGGCCCATGCTGCGGTAAAGCCTTCACGCACACGCCAATATCCATCGGAAAATTTCATTTGTTTGCCTTTCTTCATTGTTGCCCCACGCTGGGCGAAAGATACATCGATACACTATGGCCAGTGGGAAGGAGAGGAGGAGAACCACCGGCCAACAGTGCATCGGGTTCGGTTATTTCACAGCTCCGGCGGTAATGCCCTTCGTCAACGTCCTCTGGAAGATGAGGAAGAAGACAAACGCCGGAATAAGGGAGATAAGGCTTCCCGCGTTGATAGTCGGAACGTCCATGATGCGGTCGCCCTGCAACGACGCGATTGCCAGCGGTATGGTCTGAGTATCTCCAGACACTAGGAAAATCAAGGTGAAGTAGAACTCGTTCCACGTCCAAATGAAGAAGAAGATGAACAAGACCGCGCAGTTCGACTTCATAATCGGGAACACGACGTCACGGAGTGTGCGCCAACGACCAGCCCCGTCGATTTGTGCAGCTTCCAACAGCTCCTTGGGGAATGTCGACATCACCGAGCTGAGCAAATATGTGCCAAACGCCATATTGATAATGCCGCATATAATTACGATGGTCCATTGAGAATTGCCCATGCCCACCGCGTTGAACATGTAAAACAGTGGGTAGATGAATCCTTCTCCTGGCAGCATGGTCAGAATCATGAACAGTGCAATAATCACTGAGCTACCACGCACACGGCCGATACCCAGCGCATAGGCGTTAAATAGCGAGAGCACCACGGACAACAGCGCAGACACCACGGAAATCCACAATGAATTCCAGAACTTGATGGGGAAGTCGGTCGCTTTCCAGAAATTCACCAAGCCACCGAAATACAGTTCATGAGGCAGGCTCAACGGACCGTTCTGTGTGTAATCTTGTGACGTTTTGAACGCATTGAGCACCATAAGGAACAGAGGCGAGAGAATCAGAATCGCAAACAACACACATGCAATGAGAATTACCCATCGCAATAGATTAATAGGCTTGCGCGTCTTGGACTGCTTAACTCGATCACGCTGTTCAATACGATTCATACGAGCTTGGATGCCTGTTTTGACAGATGATGATGCGCTCATACGATCAGAGCTCCTTCACGTTCCCGAGCAGCGCTACGGTTCTGGAACACCATGATGACAGATGCGACGATGGCGATGACAATCGCCAACACGCTTGCGATGGCCGCTCCATAGCCAATCTGTGATTTACCGAAGAAATTAATGTAGGAATAGTAGGACGGCACAAGGGTGGAGCTTTGCGGACCGCCCTTGGTCAGCATATAAACAGGTCCAAAAACCTTAAGCGCCGCAACAGTGCAGGTCAGTACCACCACGAAAATCTCAGGTTTAATCTGAGGCAGCGTGATGGCGCTGAATCGCCGCCACCACCCGGCACCATCAAGCGATGCAGCTTCATACAGCTCGGGATCGACTCGCCCCAACGCCGACATGAAGATGACAACCGGATATCCTATCTGGCTCCACACCAACATCAGCATCACCGCATAAATCGCAAGATCTGGGTCGCCTAGCCAATCAGGAGTCTTATCCATGCCGAAAAGTCCGGCAAGAATTCGATTAATCGCGCCGGTCTGTGAATTAAGAATCCAATTCCACAGAATGCCGGCTACACCGACGGGAAGAATTTGTGGCAGGTAGTAGCAAGCCCTCAAAAAGCTCGATGTCTTACCACCGAATTCACGACCGATATAATCGAACAATACTGCTGCAAGAATCAGACCGATAAGCAGCGGAATAATTACCATGGCCACAATCATGTACAACGAATTGGAAAATGAGGTCCAAAACTTTTCATCCCCCAGTAGTTTGACATAATTGTCCAAACCGATGAATTTCATTTTGCTGCGGCCACCACGCCAACTGTGCAATGAAATCCAAATATTGGCGATAAAAGGAATCAGCAGAATCACCACGGTACCGATGGCACCGGGAACAATGTAACGGCCATAACCGCTACGAATACGCTTTTCATATATTTTCTCGTTATTGGAAAGCTGCTTCTTCTGCCGCTTTCCTTGAGATGAGCCGTTGCCATGAGACATGGTCTCCTCCTTTTGTCAATGGACACCGACGATATGGGATGCGGGCTGGCGACAGTGCCAGCTCTGTACATGAGTGCGAATGTGTCAGGCACGGTGTGGGAAGATGATCAACAATGAACATCCATCCCACACCATGCCACACTACGTGGCTTTATCGTGTAGTCGAAGAGACAGGAACTCGTTACAGTCCCAGATCTGACTTTCCTTCCTCATAAGCAGCCTTGATTTCACCGGTTGCCTGCTCAGGAGTGGAGTTGCCGTTAATCAAGCCTTGGAGAGCCGAATTCAGAGCATCATACATGCCGGCACTTGGCCAATCCGGGTACAACGCAATCGCATCGTTGTCGAGCAACTGTTCGAACACCGTGTTGAACTCTTTGACAGAGTCCTGCATGTCATCGAAAGTCTTCAGCGGATTCTTAAGCTCATCCGGCAAAGAGTCAATCGAGTAATCATCAGAGGCATTGAACGGCAAACCAGCTTCAGTAGCAAGCATGTTCTGCACATCTTTGGAGAGCAGGAAGTTCAGGAAGTCGGCAGCAAGATCCTTATGCTTAGAGGTTTCCGGAACCACCCATAGTTTGCCGGTTGCACCGGTGTTCAGCTTCTCGTTGCCGGGCAAGGCACGGAACGTGCTCTTGAAGTTGCCATCCTGATTGACACGTCCGAACCACCACGAGCCAGAGAACATGATTGGGTATTCACCTGCACAGAACTGTGTAATCATATCCTCAGCGACCAGACCACCGGAGTTGCTCGGAAGATATCCCTTCTGGACCCACTCGGAGAACTTGTTCGCAGCATAGGTGAATGGCTCACTGGAGAAGTCGACGTCGTGCTCATAGGATTGATAATCGTCAACAAACTGGCGATTGGCCTTAGACAGTACCAGCTGATACCACAGATGCTGCGAAGCCGTCTCATTGCCTTCAAAAGCAACCGGCGTAATGCCTTTGTCCACGAACTGCTGCATAGCGGACTCAAGCTCGTCGAAGGTTTCCGGAATAGCGATGCCATTTTTATCGAACATGTCCTGGTTGTAGTACGCCAGAACGAACTCACCGTTGATTGGCACGCCATACCATTCGCCGTCCGAGGACATAACGCCACCATCATCGGCCTTATATTTGGCCACAGTCTGAATGGATTCAGGCAACGTATCGGTCCAACCATATTTGTCCGCATATTCGCTTAAGTCAGCCAGAATACCTTGCGATGCGAGATTGCCAACAGAACTGGTCCCCTGGTTGTACATGGCCACGTCAGGAGCATCGTCAGCCTGCAGAGTCAACGATGCATTCTTCTGCATCTGCGGGAATGAAGTGTGGACTTCATTGATCTTGACATCTGGATTTTCCTTCTTGTACAGCTTGATGGCACGCTCCCACGTGTCACCACCGCCAGAGGAGTAATACCAAGAAATCGTGAGTTCCTTTTCATCGGACTGGGCTGTGTCGCTGCCGCCACATGCGGCAAGGGAAGTCAGCATCACCATTGAACTGACTGCGGCAACCGCACTTCTGAAGGGGTGCTTCATGTTCTTTCTCCTTATCATTGCTGCCAGCGCGGTGTTGCGCAGGCAAATCTTGTTGTTATTTGGTGGAATCCGGCATATCAATCGCATACACTCTGGCACTGCGACGATTGTCGGAAACAGTCAGACGGACATGTGTGCCATCAAGAGGCTCGACATGCCAATCGACTGCACCATGGCTCTTGTCGATGAGTCCCGGCTTCGGGAAAAACGGTCTCAAAGTGGCACCTTGCGGCACTTCTACAACAACGCTGTTTGCACCGCCGCGGTGCCAAATCGTCATATAGCCGGTCTCGTTATTATCCGCATAAGGCAAAAGCCCACTGGCCAACCAATCGCCCGAAAAAACCGGAAGTCCCAATGGCCAGAATGGCACCTGACCGGACTGGTTCCTCAGCACCTGCCGGTGCGCTTCAATGGCACCTCGGACCAGACGCAAGCGCCTCTCATCCATTCGGTTGACGAAACCTGACAGATACAGACGACCGGCGATACCTGCTGCAAGAGTGAAAACCGCAGTCTCGTCATCCATCTCCTGCTGAGCGTAGCCCCAATTGCCTTGTTGCTCCGGCAGAATCGACATTGAGGCTCCAGCTGCAATGGCAGCATATATAGCCGGATCACATTGGTCAGAAGTCGATTGCAGATCGAGACGTTGCAGCATCGCGTAGTCAGCACGCATGGCACCGGAACCACAATTCTCAATGACAAGCTCGGGATGCCGGTGCTTGAGATCGTCTAGCCACCGCACATAAGCACGGCTATGACCAAGCAACCCTTCACCTAGATATCCGGCATCGATTTCGGTACCAACCCCGGGTACGGTGTTGTAGTCGAATTTAAAGAATTTCGGCTGGAATTCAGCGATGATGCGCTCCATCGTGTCATCCATATGAGCGCGCGCATCAGGAGAACGGAAATCGAGATGGTAACGTCCATCGTCTGCCACGCGCTCGCCATGCCGGCAGAAGAATGCGGAATCCGGCAACTCATTAGCAATTGGAGAACGTACTCCTACGACTTCCGGCTCGAGCCATAGTCCCAGTCCCATGCCGGCCTTGCGGATGGCCGAAGCGATTCCTTTCAAGCCAAGATTGCCGAAACGATTGGTAGAGGGCTTCCACTCGCCAACCATGTCCCACCAGCCGCCATCGGCGCTGTCATACCATCCAGCATCGATGCAGAACACGTCCACGCCGAGCTTGCCTGCACCTTCAATTAGCGGCAGTTCTTTATCAGCCGTCGGATTGCCGAACAGGGTATTCATATAGTCGTTGTAAATGACCAGCTGTTCGGAATCATGGTTCTGACCGTTTACAGCCAAACGAGCAGAGCGCAATGCCCGACGATGTAACGTCATTTGTTCGACTACCTGCTGCCAGCCGCCTGAGCAAATGGCAAAGCTAGCTGGAACTGTGACAAAATCAGTGCGTTCGTCAAGCACAACGGCCCATTGATGATCATCCCCATTAGGACCGCCGGCCGTGATATGAAGGCCATCGATGC
>OLXN01001838.1_pt1 | contig 11279 bp, 8 predicted proteins | sample 1674021 | NCBI WGS metagenome assembly OLXN01 (sample SAMEA103958137, study PRJEB25191) | human gut metagenome | biome: human-associated habitat [ENVO:00009003]; feature: intestine environment [ENVO:2100002]; material: feces | place: Germany | collected 2013/2015
TCCAGCTGAGCTACCAACGCATACGTTCCGTTCGGAACATGATGTATTTTATCACTGAACCGGGGTTTTGTCAACACTTTTTCAGAAATATTTTTGAGTTTCCTGAAAAAGAACGTCTTTTCATCCACTTTTCTTTTATTTTCTATGCATCAGCCCTGCTCTGCGAGGGTCTGGGCGATGCGGACGCCGGTGGGCGTGGCGGCAAGACCGCCCTGACCGGTCTCGCGGAGGTCGGGGGAGAGCAGGCTGCCCACGCGGCCCATGGCGTCGATGACCTCATCACAGGGGATGGCGTAGTCCACCCCGGCAAGGGCCATATTTGCACAGGAGACGGCGTTCACCGCGCCAACGACATTCCGCTTGACGCAGGGAACTTCCACGAGGCCGGCCACGGGGTCGCAGACGAGGCCCAGCAGGTTGCCCAGAGCCATTGCGGCGGCAGCGGCGCACTGCTCCGGCGCGCCGCCCTTGAGGTGGCAGAGAGCGGCGGCGGCCATCGCGCTGGCAGCGCCCACCTCGGCCTGACAGCCGCCCTCCGCGCCCGCGAGAGTGGCGCGGGCCGCGATGACCTGACCGAACCCGGCGGCGACATAGAGGGCGTCGCAGATGGACTCTTCGTCGGCCTCACCGCTGCGGGCCAGCGGCAGCAGAACAGCGGGCAGGACGCCGCAGCTGCCCGCCGTGGGGGCAGCGACGATGCGCTTCATGCAGGCGTTGCACTCGGCGGTCTTGAGAGCTTCGGCAGTCACTGCGGCGAGGTAATCGCCGCCAAGGCTCTTTCCTTCTTGATGGGCCTGCTCCACCTTGGCCGCGTCGCCGCCCGAAAGGCCGCTTCGGCTGCGCTGGGCCGGGTCATAGTCCCGGCTGGTGGCCTGCATCACCTGCCAGAGGTGGTGCATCATCTCCCGGCTGTGGGCCTCGGTGAGGCGGCTCTCGGCTAAATCGCTGCGGAGGATGGCCTCCGAAAGGGAAATATTCTGGCTGCGGGCAGCGGCCAGCATCTCTTCACAGGATAAAAACGACACTTCTCAGCCCTCCTCGCATTCTTCCGGCTCGTCGATGTTCAGGCAGGTGACTTTGCGGATGCCCGGCATCACGGCCATCTGCTGTTCCAGCACGTGGGGGATGTGGGAGTCGCATTCCAGCACCATAACGGCGTAGCCGCCCGTCGCGGCGCGGAACACCTGCATGGACGCGATATTGATGCGGCGCTGGGCCAGCGACATAGTGACCTCGGCGATGCAGCCGGGGGTGTCCTCGTTATGGATGATAAGGGTGTTGCTGTCACCGCCAAAGTCGGCAGGCACACCGTCGATCTCAGTCACGCGGATGCGTCCGCCGCCCACAGAGGCCGCCTTCAGGACGAGGATCCGGCCCGCCTTACTCTTTAAGGTAAGCACCGCCGTATTCGGGTGGGCGGCACGGAGCTCCACCGGATGGATGGTGAACTTCATGCCGGCCTCCTCGGCCAGCGCGAAGCTGTCGGGCAGGCGGGGGTCGTCTGGGCGGAGGCCCAGCAGACCCGCCACCAGTGCACGGTCGGTGCCGTGGCCCCGGCCTGTGGTGGCAAAGCTGCCGTAGAGGCCAATGTCCGCCTCGGCGGGGACATCGCCCAGCAGCTTCTGGGCCGTATATCCAATGCGGGCTGCACCCGCCGTATGGCTGGAGGAGGGGCCGATCATCACCGGCCCGAGAACGTCGAACAGACGCATGAGGTGTACACTTCCTTTCGTTTTGCAGCGCCCGGTACTCCATTCGCTGACAAAAGAACAGATTTTCTTTCTTTTTATTATACCGCTTTTGAGCTTATTGTGCTATAATAACTTCATAATGTTTTGAATCTTGCCCTTTCAGGGGGCAGCACGGAGGGTAGAACCTATGAAACTGGTAAGCGTGGAAACTCCCGAAAAGAGTGTCTGCAAAATGACTTTCAGCGCTTCGGCTGAGGAGCTGGAAGCTGCGTCCAACGCCGTGTACGAGCGCACCCGCGCAACGTACACCATCAAGGGCTTTGCCAAGGGCGAGGCTGACCGCGCCCAGATCGAGGCCGACCGCGGCGAGCACACCTTCTGGTACGACGCCATCAACGATTTGATGGACAAGGATGTCCCGGCCCTGTACGACGCAGCGATGGCAGAACACGGCTTCCACGCTGTGGACGAGCCGGTCTACGACCTGGTCAGCGTGAAAAAGGACGAGGGCTTTGTGGCCACTGCCACCACCGCCCTGCAGCCTGAGCTGAACCTGACCCAGACCACCGGCTTCAAGACCGAGTGCGTCACCCCGGAAGTCACCGACAAGGAGATCGACGCTGTGCTGGAGCGCCGCCGCGCCATGGCCGCTGAGCTGGTGCCTCACAAGGGTCCGGCCGTCAAGGGCAACATCGTCCACATCGACTACGAGGGCCTGCTGGAAGGCAAGCCCTTCAACGGCGGCACCGCCCAGAACCAGACCCTGCAGCTGGGCAGCGGCCGGATGATCCCCGGCTTCGAGGAGGGCATCCTCGGCCACAAGGGCGGCGAGGAGTTCGACATCTTCGTCACCTTCCCGGCACGCTACCACGTCAGCGACCTCGCCGGCAAGCCCGTGGTCTTCAAAATCAAGCTGCACGACGTCTGCGTCCGCCAGCTGCCCGCTCTGAACAGCGATTTTGCCAAGAAGGCTGCCAATGTGGACACCATGGACGAGTTCCGCGCCCAGATCCGTCAGCAGCTCCACGACAACAAACACGCCGCCGCGCTCAACCGCGCCAAGGACGCCATCCTCACCCAGCTGGCCGCAGCCGCTGAGGGCGAGCTGCCCAGCGTTCTCGTCGAGAGCGCCTATCAGCAGGAGATGGAGCAGATCCAGCAGCAGCTGCAGATGCAGCGCCTGAGCCTCGACCGCTACCTGAGCCAGATCCATCAGACCCGCGAGAGCTTCACTGCCGCTGTCCGCACTGCTGCGGAGAAGAACACCCGCGCCCGGATGGCCCTGCTGCAGATCGCTCAGAACGAGAACCTCGTTCCCACTGAGGAGGACATCGACAAGACCCTGTCTGAGCGCGCTGAGCGCACCAAGAAGACCCTCGAGGAAGTCAAGGCTGCGTCCAACGTGGAGGCCATCCGCCGCAACGAGGGCATCCGCCGCGCTGCCGACTATGTCATCGAGCACTCCACCATCGAAGAAAAATAATTTATCCTGCTTTTGCGCCTGCACCACTGTGCAGGCGTTTTTTATTGTTCATTTTTTCTCTCTTGACTTTTTTTCTCTGCTGCGGTATTTTTAGGGTGAGAAATTCTATCCGAGCTGCAGCTGCGGCCCGGACGGATAAAGTAAAATCTTCTGCGGGACATTCCGCTCATCTATTTTATTGCGACAGGAGGTTTTCCTTATGAAAAAGTTTCTTCTCGCTCTTCTGACAGCTGTCACGGCGGCTGCGCTCTTCTGCGGCGCGGCAGCACCTGTGGCCACTTACAGCGCCAGCTATGACGCACCGGCCGGCATCAACGCCATCGTGGTGCAGGACAACAGCGCTGCGGTCATTCTGCAGGCCGCCGACATCGACCACATCCGCGCCGATTACACCTACACCTCGAGCTACGCCTTTGAAAGCTCCAAGCTCTACGACTTCACGGTGGCGGGCAGCACCCTCACCGTGACCAAGACCCGGGAGCCCAACGCTTCCCTCATCATCCAGAGTGAGGACACCCGCAGCTGCACCCTGACGCTGCAGGTACCCCGCCAGACGCTGGCAAACATCACCGTCAGCACCACCAACGACAGCATCACGCTGGCCGGCGTTTCGGCACAGACCGCCAGCCTCACCACTGACAATGGCCGCATCGAGGTATCGAACTTCAACGGTTCCACCCTGAGCGGCACCACCCGCAACGGCAAGATCACCATGAGCGGCGTCACCTCCCAGAATGTGGCTGCCACCATCCAGAACAGCGGCACCCTCAAGCTGGAAAACATCTCTGCCAACGTCTGCAACGCCAAGGTGCAGAACGGCAGCATCACCGGCTCTGTGATCGGCAGCGGCAGCTCTTACGGCTTTGAGCTGGCCGCAGGCGGCGGCAAGATCCGCGTCTCCGACGCCAGCGACAAGAACTTCCTCTTCTTCGGCAAGGACACCCTGCAGCAGAATGCAGATGCCCCCAACAAGCTGAACCTCGCCACCAAGAACGGCGACGTTGAGGTCGAGTTCGTCCGTTAAAAGAACATTAAAAATGCCTGTGCAGCATCTGCCGCACAGGCATTTCTTTTTGTCCGGATACGGTCAGCTGAGCCATTTGAAACCCATGACCACCACGCCGAGGATAAAATGTTCATGCTTCTCCTTCCAGAATGGCGTCCAGATTCTTATTTATGATGTCCATCGTCTCGAAGAACGCCTTCCGCTGTGCTTCATTGGTGTGTTCCAGCAGACGCGCACCAAATTCCTCCTGCAAGGCCCGGCCCTGCTCGATGATGAGGCAGGCTTTTTCGGTGCAGCGCAGCAGGGTGCGGCGGCGGTCGCCGGGGTCAGCCTCGCGGACGAGGTAGCCCTCCTGCACCAGACGGTCTACGTTCACCGAGACGAGGTTTGCTTTCAGTTTGCGCACCTCCACCACGTCGCTGGCGGTCTGGTAGCCGGGGTTGTTGGCGAGGAACATCAGGATGTCAAAAGCCGTCTGGGGCAGATGGAGTTTCTGGCACAGGGGCTTGCAGAGGGCGGCGTAAGCCGCCGAGGTCTTCCGCCCGAATTCGATGCCCGGGGTATTCATGGGACGCCTCCTTGTGATTCAAAATTGTATCATTCAAATTTGAAGTAATAATAGTACAAAAACGCAGCGATTGTCAAGAGAAAAGGAGCGGCCCGCATCTTGCAGGCCGCTCCCTGTTTCCGTTTTCTTTACAGCATCATGATGAGCCGCGTGCCGAAGGCCGCCAGCCATGCTACGATGCACTGATTCGCCACCATGATAAACGCCCACTTGCCGCCCAGCTCCCGCTTGACCGAGGCCACCGCCGCGATGCAGGGCGTATAGAGCAGGCAGAACACCAGCAGGGGTGCAGCCGCCGCCGGGGTCAGCGCGGCGGCAAAGGCCGCAGAGGAGCCATAGAGGATGGTGAGGGTCGAAACGACGCTCTCCTTGGCCATAAAGCCGGTGATCAGGGCCGTAGACACCCGCCAGTCGGCAAAGCCCAGTGGCGCAAACAGCGGCGCGATACCGCTGGCCAGCCATGCAAGGATGCTCTGCTGCGGGTCAGCGGTGAGGCTGAGCCGCAGGTCGAAGCTCTGCAGGAACCAGATGATGATGGTTGCCACAAAGATGACCGTAAAGGCGCGCTGGAGGAAATCGCGGGCCTTTTCCCAGAGCAGCTGGACCACATTCTTGAGGCCGGGCAGGCGGTAGTTGGGCAGCTCCATCACAAAGGGGACGGCCTCGCCCTTAAAGACACTGCTCTTCAGCAGGATAGCCATCAGAATGCCCACCGCAATGCCGAGGAAATAGAGGCTGACCATCACCAGAGCCGCGTGCTCCGGGAAGAAGGCCGCCGCAAACAGGCTGTAGATGGGCAGCTTAGCCGAGCAGCTCATAAAGGGGGTGAGCAGGATGGTCATTTTGCGGTCGCGCTCCGAGGGCAGGGTGCGGCTGGCCATGACGCCGGGGACGGTGCAGCCGAAGCCGATGAGCATTGGCACGATGCTGCGCCCCGAGAGGCCGATGCGGCGGAGAAGCTTATCCATCACGAATGCCACGCGGGCCATGTATCCGGTATCCTCCAGCAGAGAGAGGAAGAAGAACAGGGTCACGATGATGGGCAGGAAGCTCAACACACTGCCCACACCGGTGAAGATGCCGTCGATGACCAGCGAGTGGACGGCTGCGTTGACGTTCCACGCCGTGAGGGTGGAGTCCACCGCGGCGGTCAGGGCATCAATGCCCACTTCCAGCAGGTTCTGGAGCGCCAGACCGATGACGCCGAAGGTGAGGTAGAACACCAGCGCCATGATGCCCACAAAGGCCGGGATGGCGGTATAGCGGCCCGTGAGGAACCGGTCGATCTGGGCCGAGCGGAGCTGCTCCTTGCTCTGGCGGGGCTTCACGACGGTCTGCTCCACCAGCTGGTGGATGAAGTGGAACCGCATATCCGCGATGGCGGCGGCGCGGTCCAAACCCCGCTCCTGCTCCATCTGGACGATGATGTGCTCGATCATCTCTTTTTCGTTCTGGTCGAGCTTCAGGGCCGCCTCGATGCGCTGGTCGCCCTCCACGAGCTTTGTGGCTGCAAAGCGCACCGGGATGCCTGCGGCCTTGGCATGATCCTCGATCAGGTGGATGATGCCGTGGATGCAGCGGTGGACTGCGCCGCCGTGATCCTCCTCGCTGCAGAAATCCATCCGGCCCGGCCGCTCCTGATACTTTGCGACATGGAGCGCATGATCCACCAGCTCGTCCACGCCCTCGTTCTTTGCCGCAGAGATCGGCACGACCGGGATGCCCAGCATGGCCTCCATCTTATTGATGCGGACAGTGCCGCCGTTGCCGCGCATCTCGTCCATCATGTTCAGCGCCAGCACCATCGGCGTATCCAGCTCCATGAGCTGCATGGTGAGGTACAGATTCCTCTCGATGTTGGTGGCGTCCACGATATTGATGATGCCCGTGGGCTTCTCGCCGATGATGAACTGCCGGGTCACGATCTCCTCGCTGGTATAGGGCGACATGGAGTAGATGCCGGGCAGGTCTGTGACCTCCGTATTCGGGTTATTCCGGATCGCACCGCTCTTGCGGTCCACCGTCACACCCGGGAAATTGCCGACGTGCTGGTTGGAGCCGGTGAGCTGGTTGAAGAGGGTCGTCTTGCCGCAGTTCTGGTTGCCCGCCAGCGCAAAGGTAAGGGTCGTGCCGTCGGGCAGAGGGTTCTCGCCCTTTTTGGTGTGGTAGCGTCCGCCTTCGCCGAGGCCCGGGTGCTCCACCGGCTTTTCACTTTCTGCCGCCGCCTTTTTCGCCGCCGGGGCTTTGGCCAGAGTGACCCCGATGCGGGCGGCATCGTCCAACCGGAGGGTCAGCTCGTAGCCGTGGATGCTCAGCTCCATCGGGTCGCCCATCGGGGCAAATTTGACCAGCGTGACCTCCTCACCGGGGATCAGCCCCATATCCAGAAAATGCTGCCGCAGAGCGCCTTCGCCGCCCACGGTCCCGACCACGGCAGTCTCGCCGATGTTCAAATCTTTCAACGTCATATGGAATGTTCCTCTCGAGCGCGTTTGTTAGTTTGCATTAACAACAGTAATATAGGCTAACTTTCCGGCGTTGTCAAGAGAAACGGGGCTGTTCTGAACTGTTCTCTGAAAAAAATCATGCCGCCATCCTCAAATATCCGAAAAAGTGCAAAAAATAAGAGCCTGTACCCGGGAAGTCCCCGCCGTACAGGCTCTTATCGTTTTTTATTCAGTTCGCGGTGTGGTAGCCGTCAGGGTTCTTCTTCTGCCAGTTCCAGCTGTCGGCGCACATTTCCTCGATGCCGTACTCAGCCACCCAGCCAAGCTCATTCCTGGCCTTGGTGGGGTCAGCATAGCACTCGGCGATGTCGCCGGGGCGGCGGGCCTCGATGACGTAGGGGATGGGCTTGCCGCAGGCCTTCTCGAAGGCATGGATGACATCCAGCACGCTGTAACCCTTGCCGGTGCCGAGGTTGCAGATGAAGAGGCCGCAGTTCGTTTCCAGCTTCTTGATGGCGCAGACATGGCCGCGGGCCAGGTCCACCACATGGATGTAGTCGCGGACGCCGGTGCCGTCGGGAGTGGGGTAGTCATTGCCGAAGACATGGACCTTTTCCAGCTTGCCCACAGCCACCTTGGCGATGTAGGGCATGAGGTTGTTGGGGATGCCGTTGGGGTCCTCGCCGATGAGGCCGGACTTGTGGGCGCCGATGGGGTTGAAGTAGCGCAGCAGAGCCACGTTCAGGGTGGGGTCAGCCTTGCAGACATCGGTGAGGATGCGCTCGGTCATGGCCTTGGTGGTGCCGTAGGGGTTGGTGGTGGCACCCACGGGGAAGTCCTCGGTGATCGGCACACTGGCGGGGTCGCCGTAGACGGTGGCGGAAGAGCTGAACACGAAGTTGTGGCAGTTGTGCTTGCGCATCACATCCAGGATGACCAGCGTGCAGTTGAGGTTATTGTAGTAGTATTCGATGGGCTTGGACACGCTCTCGCCAACGGCCTTATAGGCTGCGAACTGGATGACCGCCGTAATGTCGGGACACTCGGCGAAGATCTTCTCCACATCCTCGTGTTTGGTCATATCGGCCTGATAGAAGCGGAAGTCCTTGCCGGTGATCTGCTTGACGCGGTCGAGGACCACAGGGGATGCATTATAGTAATTGTCCGCCACGACGACGTCGTAGCCGGCATTCAGGAGCTCGATGCAGGTGTGGCTGCCGATGTAGCCTGCGCCGCCGGAAACCAAAATAGCCATGTCCAGTACCTCTCTTGTTCCAAATGTTGCTTCGCACAGAGCCCTTGTGCTCTGTCTGCCTAAAGGATACCGCTTTTTGCACAGAGAATCAAGTACCGGCTTTTTTATGAAAATGTATTTTTGTTGCATATTTTCGGCCAGTCTGATGAACTGCAAAGATTTTTAGTCCGCAAGGCATGGAGAGGACACGCAAAAAACAGCAAAGGGCAGCTCCCACAGGAGAGCTGCCCTTTGCTGCGGCTGATATTTGCTTAGAAAACGGATTCTCTTTTATAATCGGCCGCACTGACGGCCGGTGAAGAAGCGGAGCGTAGTGTTGGCGCGGAAGACTTTGCCTGCCCGCAGCACCGTCGTCGGGAACTCCGGGTGAGAGGGGCTGCAGGGGAAGTGCTGGGTCTCAAGGGCAAAGCCGCCGTACTTTTCCAGCGGGACGCCGCCCTTGCCGGGGGAGGGGCAGTTCTGCAGGAAGTTGCCGGTGTAGAGCTGGATGCCCGGCTGGGTGGTGTACATCTTCATGCTGATGCCGGTCTTGTCGCTGGACGCCCAGGCGCAGAGGCTCTGGCTGGCACCCCGGGGCCGGTCGAGGACATAGCAGTGGTCGAAGCCGCCGCCCGCCATGGTGGTCTGATAGAAGCCGGTGTCGAGGTCGCGGCCCAGCGGCTTGCCTGCGCGGAAATCCATCGGCGTGCCGGCCACAGGCAGGATGCGGCCCGTGGGGCAGGTCTCGTTGTTGCCCTCGAGGTAGTTGGAAGCGTAAATGCGGAGCTTCTGGCCCAGCACATTGCCGCCGCCGTCGAGGTTGAAGTAGGTGTGGTTGGTCAGGTTGATGATGGTGTCCTCGTCGGTGGACACACGGTAGTCCATCCGCAGGGTGTTGTCCGGCGTGAGGATATACCGCACACTGACCTTCAGATTTCCGGGGAAACCGTCTTCGCCCGCCGGGCTTTCGGTCTCCATCAAAAGGGTGTCGCCGAACATCTTCACATCGTAAATTTTGCGGGGGAAGGTGCCGTGCAGGTGATTTTTGCCATTGTTGGCTTCCAGCTTGTAGGTCTTGCCGCCGAGGGCAAATTCCGCGTTCTCGATGCGGTTGGCGTACCGGCCCACGAACGCACCGCAGCAGGTGCTGCCGGATGAGTTGAAATCCGCCTCATAGTCGGCGAGGGTGTCGTGTCCGACGACCACGTCCACCAGACCCGTTTTTGTAGGGACGAAGAGATTTTTGATCACACAGCCATAGTTCAGCACGCTGACCTCAAGTCCACCGGGATTGGAGATGATGTATTCATCCACCTTATCGCCGTTTTTGGTCACACCAAAGGGCTTGGAGCGGAACTGTGCCATAAGGCTCGCCTCCTTCTTCATTATTTTCGGTCAGGGCAGCGCAGCCCCGGCCTCGTCCATAATTATGATTATAGCACAGTTTTCCAGACTTGTGTGAGAATGCTTTTAGATTTATCTTCCAAAATTTCGAGAGATTTTTTGGACATATTGCGAAACAGAAAAGGGAGCTGCTGCAAAATGCAACAGCTCCCTTTTGAATCTGTATAAAATTATGCTTCCGGCTGAGCCGCAGCGGCGTTCGACTGCGCGATGTACTCGGCGGCATCGTCGGGGATGTCGTCCATTCCGTCGTCACCTACATCGACCACCAGCGGCGGCTTCTTGAAGAGGATGTCGTAGAGGATGGGGACGATGTACAGGGTCATCAGGGTGGCATAGCTCAGGCCGCAGATGATGACGATGGCCATGCCGCTCATCAGCTGGCTTGCCATATCGTTGCTGAACACCATTTGCAGCATCGCCAGCACGGTGGTCAGGGTGGTCATCAGGATGGGGCGCATACGGGTCTTGCCGGTGGCGACAAGGGCCGCACGGCGCTCCAGACCGCCCAGACGCAGCTGGTTGGCGTAGTCCACGAAGACGATGCCGTTGTTGACGACGGTACCCATCAGGACGATGAAGCCCATCAGGGAGATCATGGTCAGCTGCTGGCCGGTGACCAGCATACCCAGCAGGCCGCCGGTGAAGGCCAACGGCACCGTGAACAGGACGATGAAGGGGGACAGCAGGCTCTGGAACTGAGCCACCATGACCAGATAGACGAAGGGCAGGGCCAGAGCCATCCACTGCACCATCTCATCGACCATCAGGTTGACGGTGGAGGACTCGCCGCCCAGCGAGAAGGAGCAGCCCTCGGGCATCTCATCGGTGAGGGCGAAGGCGTCCAGCGTCTTCTGCAGCACGCGGGACTGGACCGTGGTGTTGTAGCCGTCCAGCGTGTCTGCCGTCACCGTGATGTAGCGGGTCTGGTTCTCGCTGGTGATGGAGTCGGGGGCAGTACCCGTCGTCCAGGAAGCAATATCGCCCAGCGTGCAGGTGCCGGTGGTGGTGGTGCCGGTGGCGTCCATGACGCTGGTGGTGAAGGTCATGTCCATCATGTTTTCCTTAGTCACAGGGTCAAGATTATCGCTGATCTGGACTTTCATGGTGGAGCCGTCCACCGTGACGGGCGTCTCCGCCGTCGTGGTGGTGGTGAGCTTGGCGGCGATCTGCTGGTAGACCTGCGCAACCGTCAGGCCATAGGCGCGGACCTTGTCGCGGTCGATGTCCAGATTGATGGTCGCATCGCCCTGACCGAGGCCGGTGGCGGCATTGGCGAAGCCCTCGGTGTCGTTGACCATCTGGACGACCTTATCGCCCAGTGCGGTAATGGTATCGGCGTCGGGGCCGTAGATCTTGACAGAGAGGCCGCTGCTCAGCTGGCTGGTCAGGTCCTGCATACCGCTGATCTCGACGGTGCCGGTGCAGTTCTCGACGCCGGAAACG
>OLXN01001877.1_pt1 | contig 11103 bp, 10 predicted proteins | sample 1674021 | NCBI WGS metagenome assembly OLXN01 (sample SAMEA103958137, study PRJEB25191) | human gut metagenome | biome: human-associated habitat [ENVO:00009003]; feature: intestine environment [ENVO:2100002]; material: feces | place: Germany | collected 2013/2015
GCTTGCGCCAGCCCTCAGCATGCTCCATGTCGTCCACACTGAACAGCTCCTGGAAGCTCATGCGGCCGATACGGGCCACAGCATCCAAGCTGGTCAGTGCCAGAGCGGAAACGCACATGGTCATAAAGACAGTAGCGGCATACACGGGAACGCCGAACATCTCAAAGAAACCGGCAACACCAGTAGAGAAGATCTGGAACGGGGTACCGGCAGCAGGGGTGCCATCGGCAGCAGCGGCGGCACCGGCAACGCACAGGGCCAGAACAGCCAGCAGGCTCTCCAGGATCATGGCACCGTAACCAACCTTGAGCATGTCTTTCTCGTTCTCAACGGTCTTGGAAGAAGTACCGGAAGAAACCAGGCTGTGGAAGCCGGAGACAGCGCCGCAGGCAACCGTGACGAACAGGATGGGGAACATGGTGCCCAGCTTCTCGTTGGTGAAACCAGTGAAGACAGGCAGGTTCATGGTGGGGTGGGCGACCAGCAGGCCGACAATCGCACCGGCGATCATAGCACCGAACATGAAGGTGGTCATGTAGTCACGGGGCTGTTTCAGCAGCCACATGGGCAGGACCGCCGCAAAGAAGATGTAGATGAAGGTGATGTAGCTCCAGGCAGCCTTGCCCAGGATGATGGCCTTTTCCGTTCCGCTGACCTTGTCCTTGTGAATCCAGGAGCACTGCTCACGGATGTTCGCGATCTCGACCATATAGGGGTTCAGCCCCGCCTTTTCGCAGGTCTTGCGGAACGTCTGCTCGTGCATTCTGGGCGAACAGGAACAGATGACCACGCCGGTCAGACCGTATTCATGGATCTTGTCCTGAATCATCTGCTGCCCGGTCTGGGAACACATATACTGATAATTTGTGGAGAAAACAACGCCGGGTTCCTTTGAAAGAGCCTGCGAGACGCGTTCCACGTCGACGGTCGCGGCAATGTTGCTGCCGCACCAGCATACGAATACGCCGATTCTCTGCATTGCGTTCCCTCCTTACTTTTTATATTTGCGGAACGCCGCGGCAATCGCCTGCTGCGGCAGCTCCTCGTCAAGAATCTCCGGGATGCGTTCAGGCTTCAGGTGATCCATGCCCTGCTGGCGCTGCACGGCATTGCGCACGGCCTCAATGAGTTTTGCAGGCTCGACGTTTCGGGGACAGCGCTCGACGCAGGCAAAGCAGCTCAGGCAGGTGTAGATGCCTTTCGAGGAAAGCAGCTCCTCAATTCGGCCGTTTTCGACCATGGAGACAAACTGATGCGGATGGTATTCCATCTCGTCATACGCCGGACAGCTCGCCGAGCATTTGCCGCAGCGCATGCACTTTCTGGGGTTCACGCCGGAGATGCGGGTGACGGTTTCAATCATGTTCTGGTTGTTCATGCGTCCTCCTCCCCGCAGCCGAGCGCCTCGGCCAGCAGTTCTGTAAAGTAAACGACCGGAAGCTTGCCGTCTGTATTGTGCAGCAGATTGTAGCTGCACAGGGGACAGGCCGTGATCAGAAGCTCCGCGCCCTGCGCCTTTGCGTTGTCCATGATCTTCTGTGCCTGCTTTGCGGCGTAGGACCTGTTCTCGACCGCCATATAGCCGCCGCAGCATTCGTTGCGCTGCGCGTAAAGAACAGGCTCCGCGCCGATGGCCCGGATGAAGTCCTCGAGCATTTTCGGGTTCTCCGGGTCGTCAAACTGCATCTCGCGGCTGGGCCGCAGGAGCATACAGCCGTAATACGCGCCGATCTTTCTGCCTGTAAGCGGCTTTACGACAGCCGCCTTGACTGCATCCCAGCCGATCTCGTCGCGCAGGACTTCGAGATAGTGCAGAACCTTTGTCTCACCCTCGTAGGGCGTTTCCGGCTTTAAGTAATTGTTGACCTTGACGCGGATGTCCTCATTGTGCTGCATATCGCCGTTCACGCGCTTCAAAACGTGATGACAGGCAGAACAGAGGGACACCAGCGGCTGGCCCGCGTCACGCGCGGCCATGAGCGCCCGGACGGAGGAAAGCCGTGTGGCAATTTCATCGTTTGCCTGCGGATACACCGCGCCGCAGCACTGCCACTCCGGGATCTCGCACAGCGAAAAGCCGAGCTTCTCCGCTGCGCGCCGTCCGGCTCTGTCCAGCTGCGCGCCCTTTGTCCTGAGCGTGCAGCCGGGGAAATAGCTGTAATTCATTGCGTGTCCTCCCGTCAGATCATGTTCTCCGGGTGGAACACCTCGTCGAAGCGCTCCGCCGTCAAAAAGCCGAGGCTCACGCAGGCTTCCTTGAGGGAGATGTTTTCCTTGTAGGCTTTTTTAGCCGTCTTCGCCGCGTTTTCATAGCCGATGTACGGGTTCAGCGCCGTGACGAGCATGAGGGAGTTGTGCAGATTGTGCTCCATCTTCTCGCGGTTGGCGCGGATGCCGCAGGCGCAGCGGTCGTTGAACGACACGATGGACTCGGCCAGCAGACGTGCCGACTGCAGGAAATTATAGATGCAGACCGGCATGAACACGTTCAGCTCGAAATTGCCCTGCGACGCGGCCATGGACACGGCCACATCGTTGCCCATGACCTGCACGGCGACCATCGTAACGGCTTCGCACTGGGTAGGGTTGACCTTGCCGGGCATGATGGACGAGCCAGGCTCGTTTTCGGGAATGAAGATCTCGCCGAGGCCGTCCCGCGGGCCGGAGGCCAGCCAGCGCACGTCGTTTGCGATTTTCATCATATCGGCGGCCAGCGCCTTGAGTGCGCCGTGCGCGAAGACGATCTCGTCCTTGCTGGTCAGCGCGTGGAATTTATTCTCTGCCGTTTTGAAGTCCTTGCCCGTCAGCTTCGCAATTTCAGCGGCGACCGCTGTATCGAAGCCCTTCGGCGTGTTGAGGCCCGTGCCGACGGCGGTGCCGCCGAGCGCCAGCTCTTTGAGCGGCTTCACGGCCAGGAGCAGCAGCTCCCGATCCCGTTCCAGGCTCGATCTCCAGCCGGAGATCTCCTGCGGGAAGGAGATGGGGGTGGCGTCCTGCAGATGCGTCCGGCCGGATTTGACGACGCCCTCGTTTTCCGCCTCCAGACGGCGGAACGTTGTTACCAGCGTGTCGATGGCGGGGATGACCTTGTCCTCAAGCGCGCAGACCGCCGCGATGTGCATGGCCGTCGGGAATGTGTCGTTGGACGACTGCGACATATTGATATCATCGTTCGGGTGCAGCAGCTTTTTGCCCGCAATTTCATTGCCGCGGTTGGCAATAACCTCGTTGCTGTTCATGTTCGACTGTGTGCCGGAGCCGGTCTGCCAGACGACGAGCGGGAAATTGTCCAGAAGCTGGCCGGAAATGACCTCGTCCGCCGCCTGCTCGATGGCGGCAAGCTTTTCTTCGGTCATTTTTTCGGGACGCAGCGCGCGGTTTGCGCGCGCAGCAGCCTTTTTGAGAATGCCGAAGGCATGGATGATCTCGGCGGGCATCGTCTCGATGCCGACGCCGATGGGGAAGTTGTTGTGGCTGCGCTCGGTCTGTGCGCCCCAGTATTTGTCCGCCGGGACGCGGACCTCACCCATGGAATCGTGTTCGACGCGATATTCCATCGTTTTTTCTCCTTTTTTATATCAAATCTCGACCTGACGGATGACTTCCTTCAGCTTTTCCGCGCTGGCGCGGAGCTTGTCGATCTCGCCGTCGGTCAGCTGGTTGAGGATCTTGCCGCGCACGCCCTGATTGTCGACCAGCGCGAGCGTGGACAGGCAGACATCGGACACGCCGTATTCGCCGTGCATCATGGTAGAGACGGTCACAGCCGTTCCGGCCGTGCTCTGCACACACTTGCACAGGTGGCAGACCGACATGGCGACGGCATAGAACGTTGCGCCCTTGTTCTTGATGACCTGCGCGCCGGAGGTCTTGACGAACTGCTCGATCTCCTCGTAATCCTGGTTCCACTTGATGCGGTCACAGTCGGGGGAATGCTCCTTATAGGAATCAATATGGTTGTTCGCGATGTGCACAAGGCTCCAGGGCACGAAGGAGGAATCGCCGTGCTCGCCGTAGACGTGCGCGTGGACATTCTTCGGGCTGATGCAGAAGCGCTTTGCAAGCGTCGACTGCAGGCGGCTGGTGTCGAGGATGGTGCCGGAGCCGATGATGTGGCTCTCGGGAACGCCGGAAATTTTGTGGAACACATACGTCAGCACGTCGACCGGGTTCGATACGATAATATAGATGGCGTCCGGCGCGGCAGCTGTGATCTGCGGGGCAATGTCCTTGATGATGTTGACGTTGGCCTGCGCCAGCTCCAGTCGGCTCTGTCCGGCCTTGCGGGGAAGACCCGAGGTGATGATGACAATGTCGGAGCCGGAGGCCGCGTCATAGTCGCCGGAGCGGACGATCGTCGGAGAACAGAACGGCGCACCCTGATAGATATCCATGGCCTCGCCAAAGGCCTTCTGCTTATTGACGTCGATCAGGACGATCTCGGATGCGGTGCCCTGGATCATCAGGTCGTTCGCAATCGTGGAGCCGACGCTTCCCGCGCCGATAACAGTGATCTTGCTCATACACAAAAACCCCCAATTTCAGATTTGAATCGAACAAAATATACCGATATAATTTTATCGGTTATTGCGATAAAATTATATCGGTATTATGCTGGAAGCACCAATGCTTTTTTATGCAAAGATATATTCTTTTTGATATGTTGGTTCAATTCCGTTCCTGTGGGAAGTATCAGACAAATGCCTTGTGTTCCCGCACAAACTGCACGAATCCGGCCTCGATCTCGCTCATTGCATATTGCTTATGATATACCAGCGCGTTGAGATACAAACTCTGGTTGTCGCTGCACGGGAGCTGGACAAGATTCCAGCGCTGGATGCAGTGCTCCGGGATGGCGGGGGCCAGCATATAGGAATTCGGAATTGTTTCGAGGAGCGTCATCTGCGCCAGACGGTCGACGCAGTAGATCTTCCGCCGCACCGGCTCCTCCGGCTTGCCCTGTACGCGGAACACGTCCCCGTGAACGATCTCCGGCAGCCCGTCAAGCTCCGTGCGCAGAACGGAGCTGCGCCCGGCAAGCGGATGTGACTGGTTCATGGTGACGAGGTAGTGGTATTTGCTCAAAAGCTCGAAGCTCAGACCGCGGGCGCTGGTCTGCTCGTCAAAATAATCGCGGTATTCCGAGCGGAAGCGGATCACGCCGATCTCCGTCTCGCCGCTTGCAAGCGTTTCGAGCGCCGTGCGCGCGTGGCATTCGCGGATGACCGCGTCGACCGGCTCTGCCTGCGGCAGTCCGGCCAGATACTGCGCCGTCAGATCCAGCATGGCCGCCGAGCGCGGGATGCACACGCGCAGCCGGTTCGCCACGGCCCGCTTGGGACCGAGGGCCTCAATGGCCTCCGTCTCGCGCAGGATGGACTTTGCGTGCTGCAGAAAGATCGTGCCGCGCGTCGTGGGCCGGACGCCGCGCGTGGAGCGCTCAAAAATGCGGAAGCCCAGCATCTGCTCCACATCGTGCAGGATGCGGCTGAGATTCGGCTGGCCGATAAACAGGTTCTCCGCCGCCTGCGAGATCGACCGGGTGCGTTCGATCTCGATGATATACTGCAAATGCTGTGTGTTCATAGCTGTACCACCTTCTAATTTATATCATTTCTAATATATCACCTTTTTCGCCGTTTTGCAACCGGAGGCGTACCGGCGCTCTGCATAAAATCATATACCCTTTTTTGCCGTCTCTTGGCGCTTTTCATGCCCGGACAGCACCGGCAGCTCGGCAAAGAAGGTGTTGACGCCGCCGTCGCTTTCTGCCCAGACGCTGCCGCCGTGCGTCTGCGCGATGGCCTGCGCGATGGAAAGGCCGAGGCCAAAGCTGCCGTCGCGCGTCCGCGCGGCGTCTGCGCGGGAAAAGCGGTCAAAGATCTGCCGCAGCGCCTGCGGGGAAAGCGCCTCGCCCTCGTTTGAGACGGACAAGCGGCAGCGGTTCTTCCCGCACCGGAACAGGCGGACGGCGACCGTGCCGCCAGAGGCGTACTTTCGGGCGTTGTCGAGATAGATCTCCACGAGCTGGCTGAGCTGGCGTTCATCGCCGCTGACGGTGATGTCCGGCTCCAATTCCGTCTGCAGTGTCAGACCGCGTTCAAACAGCGCGGCCTCGAACAGCAGCGCGCTGCTCTCGGCGAGCTGGCTGAGATTGCACGGTGCAAACGAGCGCGCCGCCTGCTCATTTTCGGCCCGTGCCAGCTCCAGAAGCCGCTCGACCAGCGCGCGCATCTGCTTCGCCATGGCGTCGATGCCGAAGAGGAAGGTCTGCTTCTGCGCCGTGTCATAATCCGGGCTTTGCAGCAGCTCCGTGTTTGTCAGAATGACGGTCAGCGGCGTTTTCAGCTCGTGCGACGCGTCGGCGACAAACTGCTTCTGCTGCCGCCACGCTTCCTCCACTGGCCGGACCGCACTGCGCGCCAGCAGCACCGCAAGGCCGAAAAAGGCAAGCAGGCCGAGCGCGACGAGCAGCGCGCCGGTCTTCAAAAGCGTGCGCAGCGTCTGCTGCTCACTGGAAATGTCCGCAAAGATCACGCTGCCGGTCACGCGGCAGTAGCGCAGGCTGTATTCCGGGATCTCGCCGATGGCGTCCCGTGAAGCCTGCGCCGCGGCGGCAACCATCCGCAGAAACGTCCGGTCGGTCAGATCGTAATCGCTTGACCCGATGGCGACCAGATTGCCGAACGCGTCGGTCTGCAGCACGAAATACGGCAGGCGCACCTGCTGCGGTTCGCGCTCCGGCTGGACAGGCGCGAAGGGATCGGCTGCAATGGCCTGCGCAGGTTCTGCTTTGTCAGCGTATAGAAAAGGCCGAGGATCGCGCCGAGCATCACGGCGGCGACGAGCACGATCGCGAGAATGATCTTCAGACGCAGCTTTTTCAGCATGTCTCGTCGACCTCCAGATGATAGCCCAGCCGCCGCACGGCCTCAATGCGCACGTTCGAGCCGATGGCCGCAAGCTTTTTGCGCAGGAAGCCGACGTAGACCTCCACGTGGTTCTCCACCGCGTTGGAATCAAAGCCCCAGACCTTCGACAAAATGGCCTCCTTGGACACATTCTGCCCCTTTGTCTGCAAAAGATACCGCATCACGTCGAATTCCCGCGCGGACAGCCGCAGCTGCCGCTGCCCGCAGATCAGTGTCCCGGACGCCAGATCGAGCGTCGTGTTGCCGAACGAGAGCGCGTTGACCTCCGCGCCCTGCCGCCGGAGCAGCGCACCGACGCAGGCCAGCAGCTCCCGCGCGTCAAAGGGCTTCGTGAGATAATAATCCGCGCCCGCGTTCAGCCCCTCGATGCGGTCCTCAAGCGACGATTTTGCCGTCAGCATCAGGATCGGCGTCCCACAGCGCTTCGCGCGCACCTGCCGCGCGACCTGATAGCCGTCCATGCCCGGCATCATCACGTCGAGAATGAGCAGATCATATACGCCCGTCTCGGCATATTCCGCCCCCGTCTCGCCGTCATGCACCGCCTCGACGGAAAATCCCTTCCCCTCCAGCATGGCCCGGAGAGAGTCCGCAAGCAGGATCTCGTCTTCAATGATCAGAATTTTCATATCATAATACCTCAGGTTCAAATCGCCGGAAAATGGTATGGCGGCATCCAAAGGGAAGCCTTGTGTGCGTCCTATCCCTATCAACTATATTCGTTTTTTTACCGCTTTTCAAGGAAAACCGCAGAAAAATTGTCTCCCGGCCAAACGGCCGGGAGACAGGAAAGATGTATGCTTATGCCTTTTCGCTCTGCGAAGCGGTGAAGCGGTTCAGGATGGCTGCTTCATAATAGCTGCCGGAGGCAACGTCGGTGAACGCGGCCTTCTCAGTCACTTCGGGGCTTCCCACCATACGCCAGAGGACAGTCACGAGCATGGCGCGGGTCATGGGCGTATCCGGGGAGAAGGCGCCGTTCCCGGTTCCGGTCATGAGTCCCGCGTCCGTGCAGAACAGAACGTCCTGCTGGCAGACCGCCTCGGCCTTGACATCCGCGAAGCCGGAAGCGGCCAGCAGCGCGCACAGCAGGAGCAGCAGCGCGCCCCGTGTCAGGAGCCGTTTCATGACGCTCCCTTCAGCGTGGAATTGGCGAGCATGGCCCGCGCGTCCTCCGCAGTTAAGTCGTAATTCCAGAGCAGCCTGAACATTTCCTGTGTCTTTTCTACCATATCATAGGCATAATACTGCGGATACAGAAGATTTCCCAGCCACCATACGCCCAGCAGCATATTGAGGCTCGGAGGATTGGAAAGCCAGTTGTAGGGCATGGATGGAATCTCGTAATACCGTCCGGCTTCGATCGCGCGCAGCGGCTGCCACGCCTCGTCGTCTGCCGCAGTCGAGTAAGTGCTGTCTGCTGTAAATAAAATCACGTCCGGGTCAAAGCGGTAGAGCTGCTCGAGATTGATGGGATTGCCGCCGCCCTTATTGCTGACGTCCTCGACCACGGCGGCATTTTCAATGCCCATGAGGTCGAGTACCTGCGCCTGAATGGAGCCTTTCGCGTTTGTATTGAGGCCGGACGAGCCGGAGGTGTACAGGACGGAAATGCGCTCGGAATCCTGAATTTTCGCGGCGTTTTCCTCCGCCAGCGAGACAGTCTCGTCGACGAACGCCGCCAGTTCTTCGCCGCGCGCCTCCTTGCCGCTCAGGATTTTTCCGAGCGTCCGGTATGCCTCGGCCATATGCGGAAGATCTGCCTCGATGAAGATCACAGGCATCCCGATCTGCTTTTGCAGCGCGTCCAGATCGGCGGCCATGTTGTCCTTTTTGTCGCCGAGGTCAATGACGACCTGCGCGCCGGAGGTCAGAATGGATTCCAGATTCAGCGTCGACTTGCTGCCGTACATCTGGCCGGTCGTGGGAAGATCGATCAGACGCGGGTCGAGGTATTTGTACTGACTCGAAGAGGGCGTTGCGTTGATGGTCGCCATATATTCGGGCGCGATGGTCGCCAGAAACATCGATGCGACCGCGCCGCTCGGGGCCACGCGCGTGAGCGTTTCAGGGATTTCAACGGTTCTGCCGAGAGAGTCTGTGAACGGTACGGTCGGCTCTGCCGGGGCTGTCTGCCGCGCAGACGCACAGCCGGTCAGACTCCCGCACAGCAGCGCCAGCACCAGCAGCAGGGCAAAAACTTGTTTCGTTTGCATGGTGATCCTCCAAAAAAAATAGCGTTCGGGAAAACAAAGCCGAAAGGCTTCCTTTCTGCTTGCATTATACCAGCAGCCGGACGCGATTGCAATGGAGTGTTTCGCTATTTCAAACAAAAAGCGGCAAGTTTCCGCATGGTCGAACGCACAGGACCCCGCCGGGCGGCAGTGCCCGGCGGGGTCTTGTAGCTGTGCGGCGCGGATGCAGAAGGGAGATGTCAGAAATGTCAGAAAGGATGACGAGGAATTGGAACGAACAAGGTCTGCAAGCGTCCGCACAGTCCGCTGTCCGTTTCAGCACTGCCATCATACCATCGTCCGGACTGCAATGCAAGTTGATATTTCGACAATAATGAATATAGATACGGCAATAACGAAAGAATGCGGAGATTGAAGATCATGGAAAGCAGGAACGCTTCGGCTCTTTAAAATAAAAAAGACACTTGCGAACGCTTGTTTGCCATGCTATAATAAAAATCTGGACTGTCTTCCGGGAAATGAACTACAGAGAGGAATGAGAGCCATTCATGAAGGATATCCTGCCTTATCTGAAGCCGTACCGCAGGCGCATTGCGCTGGCGATGCTGCTGGTCGCGGCGGCGACGGTGTGCGATCTGCTGCTGCCGACGATCATGAACGACATTTTGAATAACGGCGTCCGGCAGTCGGACTTTGCGTATATCGTGCGCTGCTGCGCGTGGATGCTGGCCGTTGCGGCGGCTGGCCTTGCCGCGCTTCTGGCCGGGCGGAAGATCAGCTGCGATGTGGTCGCGGGCTTCAACGCCGACCTGCGCACGGACGTGTTTTCCCTCGTCAACAATATGACGTTCGAGGAATTCAACGCCATCGGCGCTGCCGCGCTCCTGTCCCGGTCGACCTACGATATCGGAACGGTCTCCTGGGTCGCGTCGATGATCTCCGGCAGTCTCATCACGATCCCGGTGCTGTTTTTCGGCGGCGTCATTCTGTCGCTGCGCAAGGACGTGATGATGAGCCTGATCCTGCTGCTGTTCGTCCCGGCGATCTTTCTGATCGTCCGGCCCATCAGCAAACGGATCGGCCCCCTGCACGAAACGTCCGACAAGTACATCGACATTCAGAACGACGTCATGCGCGAGCGCCTGCACGGCATCCGCGTCATCCGCGCATTTAATAAGGAAGCAAGCCTGCAGCAGAAGATCGCCGACGCGACGCACGTCATGGCCGAGAACATCATCAACGCCAATGTGCAGATGGGACTTCTGAGTCCGGCAGCCGTGCTGCTTGTGAATCTCGCAGGCGTGGCGATCATATGGCTCGGCGGCTGGCGTATGGAGACAGGCAGCCACGCCATCTCCGGCGGCGATATCTTTGCCATCATCCAGTATCTGGCGCTTGTCGCCAACGGCGTTCTGATGGGCGGCTTCGCGATGGTCATGCTGCCGCACGCCAAGGTCGCGGCGGACCGCATCGGCGAAATTTTCCACGCTGCAGGGATGCAGGAGACAGCCAAAGGCGCGGAGCACACGTTCAGGGGCGAAATCGCCCTCGACCATGTGACCTTCCGCTATGAGGGCGCGTCGGAGGCCGCCGTGCAGAATGTCAGTATGCACATTCTGCCGGGGCAGAAGATCGCCGTCATCGGCGGCACGGGCAGCGGCAAAAGTACGCTCGTGCAGCTGCTGCTGTCCTTCCGTCTGCCGACCGAAGGACAGATCCTCTTCGACGGCGTCAGCGCTTCGCAGATCGACCGGGGCGTGATCCGGAAGAACATCAGCTGTGTCCTGCAAAAGACCGCCGTGTATTCCGGCACCATCCGGCACAACATCGAGATGGGCCGTCCCGGTGCGGAGGAAGCGGACATTCTCGAAGCCGCCGATATCGCGCAGCTCACGCCCTTCCTCAACTCCCTGCCCGAGCATCTGGAGCATCCGCTCCAGCAGTCCGGCAAGAATCTCTCCGGCGGCCAGCGCCAG
>OLXN01001880.1_pt1 | contig 11089 bp, 10 predicted proteins | sample 1674021 | NCBI WGS metagenome assembly OLXN01 (sample SAMEA103958137, study PRJEB25191) | human gut metagenome | biome: human-associated habitat [ENVO:00009003]; feature: intestine environment [ENVO:2100002]; material: feces | place: Germany | collected 2013/2015
GAGGGAGTAGCCCAGCTCGCCGCCTTCGTGGATGGAGCCCGGGGTTTCCGGAGCGTAGTGGACGGGATGCCACCCGGGTAGGAGAACTGGCGGAAGAACTTCTGCAGGCCAGCCTCATCCTTGGTGATGTTCGGGAAGTACTCGGTGTAGGTGCCGTCCAGGTAGGACTGAGCGGTACCAGCCGGGCCGCCGTGGCCCGGGCCCATGATGATCACAGTGTTCTGCTGGTGATCAGCAATGAGACGGTTGATGTGGCCGATGAGGAAGTTCAGGCCCGGGGTGGTGCCCCAGTGACCGACCAGACGGTGCTTGACGTCTTCGCGGGTGAAAGGCTCCTTCATCAGCGGGTTGGAACGCAGATAAATCTGGCCGATGGAAAGGTAGTTGGCAACGCGCCAGTACTTGTCAACGCCTTCGAGGGCTTCCTCGGAAACCGGAGCGTTGAGCTTCTTCCAAGGGGTGCCAATAACAGGACTCGTCATGTGTACTCCTGTACTCCTGCACGTGATCGTGCGATTGATTATTTCTGTTCGGTCACGGTCCCTGACCCTTGCGGTGCCAAGGTTTTCCGTTCCCAATCAATCGTCATGGTACGAGGACAACGCGACTTTTGAACGATTTCTTGCGGGTGTGTTCGAAATTGTTGCGGATATTTCAGTATTTGTGCGGTTCGACTGACCGTTTGTCAACATTAGTTTTTTCAACATACTTTTTCAAAACGGCGGAAGCATGCGGAAATCCAGCATTTGGCTAGAACAGCGCACGTTCGATTTCCCATGTTCGAAATCGGCGTGTTGTCCGTCTACAGGCATGTAGTTTGTTCGATTTGCGCACATAGTCTCTGCGTGTCGGCCTTGTCGCCTTGACCAGTGATAATCAGGGGTGTTCAGCCCACGTAAAATTCCAATGAACGTTAGGGGAATATCAATGGCAAACGGTCCTGTGCTTGTCGTCGACTTCGGCGCCCAGTACGCCCAGCTCATCGCCCGCCGCGTGCGCGAAGCAGGCGTGTACTCCGAGCTGGTCCCTCATTCCATGCCGGTCGACGAGATCCTGGCCAAGGATCCGAAGGCGATTATTCTGTCTGGCGGCCCGGCCTCCGTGTTCGAGCCCGGCGCGCCGACCATAGACACCAAGGTATTCGAATCCGGTGTTCCGGTGCTTGGTATCTGCTACGGCTTCCAGGTCATGGCCTATGAGCTCGGCGGCAAGGTGGATAAGGCCGCGCTCGGCGAATACGGCAAGACCTCAGCCACCATCGACGACGCCGCCGGCATCCTCGCCGACTCCCCCGCCGAGCAGACCACGTGGATGAGCCACGGTGTGGCGGTCGAACAGGCCCCGGCCGGCTTCGAAGTGCTGGCCCACACCGAAGGCGCGCCCGTGGCCGCCATGGCGGACGAATCCCGCAAGCTCTATGGTGTGCAGTGGCACCCGGAAGTCAAGCACTCCCCGCTTGGCCAGAAGCTTATCGAAAACTTCCTGCACCGTTGCGCCGCGCTGCCCAACGACTGGGATGCCTCCTCGATTATCGAGGATCAAGTCAAGAAGATCCGCGAGCAGGTCGGCGACGCCGAGGTGATCTGCGGCCTGTCCGGCGGCGTTGATTCCGCCGTGGCCGCCGCTCTGGTACACAAGGCCATCGGCGACCAGCTCACCTGCGTGTTCGTGGACCACGGCCTGCTGCGCAAGGGCGAAGTCGAGCAGGTCAAGCACGACTTCGTCGCCGCGACCGGCATCCGCCTCATCACCGTCGACGCCGCCGACGACTTCCTCGACGCCCTCGCAGGCGTCTCCGAGCCGGAGCGCAAGCGCAAGATCATCGGCGAGGAGTTCATCCGCGTCTTTGAGGAACAGGCGAAGCAGATCGGCAAGGTCGATTTCCTCGCGCAGGGTACCATTTACCCCGATGTCGTCGAGAGCGGTCTGGGCGGTGAGTCCACCGTCATCAAGAGCCACCACAATGTCGGCGGTCTGCCCGACACCGTGGACTTCAAGGAGCTGGTCGAGCCTCTGCGCAACCTGTTCAAGGACGAAGTCCGTCAGGCTGGCCGTGAGCTGGGTCTGCCCGAGTATCTGGTCAGCCGCCAGCCGTTCCCCGGCCCCGGTCTGGGCATCCGCATCATCGGCGAAGTGACCCCCGAGAAGGTCGCTATCGTGCAGGATGCCGACGCCATCTGGCGTGAGGAGATCGCCAAGGCGGGCCTCGATAAGGAGATCAGCCAGTATTACGCCGCTCTGACCAATATGCACAGCGTCGGCGTTATGGGCGACGAGCGCACCTACGACTACGCCGTGGCCCTGCGCGCTGTCACCACCACTGACTTCATGACTGCCGAGAGCTACAATATGCCCTGGGACGTGCTGGGTACTGTCACCAGCCGCATCGTCAATGAGGTCAAGCACGTCAACCGCGTGTTCTACGACTGCACCGGTAAGCCGCCGGCCACCATTGAGCTCGAGTAATCTGCAAACCCTGAAAAGTATTGATGAAACGCAATATTTTGAAAGCCAAAAGGCTCTGTGATACTGCTTTGATACTATCAGGCGATTATTCATAAAGAGAGACATGAGAATGCCCTCTGAGAAACGGTAAGTTTTTCAGAGGGCATTTTTGTGTCTTTTATTCTTTACGCCACTTTTTCTTCGGCTCGTACCGGCCGCAGCCGTCGGCAGTCTGAGGCCAGTTGAGCTTCCATTCCAGATACTCTTCCTTGGTGATCTCGCCCTCCCGGAGTTGCTTCTTACGGAGCTGCCACTCCTTTAAGAAATCATCCAGCAGACGATACCGGAAACTGACTGCCATGTGCTTTTCAGGGAAATCCGGGTCGGTGGTGTCTGTGACCTCGTAGAGCCGGGTGCCGGGATAGTGCTCATCCAGTTCGAACAGAGTGTACATCACATCCTCTGCGGCGTACAGGGTCGGCTCATAGAGGGAACGGTAGTTCACGTCCAGCACCTCCGCAATCTTGCGGAGCAGCTCTTCTTTAGGAGTGCGGGTGTTGCTTTCGTATTGTGCGATGCGGATGTCTGCGCTCTTCTCCTCAAACCCGATGGCAATGCCCAGTTCTTTCTGGGTCATACCTCGGAGGTTGCGGGCACGTTTGATGCGGTCACCGACTGCCATGCGATTGCCTCCTGACTTAAACATATTTGTTGAACCTAGTATAGCACAGAAAAACAGGAGGTGCAATAGAAAATAAACAAAAAAGTTTAAGATTTTACCTGAAAACCTCTTGACTTAACGGAATGTGTTTAGTATAATGAGAACACAAAAAGATAAGCAAAAATGCTTAGTAAAATTGAATGACCGCCAAACTGACCCAAACCGCCAAGACCTTCCGAAAGGAAGCGAGCGCTCCGCAAGGGGACGGCACAGCACCGCAAAGGGGATATGCCTGCCGGAAGTCAGCGAGGATGAAGCGGCATCGAAATGAAACCGACAAGGAAAGGACAAAAAATGGCAAACAGCATTTTTATCAAGGCAGACGAGCTGGCAAAGGAGCTGGACATCTCGCAGGGTCTGGCGTACAAAATGATCGCCCAGTGGAACGAGGAACTGAGAGCCAAGGGCTACACGACCGTGGGAGGCCGGGTAAGCAGGAGGTACTATCAGGAGAAGATCTACGGGGCAGGGGAGGAGTGATAGGATGCCAGCCTACAAGGACAACAGGCAGGGCACATGGTACGCTTCCTTCTACTTCGAGAACTGGCAAGGTGTGAAGCAGAAGAAGCTGAAACGGGGATTTGCCACCAAGAAGGATGCTCTGGCGTGGGAGCGGGAGTTCCTTCTTCAGCAGGCAGCAGACCTGACCATGACCTTTGAAGCCTTTGTGGAAATTTATATCACGGACAAAAAGAAGCGACTCCGGGAAAACACATGGTTTACCAAGGAGCATATCATCCGAACGAAAATCTTACCGTATTTCAAAGAAAAGCGGCTCAGCGAGATCAAGCCACGGGATGTGATCGCATGGCAGAACGAGATGCTGAACTACCGGGACAAAAACGGCAAGGCCTACTCGCCGACCTACCTCAAGACGCTGCATGGACAACTCAGTGCCATTCTGAATCACGCCGTCCGGTTCTACGGGCTGAAATCAAACGCAGCAGCCACAGCCGGGTGCATGGGGTCGGAAAAGCACAAGGAAATGCTTTTCTGGACAAAGGAAGAGTACCTCAAATTCGCAGAAGTCATGATGGACAAGCCGCAATCCTATTACGCTTTTGAGGTCCTCTACTGGTGTGGCATCCGGGAGGGCGAGCTGCTGGCTCTGACTCCGGCAGACTTCGACTTGGACAAGGGGCTGCTCTCCATCACCAAATCCTATCAAAGGCTGAAAGGCCGGGATGTGATCACCGACCCGAAAACACCCAAGAGCGTCCGTGTCATCCAGATGCCGCAGTTTCTGACGGACGAGATCAGAGACTATCTGAAATCCCTCTACAAAGTCCAGCCAGACCAGCGGATCTTTGAGGTGACCAAGAGCTACCTGCACCACGAGATGGACAGGGGAGCCAAGGAAGCCGGGGTGAAGCGGATACGAATCCACGACCTGCGGCATTCCCATGTATCACTGTTGATCGAGATGGGTTTCTCGGCTCTGGCGATTGCAGACCGGGTGGGGCATGAGAGCGTGGACATCACCTATAAGTACGCCCACCTCTTCCCCTCAAAGCAGCAGGAGATGGCGCAGAAGCTGGACATGGAGCGAAAGGAGGGATGAAGATGGAACGAGTACTCGACCAGCAAGGCCGCTGGCGGAACAAGGTGGTAGCCTTCCGAATGTCCCCGGAAGAGGACGAGGTTCTGGAAGCCAAGGTAAAACTCTCCGGCCTGACCAAACAGGAGTATATCATCCGCCGCCTGACTGACCGGGAGATCACCGTGGTAGGCAACCCAAGGGTCTACAAAGCCCTACGAAGCCAGATGGAGCTGATCTATCAGGAATTGCAGCGGCTGGCCGTGGATGAAGAAGTCCCGCCGGACTTGCTGGAGACCCTGCAAATGGTGGCTCTGACGTTGAACGGACTTAAGGAGGAATGCGAATGACGGACAATAGAAAAACGACCGTACCGGGTGCATCTGTTGGCGCAGATGCGGTACAGTCGTCCTCAAAAATCAACACCAATATTATAACAAATTCGGGCAAGCAAATCAATCTGCAAGCCGCGAAAAAGTCAAACAATTTCGGGCTGAACACGGTATCAATGACCGAACTGTATGACACGGTGTATCCACCTCGGAGACCCATCGTGAACGACCTGCTGTACAGCGGCACCTACCTCTTTGTAGGTGCGCCCAAGGTGGGTAAGTCCTTCTTCATGGGGCAGCTTGCCTACCATGTGGCGATGGGGCTTCCGCTGTGGGAGTACGAGGTGCATCAGGGCACCGTCCTCTACCTTGCATTGGAGGACGATTACGCCCGGTTGCAGCGGCGGCTCTCCCGGATGTTCGGGGTAGAGGAGACCAGCAATCTCTACTTTGCAACGCAAGCTAAGTCCGTGAGCGAGGGACTTGACCAGCAATTGGAAGGCTTCATCCGGGAGCACCCGGATGTGCGGCTCATCATCATCATCGACACCCTGCAGAAGGTGCGGGAGATCGGCGGTGACCGATACAGCTACGCCAGCGACTACGAGATCGTGACCAAACTGAAAACTTTCAGCGACAGGTACGGCATCTGCCTGCTGGTGGTTCATCACACCCGGAAGATGGAAGCCGAGGACAGCTTTGATATGATCTCCGGCCCCAACGGTCTGTTGGGTGCAGCGGATGGAGCATTCATCATGCAGAAGAAGCGGCGCACGGACAACACCGCCCTGCTGGACATTGTGGGGCGTGACCAGCCGGATCAGGAGCTGACATTGGAGTTTGACCGGGAACGCTGCGTGTGGGAGTTCCAAGGAGCCGAAACGGAACTTTGGAAGCTGCCGCCCGACCCGCTTCTGGAAGCGGTGGCAAAGATGCTCAGCCCGGAACAGCCAGAGTGGAGCGGTACGCCCACGGAGCTGCTGGAACGTCTGTCTGGTGTGAGCATACAGGCAAACATCTTGACCCGGAAGCTGAACGTGAGTGCCGACAGGCTCTACAACGATTATGGAATTCGGTACGAAAGCAAGCGCACCCATGAGGGCAGAGTGGTCAAATTAACGCTGGAAAATTCTGGGGCGTGACGATTCGTGACGGTTGTGACGGTATTTTTGCTACTATGTAAAATACCGTCACAATCGACACAACCGACACGGGATGGTGATAACGATGAAAAATGTGCAGATTTCGCAGGAACTTTTCGTCGCCTTGCTGCATTATCATTTGAGCGGCGAAAATGAGTACGAAGAGGTAATTGAGCAGGGTTTGGAGCAAAAATTGGATGCGATGCTGCGGCATGAGCTGTATGCCCAGTACAAGACAGCACCCACCGAGGAACAGCGGGAGCAGGCTCGGCAGGAGTATCTGGACAGACGAGGCGTGCCAGAAAGCTTCCGCTGGTGAGTCCCTCTATTGGCAAAGTACAGGAGCGTGTCACGCTCCTGTGAATGCAATCACGCAGGAAGGTGGTGTTGGACCGGGCAGCGGCGAGGTACAGCGAAACCCCGTCCGCAGACGGAAGCCCCCGGCAGGGCGCAAAGGCATCTTTTGATGGACGGAACGTCTGTCAAAAGTGCTTTTGCGTTACTTTCGACGAAAGTAACAAAGCCTATGCCGTGTCCGGCACCAGTTACTTCCACAGAGAAAGGACGTGCGATTGAAAAGAACTATTTCCGCAATGCGGGGTCCCGGCTCCCTCAACCATAACCGGAGAAGTTTCACCGCTGAAAACGTAGACCCGGAGCGCAGCAGCCTGAATGTTGTGTACCGAGATGAACCGATTCAGAAGGTGTACCACGAACTGTTTGACGAGGCAGTGAACCGCTACAACGCCAAGCAGAAGCGCAAGGACCGCTGTATCAACGACTACTATGAGCACCTGCGGACAGGCAAGCAGGAAAAGCTCTTCCATGAGCTGATCGTCCAGATCGGCAACAAAGATGATATGGGTGTCCTGACCGAGAATGGCGCACTGGCAAAGGAACTGCTGGACGAGTATATGCAGGGCTTCCAAGAGCGGAACCCGACACTGCGGGTGTTCGGAGCGTTCCTCCACATGGATGAAGCTACGCCCCATCTGCACATCGACTTCGTACCGTATGTGTAGGGCAAAGGACTGGACACCAAGGTGTCCCTGAAGCAGGCGCTGAAAGCCTTGGGCTTTGCAGGCGGTTCTAAACGGGAATCCGAGCTGAACCAGTGGATCAACGCCGAGAAAGAGCAGCTTGCTGCCGTGATGGAGAGGCATGGCATCGAGTGGGAACAGAAAGGCACCCACGAAGAGCACCTGTCTGTGCTGGACTTCAAAAAGCAGGAGCGTAGTAAAGAGGTAGCGGCTCTGGAAGCTGCCAAGCAGGAGTGCCAGACCGACCTGACCGAGATGCAGGAACAGCTGGAAACAGCGCAGACAGCCGTAGAAGCCGCTGAACAGCGGGTACAGAAAGCAGAGCTGACCTACCAGAAGCAGAGCCAGAAGCTGAACAAGCTGGCTCCCATTATGGAAGGTTTGGAAAACCTGTCAGCGCAATACTCCCAGCGGCCAGAAGAATGGGTGCCAGAAGCAGCCACATTTGAGACCACCAAGAGCTATCGGGAGAAGAAGGCCATGCCGCTGATCCAGAAGTTGGTGAAGGTACTCTTTGCCCTCCATCGGAAGTACTGGGAGGTCAAGGACGAGCGAGATAAGTATCTGCACTTCTATCAGGACGAGAAGAAGGCTACCCGCCACTTGAGCCAGCAGCTGGAACAGGTAAAAGCTGAGAATTCGCAGCTCTATGCGATGAAACGTGATTTCAGGCGAGTATGGAACTATTTCGGTGCCGAAAAGATGCAGCAGGTCATTGGGCTTATGAGGGAGCAGGAGCAGACCACAGATAGGAGCCAGAAGAAGAACAGGCAGAACAGCATAGAGCTGTAAGCATAGCAGACCCCCGTCAACATCTGCTGGCGGGGGTCTGTACATATAAGTGATAATTCGACCCCGAAAAATGCAATAGAAATTTTTATCGGCTTGCAATCACGGAAAAGCTGTGGTACGCTTTACTAGGATAGTATAAAGGGAAAGTGTATCCTTTTTAGAAAAAGACACCATGGTGTACCAATAGTGGTACATTTACTATGTTAAAATGAAAGAAAACAATGCGGGAATCCGCATTTGATGGAGGAAATAAAAATGGTAGACACCAAAAAAGAGCAGGAACGCGAAGAGCTGCACCGTGCAATCTGGGCGATTGCGGATGACCTGCGCGGCGCAGTGGACGGATGGGATTTCAAGAGCTACGTTCTCGGTACGATGTTCTACCGTTATATTTCGGAGAACATTGCCAGCTATATCAATCAGGGCGAAATTGATGCAGGCAACCCGGATTTCCGCTATGAAGATATGTCTGATGCAGAGGCAGAGCAGGCACGGGAAGGGCTGGTACAGGAAAAAGGGTTCTTCATCCTGCCCAGTGAGTTGTTCTGCAATGTACGAGCAAAAGCGGCCAGCGATGAAAACCTCAACGAAACGCTGGAAACAGTCTTCCGACACATTGAGGAATCCGCAAAGGGCAGCTCCTCCGAGGGGCAGTTTGCAGGGCTGTTTGATGATTACGATGTCAACAGCAATAAGCTGGGTGCGACTGTTGCCAAGCGCAATGAGAAGCTCGTGAAACTGCTGAACGGCGTGGCAGATATGAACCTTGGCGATGTGAAAGAGCATGACATTGATGCCTTTGGCGATGCCTACGAATACCTGATGACCATGTACGCCAGCAATGCGGGCAAGTCCGGTGGCGAGTTCTTTACGCCTGCCGATGTTTCGGAGCTGCTGACCCGGCTTGGTACGGTAGGCAAGAAGGAAATCAACAAGGTCTATGATCCTGCCTGCGGTTCCGGTTCGCTGCTGCTGAAGGCAGAAAAGGTGCTGGGACGGGATGCCGTGCGCAACGGCTTCTTTGGGCAGGAAATCAACATCACAACGTACAACCTGTGCCGCATCAATATGTTCCTGCACGACATCGAATTTGACAAATTCGACATTGCCTGTGAGGATACGCTGACTAATCCGCAGCACTGGGATGATGAACCTTTTGAGCTGATCGTATCGAATCCGCCGTACTCCATCAAGTGGGCCGGTGACGAGAATCCGCTGCTCATCAATGACCCGCGCTTTGCCCCGGCTGGTGTTCTGGCTCCGAAAAGCAAGGCAGACTTGGCCTTTATCATGCACTCGCTGGCATGGCTGGCTTCCAACGGTACGGCGGCAATCGTCTGTTTCCCCGGCATCATGTACCGTGGCGGTGCAGAACAGAAGATCCGCAAGTATCTGGTGGACAACAACTTTATTGACTGCATCATCCAGTTGCCGAGCAACCTGTTCTTTGGTACCAGTATTGCCACCTGCATTATGGTGCTGAAAAAGGGTAAAACGGACAATAAGGTACTGTTCATTGATGCTTCTTCCGAGTGCGTCAAGGTGACGAACAACAACAAACTCACCCCAGAGAACATTAACAAAATCGTGGACACCTTTGCACAGCGGGCAGAAGAAGCACACTTCTCCCATCTGGTGGAGTATTCCGAGGTGCAGGAAAATGACTATAATCTGTCGGTTTCCACTTATGTGGAAGCCAAGGATACCCGCGAGAAGATCGACATTGTGAAGTTGAACGCTGAAATTGCGCAAATCGTAGCACGAGAAAACGAACTGCGGGCCGCCATTGACCAGATCGTGGCAGAAATCGAGGGCTGAGATGGAAAGCAAGAAGAAAGATTCTGCATTGGTACGTTCTTCTGCGGCGGAATACCTGACCTTTGTTGCCTCTACGGGCGAGGACAAGGACAGCATTGAGATGCGCTACGAGGATGAAAACATCTGGCTGACGCAAAAGATGATGGCGACCCTTTACGATGTGGGGCTTCCGACCATCAATGAGCATATCAAAAAGATTTATGCTGACCATGAGCAGGACGAAGCGGCAACGATTCGGAAATTCCGAATAGTTCAAAATGAGGGTAGCCGACAGGTTACTCGCAGCGTGAACCACTATAATCTGCAAATGATTATTGCGGTCGGCTTCAAGGTGAACAACCAGCGGGCGGTGCGGTTCCGTGTCTGGGCGAACCAGATCGTGGAGCAGTACACCATCAAGGGGTGGGCCATGGATGAGGAGCGCCTGAAAAACGGCGGCACAGTCCTGACCAAGAAATACTTTGAAGAGCAGTTGGAGCGTATCCGGGAGATTCGCATTTCGGAGCGCAACTTCTACCAGAAACTCACTGATATTTACGCTACTTCGCTGGATTATGACCGCAATGCGCTGACTACAAAAGAGTTCTTTGCGAAGGTACAGAATAAGATGCACTATGCCGTGCATCGCCATACAGCGGCAGAACTGATCTATGAGCGTGCCGATGCTGAAAAACCGCACATGGGGCTTCACACATGGAAGGATGCTCCCAACGGCAAAATCAAAAAGAGCGATGTTTCGGTGGCAAAAAACTACCTGACCGAAGATGAAATGAAGTCCATGGAGCTGATCGTTTCGGCATACCTCGACCTTGCCGAGAACCGTGCCCGCCGTCATATCCCCATGACCATGGAGGACTGGGCCAAGCGGCTGGACATCTATTTGCAGGCAGATGATCTGGAAGTGCTGAAGGATGCGGGCAAAATCTCGGCGCAGCTTGCAAAGATGCACGCCGAAACGGAGTTTGAAAAGTACCGTGTGGTGCAGGATCGGCTGTACCAGAGCGATTTTGACAGGTATTTGGAGGAAAACCTAGAGTAAAGATGAGCCTTGAGATTTGGAGTTTCCTAGTGGATGTAACTTCACTGGTTGTAACAACTGTATTGACTATCAAAATTTATAGGCTAGAGCGTTCACATGAAAAAGAACGTGAACAAATGGAAGTAAAAGCGCAGGAAAAGGCTATCGCGGAGGCGGCAAGAGTTTTTCTGATTGATAATGAAGATGAAATAGAGTATTTGCCGTTGTCGGCGATAGCAAAGAC
>OLXN01001909.1_pt1 | contig 10953 bp, 10 predicted proteins | sample 1674021 | NCBI WGS metagenome assembly OLXN01 (sample SAMEA103958137, study PRJEB25191) | human gut metagenome | biome: human-associated habitat [ENVO:00009003]; feature: intestine environment [ENVO:2100002]; material: feces | place: Germany | collected 2013/2015
GACAAGCCCATTGGCAGAATTAAGTATGCACTAAATTAATTCCGCCAACAGGTATAGTTTTAATGTCAAATCAAATATCAAATAATAACACACGAATAGCCAAGAACACATTACTCCTCTATTTCCGCATGTTGTTCACCATGGCCGTATCCCTGTATACAAGCCGTGTGGTTTTAAATACATTAGGAGTAGAGGACTTTGGTATATATAATGTCGTAGGTGGCATTGTCTCAATGCTCAGCTTTTTCAATTCATCCATGGCAACAAGTACACAACGATTCCTTAACTATGAGATGGGAAAGAATAATAGTACAGGGCTTAGAGATGTCTTTGTTAATGCCGTTAATGCTCATTACCTTATAGGAATCATTACTGTCATAGGACTTGAAACTGTAGGATTGTGGTTTGTATATAATAAACTTAATATACCAGCACAGCAGTTCCATGCTGCATTATGGGTTTTCCATTGTTCTGTACTTTCCCTTTTTGTCAGCATCATAAGCACACCATATAATGCTGCCATAATAGCCAACGAACGAATGGGAATATATGCTTACTTTTCCATTATAGAGGTTGTCCTTAAATTGCTAATCGTGTATCTGCTTGTAATAATTCCATACAATAAGCTCATCGTGTTTGGATTACTGTCATTGGCTATCAGTGTAGTAATGCGAGTGTTATATAATGTTTATTGTATAAGAAATTTTGCGGAATGCAGGTATAAATGGAGTTGGGATATACAGTTGATAAAGAAAATGTTTTTCTTCTCTGGTTGGATGTTGTTTGGCTGTATAAGTGATATGCTTAGTAAGCAAGGTGTAAATGTACTTATAAACATTTTCTTTGGACCTGTGTTTAATGCAGCACGTGCTATAGCCGTACAAGTGCAGACAGCGATAAACTCTTTTGTCGCAAATTTCATGACGGCAGTACGTCCGCAGATAATCAAAAGCTATTCAGCAGGAGAATATCAACACATGTATAGACTTGTATTTTCATCATCTAAACTCTCTTTTTATCTGTTGCTTGTTCTGACCACTCCTGTCCTTATATATACAGAATTCATATTGCAGCTCTGGCTAAAGACCGTTCCTGAATACTGCGTCCTATTTACGCGACTTGTCCTCTTAGAACTACTGATCAGTTCAGCATATGTTCCAATTGCGCAAATCAATCAAGCTTCAGGAAAAATTCGGAATTACCAAATGGCAATATCCATAATATTTTTGGCAAGTTTTATTTTGACATATGCTCTATATAAAATAGGAATGCCAGTATACAGTACTTTTATACTTTCTGTTGCTTTGGCGATAGTAGGTTTATTTGTGAGAGTGATTATTCTAAAGCACGATAATGCGTTTCCTGCTTCAACATATTTGCTTAAGGTTATGTTGCCTTTAATACCTGTTGCAGGATTATCGCTTGTAATCCCAGTGTTAATATACAAATATACAGAAACAACATTTTTGACTTTCTTGTTAAACTCCTTTATAGGTTTTGTTTCATCAATTATGGTGATATGGATATTTGGACTTGACAGGGTAGAAAAAAAATTCATAACGGAAAAAATTAGTAGTAGAATCCATAAAAAATAAATCATATGATAAAGATTGGAAAACCCCATGTTAAAAGTGATGCACAAACAGCCACATTATCTGCTAATATAACAATCGATGGCGATTGTAAAGAAGTTTGGTTCAAGGTTGACAAGAAATTTGAGAACTATCTGTGTTACGAACGTGGCGATGCTTATGTGATAGCAGTGCTTAACTTTGCAATGCGCAATCATCATGATATTGTAAGCGAAGCCCCGCTTTCAGAGGATATATATTATAATATAGACAAGTATTTGGTTGATGCTATTGCCCAATACAATAAAGATTTTTATCGTCCTCAAATAACAGCAGAAGTGGCTTCCGACCGTTTACCTTGTGCTGGAGCTGTTGCTACTGGTATTTCGTGTGGAGTAGACTCCCTGCATGCTCTTGCCAATCAGACAGCAATGAAGTTCAAAAAGCACAATATCACTCATTTGACATTCAATAATGTTGGAAGTCATGGAGAGGGGGAGCATGCGGAGAAACTTTATCAAGCAAGATTGAAGCGTCCAAGAGCTTTCGCAAAAGAGTATGGTTTTGAATTTGTGGCAAGTGATTCTAACTTACAGAACGTAGTATTGCAGAATCATTTCAAGTCACATACATACTCAAGTATGTTTGCAGTATATTGTCTACAGAAACTATACTCTGTGTATTATTATGCGTCATCTGGATATAAATATCATGAATTCAGACTGTTCGATATTCCTGGTAGTTCATGTGGTAGTTATGAGATGCTTTCGCTGCCGTTGTTATCAACTTGCAATCTGAGAGTTTATTCAGAAGGTGAAGGTATGTCACGAATGACAAAACTCAAAACAGTGGTTAAATATGCTCCTTCCTATAAATACTTAAATGTATGTCTAAAAGATGGTGATAATTGTGGAAAATGTGAGAAATGTGTACGTACATTGTTGGGTATAGACGCATTGGGAGCACTTGATAATTATGCAGAAGTGTTTGATATAGATTATTACCGTAAGCACAAAAAGTGGTATTTACAGCAAATGCTTATACAAATGGCTCACAATAAACACGATTACTTTGAAATGTATCCATATTTCAAAAGTGAAATTACTCTTGATATGCGTATAAAAGTCCTTCCTTATACAATAGAGAACACTATAAGGAAACTTGTACCAAGGGATTCATGGTTGTTTAATTTGCTTAAGAAAGTAAAGCGAATCTTGAAATCTTAAAACTATGATAACAATCACAGATAAGTCGCAATGTTGCGGATGCTCAGCTTGCGTCCAGCGCTGCCCTAAACGATGCATAACGATGGCAGAGGATGAAGAAGGCTTTCTTTATCCACAAGTAGATACTTCAAAATGTGTAGATTGTCATTTGTGTGAGAAGGTATGCCCTGTAATCAGTCAAGACGAGGCACGTACACCGTTGAAAGTTTATGCAGCAAAGAATTCGGATGATGATATTAGACTCAAAAGTTCATCAGGCGGGATCTTTACTTTGTTGGCCGAACAGACAATAAAGGGTGGTGGCGTTGTATTCGGTGCTTGCTGGGATAAAGATTGGAATGTCAAGCACGATTATGTTGACAATATAAGTGATTTGCAGAGATTCCGTAGTTCAAAGTATTTGCAAAGTGTAATAGGTGATAATTATCTAAAGGCAGAGCAATTTTTGAAAACAGGTCGTAATGTGATGTTTACAGGAACTCCTTGTCAAATTGCAGGACTTAAACATTTCCTTCGCAAAGAATATCATAATTTACTTGCTGTTGAGGTAATCTGTCATAGTGTGCCAAGTCCAGGAGTATGGCAACAATACCTAACTACAAGACTGCATACATTGAAATGGAATAAGTCTGATATTAGAAATATCTCGTTTAGGGACAAAAAGACAGGTTGGAAAGCTTACTCATTTGTAATAGAAAATAAAGAAGGTAACAGCTTTATCGAATTAAGTGGCAAGAATGCTTTTATGCGAGGATTTCTTGCAGACTTGTATACGCGTCCTTCTTGTCATGCTTGTCCTGCCAAACAGCTAAGAAGTGGTAGTGACTTAACATTAGGGGATTTCTGGGGTATTGAATCCTTAATGCCTGAAATAGATGACGATAAGGGTGTTTCTGCTATCATTGTAAACTCAGACAAAGGAAAGCAAGTTTTGCATAATATAAATGTTGAGTTGTATGAAGTTCAATATGATAAATTGACAACAAGAAATCCTGCATTGGTTAAATCTTTTCCAATAACTCCTAAACGAACCGAGTTTTTTAAGGAAGACGGATCTACTTTTGAGGAAAAGGTGAAGAGATTAGCAAAGAAACCATTCTCAATGAAAACTTTAGCATATCGTATTGTACGGAAGGTAATTCCGAATATGGTTGTGGAACAGTTTAAACTGCTTCTTAGGTAATAAGAAAAAAGAAAAGAACTAATGAAACGTTATGCATATCGTGGAACATCATTCGATATTCCAGCAAATAAGAAATTTTGGAAGCAGTGTGGTGATTATGATTCTCTAATTCAATTTGAGGAGTGTTGCCATCGTGCTTTGCTTGAAAGATACAAAGAAGAGAAAAGTAAAGATAATAGCTTATCTTTTGAGTTGTTTACTAAAAAATAGCAATTGAAACAAAGGTAAATCAAGGATTGTTTGATTTTGACAACTATGAAAACAGTTTGTATGCCTCATATCTTATCTATCCTTACGGTGCTTTCGATTGTTTCATACAAGATATAATAAAGGATTTAAAAGATTTCCTGATAAATATAAAGATAGACAAACAAAAGGTAAAGGAACTAAGCTTTCTCAGTTGCTTAAGTAACTAAAAACAAGAGGTATTGATGTTAAAATAGAACAATTCAAAAAAGATCTATTTGAATATTACCGCTTACGCAGAAATTCTGTAGCCCATATGTTGCCAGAAACCACATACATTAGTGCTTTCAATAAAGCAGTAAAGTCAAGACATTTGGTTAACAAAACTTACCCAAATCAACCTAATGCATTGACATCATATGATAAAATGACGTTTGATGATTTTGTTGTTTGTACAGCCAACCTAAAGAATATATCTGACATTATCACACGAACAATAGAAAAGAAAATAAATTGGAAGAAGATAGGTAAATCTCATCCTTCTTGGATTAACTACAAAAAAATAAATGCAATATGTAGTTTTGAAAAACAAAAGAAAATAGATTTTGTTCGAAAGGTTATTGAAGTCAGGTATGGGGTTAAGTTATCAAATGAATTGTGTAAATCATTTTTATAACTGAACTAACAATATGGATTATAAGAAGAATGATATAGTGCGTTTAAGGAATGAATATTTTGATAAGATAAAATCAAAAATATTTTTTTCTCAAAATATATTCTTCATAGACAAACTTCTGGATGAAGGAAAGTCTGTGCGATTGAGAAATGTAGATATAAAAATTCCATCTTCTGAGATATGTCCAGTAAAGATTGATGGTAAGGAGGATAGGTTTATATATTATGATCCGGTGATAGCTGCTGATGTGGTTCAATCAGACGAGGAAGTTAAAGGTCATCATGTAGATAAGGATGAGTATTATCTTCAGAAGATGAAGACTTGTTTTGATTCGAAAGGTAGGTCTTACTATGATATACTGAATGAGGGGCATTTTGTATATGTACATGAACTACAGCATAGCAAACCTTATATAAGTAGAGACCTAAGAATTAATTATAAGGTGTCACCATTCATTAAGCCTTTGCCTTCTAAAATGAAGTTGGAAACAGTTGCAACGGTGATGACTTATAGGAAATATTTAGATACTCTGCATGAGTGGGATAATTGTATAAAAGTCTACATCGAAAAAGTAATTTGTCAATCAAATATGGTTGCCACATCTGTATGTACTGAGAAAACAGCTTATGTACTGCTTTTCGAAAATGACAACCGTTTTGATGCTAAATATGCAGAATTTTACATAAACTCATCAATAGGTAAACTATTCCTTCTAAACAAAACGACAAAAGGAAAATTAGAAGGTAATGTTACAATAGCAAATCTAAGAAAGTTGGTAATACGATGGGAGGATATATACAAAGAATGTTGCGTCTATCTTGAATGTTTAACTCAAGTTATAAATGTATATGAAAATAAACTGGGGAAAGAGATTCCTGCATTAACTGGTTTGTTGAGCTTCCTTTCTCAGGTGCGCGATGCGATGGTTATGGAAATGATTATGCCAGACCTTTTCCAAAAGGCTAATTTTTCTGTTTTAAAGAAGTGGAAACAGGATACAGACGCAATAATGCTTGATTTTTATCTTGCAGAAGATACTCCGAATAAACAGATAGAACTCCTAGAGAAAATGATAAAAGCTATAGGCTCTAATAATGACGGTATCGTAAATGAAATGGCAAAATACCGGATTTATATGCTGGAATTTATGCGGTTTGCAGAACAAAACAAAACGGATTTATGAGTTGGAGAATTAATCAAATAGAAGTCAAGAATTTCAAGTTCTTCAAAAATACATTCACTTTAAATATTGATAGAAAAAACATCCTGCTTTATGGAGAAAATGGAGCAGGAAAAAGTTCTATTTATTGGAGTGTGTTTACTCATTTTCAAGCTTATGCAAAAGAACAAGCAGAAGCTCAGAAATATTTTACCGCAAATCATCCCCAAAATCTAAGAAACAGATTTGTGGATGAACGTGAAGACTCTTACATAAAAATAAGTTTTCATGATGGTAATAGCGAAACTAAAAGCATAGTAGACTCTAATGTGGATTACTATCCTGCTAATGAGGAAACGCTGCGCTTTATGCGTGGAACTGCCATGTCGAGTGATTTCTTGAATTACAAGATACTATCTTCGTTGTTTGATTTTAAAAATAGTGAAGATAATCAGGTATTCAGTATATTCGAAAAAGAGATTCTTCCATATATTGATTTTGATGAGCCATATCAAAAGATAGATGGTACGCCGACTGATTTATTGAATGCCGGTGAATGGTGGGGATACATCAAGAGGATTATTAATACAGATGGTGTTATTCCACGTAATGAAAAGAAATATTCAAATTTTAACCGTGGAACTGCCCAATACAAAGCTTATCAAGAACGCATTTCTTCTTTTAATAGGTTACTTAAAAATAAGTTGCAATTTCTTGTCCTCCGAGCAAATGCTATAATAGAAGATGTATTTAATATTGAAGCAAAAATTGAGTTGACGGTTAGTGATGCTATATTCAACAGGTATATTGGATTTAGAAATTATAGCGCAACACTTGAATCTCCTAAGATATATCTGAAAGCGAGGATGACTTCGTCATTATTGGCTAATGATGCGTTGATAGAACATCCGCGTTCTTTCTTTAATGAAGCGAAAATCACATGTATGGCATTAGCCTTACGTTTGGCTATATTGGAAGATCATGCTACAACAGATGAATTTCCTTCCGTTCTTCTCATTGATGATTTGCTTATAAGTCTTGACATGCCATTTCGTAGAATGGTAATAAAACAGTTATTGACATATTCAAATCGCTTTCAAACTTTTATATTTACTCACGATAGAGCGTTTTTCCATCTAGTTATGAGTGAGATAAAACAACTTGGAAATGCAGATGAATGGAAAACCTTTAATCTTTATGTAAAGGAAGATGATACAGGTTGCCTTCAACCAGCACTTGTATTAGAGGAAAGTTATATTGCAAAAGCAAAAGCTCATCTCTATATGTTGGAGATACCTGCTTCTGTGAATGCTCTACGAAAGGCTGCTGAGAAGATTTTGAAGAACATCCTTTCTCAAAACGAAATCTTACAGATAATCTTTGAACAAGGTTATTGCAACCTAAGTAAGATGATTGGAATATTTCAAAACAAGTATGCTAAATTGTTAGGCTTGGAATCATTGGCTGCACATCTGCAAGATGATCGTAAACTTTTATTAAATCCTTTCTCTCATGATGACATAGAGACTCCTTTCTATCGTAGAGAGTTGGAGAAAACGATAGAAGAAATAGAGCTACTTGGTAGAATACATAAGAATGTTATTGTGGACTATGAAAAAGTAAGAACTGTTGAATACAAGATGAGAGTAACTAAGGATGGAACATCTAATGAAGTTACCATATTGTTTTTGGAACAATTCAACTCTTTTGAGTACAATGGCGATATTTTTTACAGTAATCCCAACGTTTTTGTTCGTGATTCATATAATGAAGGGCAGATACAATGTAAAGAATGGGGATTAAATAAACTTTTGGCAAGAATGTGTCATTATATAGGTCTTAATGCCGAAACAAAACAGAAAATTCAGGAGTGTCTGTATGATATGGGTGGAAATTTATTAATTTAAAGAGATTGATATGAAAATAGGAATACTGACTCAACCACTTCATGCTAACTATGGAGGAATTTTGCAAAACTATGCTTTGCAATGTGTGCTCAAGCAACTAGGACATGAAGTATGGACTATAGACTATGGTAAATACACATGGCTTGATTGGTTGGATAATGCATGGCGAGTGTTAGCACATAAGCTATTAGGGCATCATGCAACATTTGAAGACACTCCAACAGAATGGCAAAGCTACGGAATACCTTTGAGAAATTTTGTTCATAAATATATTGACATTACAGAACCTTATACAAAAAGAATAAGAAAAGATATAATCAAGAAATATTCATTAGATGCCTTGGTTGTCGGCAGCGATCAAGTATGGCGTCCAAAGTATAATCGTAGAATTGAAGATTGCTATCTGAAATTTGCATTAGGATCAAACATTAGACGTGTTGCCTATGGAGCTTCGTTCGGAACGGACGAGTGGGAGTATACAAATAAACAAACAAAACGTTGTGCTACACTGGTAAAAAAAATTAGCGGAATATCTGTAAGAGAAAAAACAGGTATAAGCTTGTGTGCAAAATATTTAAACGTGAAAGCCACACATGTACTTGATCCTACTTTATTATTATATGCAGAAGATTATAATCAATTATGTTTGCATATACCCAAGCGCAAATCATTCGTTTTTGCTTATATTCTTGATGAAAGCGAAGAAAAGACAAGGGAGGTAAAAGCCTTTTCAGAACGTAAAGGCTTGCCATATATTATAAAAAGTGCAGGCGGTACAATTTCTTCTAATGATACAATTGAATTATGGTTGTCCTATTTTCGCGATGCAGAATTTATTGTAACTGATTCTTTTCATGGAACTGTCTTTTCGGTTATTTTCAACAAAGATTTTTATGTTTGGGGAAATGAAACGCGAGGTAATAGTAGATTTGAATCACTGCTTGACATGTTTGACTTGAAAGATAGAATGGTAAATAATATACTTTCGAACAAAGCAGAAAGTATAAATTGGAAGAAAGTCAATGATAAGAAAGAAAATGCTATAAAAAACTCAAAACTATGGTTGATGCGAAATTTGAATATTTGCCAAAGATAAGTATAATAGTACCTGTTTATAAGGCAGAACCGTATCTTCATCGTTGCATAGATAGCATTCTGGCTCAAACTTTTACAGATTGGGAATTAATACTTGTTGACGATGGATCACCAGATCAAAGTGGCAAAATTTGTGACGAATACGCAAAGAAGGACCAGCGTGTCAAAGTAATTCACAAAGAGAATGGCGGGGTAAGCTCCGCACGCCAGAGAGGGCTTGATGAGTCAGTAGGTGAATATACCATACATGCAGACCCTGATGATTGGGTAGAGCCAGAAATGCTCGACGAACTTTATAATAAGGCGAAAGAAGAAGATGCCGATATGGTAATATGTGACTTCATCTGTGAATACAAATCGGGGGGGTAATTTTTAAACAACAGGTAGATTCTTACCATGCGGATGCTATTCTGAAAAAAATGTTTGCACAACAACTGCATGGAAGTTGTTGGAATAAGCTAATAAGAAGAGAATGTTATTGCAAGTATAATGTTTCTTTTCCGAAAAACATAATACGATGGGAAGATTTGTATGTTATCTGCTCATTGTTAATGCATCAAATTCGAATCGCTTACTTGCCAAAGGCATTTTATCACTACGATCAGATGGTGAATAATAATAGTATTGTAAGGAAAGTGACAAAACAAGGGTTGGATTCTCAAATCCAATTTATTGAGCATTTTAGAGAGATTGGTTGTTCTTTAGAATTGTTATATCCTTCCATGAGAGCAACAAAAGAACTAGCCTATTGTTCTGATATCCTAGAAACAAAGCATGTTATCTCGTTATTCTCAGAGATAAATGAGAAATATATGAATGAGCCTAAAGGAATCTTGGATTTTATACCCAAAGGATTGAGTGCCTTGATACAGGGCAAATATGTAGTCTCATCTTTCTATAAGATTCTGTATTCATTATGGCTTTTAAAAAAGAAATATATATGACATATAGTACATCGATATCTATCATAGTACCTGTATATAAGGCAGATGCTTATCTTCATCGTTGTGTAGACAGCATTCTTGCCCAGAGTTTCACCGATTTTGAGTTATTGCTTATTGATGATGGCTCTCCTGACAAGAGTGGTGAGATTTGTGATGAATATGCAAAGAAAAATTCTCGCATAAGAGTAGTTCATAAGGAGAATGGTGGGGTAAGTTCGGCACGGCAGAGAGGTCAAGAAGAGGCCTGCGGTGAGTATACAATTCATGTAGACCCCGATGATTGGGTAGAACCGACAATGCTAGAAGAATTGTACCAGAAAGCAAAAGACGAAAATGCCGATATGGTAATCTGTGATTATTATGCTGATGAAGATAAACAACAAAGGTATGTAAAACAAGAGCCTACAAAGCTTGATAGCAAAACCGTTCTACGTGAACTATTCCAACAACTACATGGTAGTTGCTGTAACAAGCTCGTTAGACGCGCTTGTTACATAGGTAAAGCGTCCTTTCCACAAAACATTAATTGCTGCGAGGATTTAATATGGTGTATTCAGGTTTTGAAGACAAAGCCCACAATTAGTTATATAAACAAGGCTTACTATCATTATATTACAACGACAACAGATAGTCAATCAAAAAACATTTCTACAGAACGTTCATTACAAGATTTAAGAATGTTGCATGAATTAGAGGCTTTATTGATTTCGGATATAGATGTTTTGGAAGTTATGTATATGCGTACTATTCCATATGTTATGAAAAGAGCATTTAAAACAAATGGTTTTAACTCTACTTTTTTTAGACGTAATTTCAAAAAATACGTCAATTATATTGTTTGCTCACATAATAGCAGCTTTATGTTACGGTTTACTTGTTTGCTCTCTGCAATAGGTGGATATAGATTATGTTTACCATTGATAAAAATGATGAAATAATAGTTTGTAATGAATACCTGTTGGCGGAATTAATTTAGTGCATACTTAATTCTGCCAATGGGCTTGTC
>OLXN01001912.1_pt1 | contig 10950 bp, 8 predicted proteins | sample 1674021 | NCBI WGS metagenome assembly OLXN01 (sample SAMEA103958137, study PRJEB25191) | human gut metagenome | biome: human-associated habitat [ENVO:00009003]; feature: intestine environment [ENVO:2100002]; material: feces | place: Germany | collected 2013/2015
AGCGCAGGCAGTCTGAAGGGAATAGAGCAGAACGTGGTGATTCTCGACTCCGTGAGCAAGCGCTACAGTGAGTGTGGAGTGAGGATAGGAGCTCTCGTCACAAGAAACAAGGAAATCAGAGACACGGCGATTAAATTCTGCCAGGCCCGCGTGTCGCCTCCTCTCGTAGGCCAGATCGTCGCCGAAGCTTCGGTGGACACTCCCGACGAGTATTTCCGTGAGGTGTACGACGAATATGTGGAGCGCCGCAACTGTCTAATCAGCGGACTAAACGACATCCCCGGAGTATTCTCTCCCACACCGATGGGCGCTTTCTACACCGTGGCGAAGCTGCCCGTTGACGATGCCGACAAGTTCTGCAGCTGGTGTCTCTCATCGTTCAGCTATGAGGGCGAGACGGTGATGATGGCACCTGCCAGCGGCTTCTACATCACCCCCGGTGCCGGCCGCAACCAGGTAAGGATCGCCTACGTATTGAAGAAGGAAGACATGGAGCGTGCGATCATCGTATTGCGCAAGGCTCTCGAGGCTTATCCGGGCAGAGTGGAGGAATAATACCCCAAACTGCCATTAGGCCGTTCTCTTTTAATACTAATATATATAATCCCCCATAATCCCCTCTCCATAGCCGTGAGGGAATTATGGGGGATACCGATTATCCCAAATTGGGCATTAGAGTTATTCTATATTCAGTCTGCCCTGGTCATTACTTCACAACCACCTTGAAGCTCTCCGTTCCTACCTTCACGATTACCACCTCGCCCGGCAGAGCCTTCAGAGTGGCGATGCCGTCAGTGGCGTTCTCACTGTCGAGCAGCTTGCCGTCGAGAGACACCAGCTGAACAGTGGCGTTGCCGCTGAGACCAGACACAGAGATTTGTCCGTCCATAGTTGTGATTACAGGCTTCTCGACGATCTTTGTCTTTTCGATGCCAGTGGTGAGAGCCTTGATGTTGCCGAATCCGCTCCATGGGTCGGTAGTATTGTATGCATTCATCGACTCGCTCGGCACATAGAGAGTCATGTTTTCTATCGGTGTTTTATCAAATATATCCTTTTCCGTGATTGGAACATTTACCGCTTGACAATAGACATCGGTCATTGATGTACATTTGCTGTATTTAGAAATAACTGATTACCAATTATTTGCAGTTAATAAGGTAGAAAAGTGAATTGGGTATTATTAGTAGGTTTAAGGAAAGTGGAGATTTAACGATTTTAACTTGTTTTTTGCAAACACGCAATAGTACAATGGGGGGGTCTATTGTCGCCTTTCTTTGTCTATTAATGGTTCATACCAATCCCACATTTCTTTTAGGGTTTTAAAGTCCAGGGGAACAGGATTTGGTTCAACGAAAGCTTCTTCCGGGGTGATCGGGAGAAAATGGCAAAAAAAAGCTTCATCTGTCCTACGTGGGTATTGAGCCAATGAAGAATCAAAAAAAGATGTCCAGTAATCATAATGATGAGTATGAATAAACTCTGACCACGAATTGATGACGTCTTTCTCTTTGCGAATGTCAATAAATTCAAGTTGTTCAAGATTTCTATCATAGATATCCCCCCATGCAGATTTCATCATACTTAAAGCTTCTACATCAGTTACTGGGGCACTATATCCAAATATCGTAACATTATGAGTATTGCATTTTTCTTTGTCAAGCCTATCTTGAAGCATTTGCCATGAACTTCTAATAAATGAATCTTTATTGTAATCTTTATGTTTTACAGGAAATAGCAATTGAGTTGGCTCGAAATAAATAGATTCGTTATTTGAGTACATCCCAGCACGTCCTAGCATATGTTTTTCTTGATTATACCCTACTGCAACATTACCATGTAAATATATCATTTGTGGGCTACTACCATGATGATAATTCCTCCACCAAGCTTGATATAAAAATGGGTCCCAGTTAAATGTTGCAATGGCATCCTTATCCCTTAGAGACATAACCAAATAATCATAAATCGTTGGTTCATCTGGTAACTCTAGGGTTCTGAAATATGAGTATATCATATCATTCATCACCTTCAAATAATAATTGTTTGGATCGTGTTCAACCAAATTACTATACGTCGCTTCGAAGTTATCACATATAAGATTCTCTGGAAATTTATTCAAAACTCCATCCAATCCACAGACTTTCGGTAAATCATTCATAGATGGCAAACTTAAACCATGCTTTTCTGGATTTCTGAGTGCAGACGCAATGCTTGCACCTGCACCTAATATTACGACATGCGAACCTCCTGACAAATGTACATCTTTGATATTCATAATATTATTATTTTACAAGAAACCACACTCCATCATTGTCCTTACCTTCATGCTTCAGCACACCAAGCTTCTGCAAAGCTGAAAGGTCACGTTCGATGGTGCGTTGGCTCACCGACAAAGTCTCCGACATTTTCTTGCCGGTGATTGTCGGAGACTCTTTGATGAGATTGAGAATTCTCCGTTGACGCTCAGTGAGTTTCATCTCCGACACGTCTCCGTCATGGTCTCCGACATTCGGAGTGTCGGAAGAGGCGAAGATGATGGTCTGGAATTGGGTTGGAGTTGATTTGAACATGGGTTTTAGCTCGTCCTTATAACCTTCCAAGGCTTTGGTCTCATTGCAGATGCGTGTGAGTCCCTTTGACGATCCCATCATTATCAATGCCAAAGAAAAGGGAACCACCCAAGCCATTGGCAAAAGCGCTTACGCCTTTCAGCCAACTCTTAGGTTTCTTCTCTTCAAGCATTACCTTGTAGTCGTATGCAGTGCATTCGCTGATCAGATTATCAATTTCCATATCTCTTGAATTTATATGAGCCACGGACGAATGGTAGATTCTTCCAAGTAATGCAAAGATAATAAATTTCCTTCATTTACTAAAAGACTTGTAGCTCAATATGAGGTCCTGATTATGTCTTTCATACATTTTTAGCATAAACACGCCAAGAAAAAACGACAAAATGAAGGAAACCATCTTCCCCCATCCCCATCACCTTTTATGATTTATTAGTATTGACAGAGATGCATGTATCTTTAGACAAATAAAATCAACGTGCAGGCCTGTTTGTAAAAGTTTCGTAAAAAGGAGTATTGCCATACTGATATATAATCAAAAAACGTTATCTTTGTCAATTAATACAAAAAGCAATTATACCAATGTAGTTACTAACGAAAATAGATATGGATATAAGAGAATTTGCGCAGGAGTTCCAAGACAACATCAAGATGGCTGTTGAAATGGGCAATACCGACTATGACACGGAAATTGCAAAAGGAATTCTTGAATATATGGAAGACAACGGTGAGGTAAATGCTCCAGAGATATGCGCATTTCAGAAAACACGTACAAGAGTTACGGCATACGACTATAATGATGAAGCAGAATCGCTCGACCTATTTTATCTTGTTAAATCAGACACCTTGCTTGGCAAGGTGAACAACAACAAGGTGCAGCAAGGTTTCAATTACCTTATGTCGTTCTATCGTGAGGCGATGAACGGTACTTTGTTGCGCTCTGTAAGCATTGAAAATACTGATGAGATTGCCGAAGTGGCTAAATTGGTACAAAGCACAAAAGGCGCCATCAATCAGTTGCGCATATATGTCATTACCAATGGATTGACAGACCCTACTTGCGTTCCGTCATCTGTTGAGTCAGACGATAATGATTTCATCATCGAATACAACGTGTGGGATATGCAGCGCGTATATCAGCAGCATAATATCCGTAGCGGTAAAGAGAAGGTGGAGATTGACTTCCCAACTGAGTATAATACTGAACTTCAGTGCTTGAAGATGAGCGAGGAAAATCCTTTCGTTGATGCTTATATGGCGATTATTCCTGGTGTTACATTGGCAAAAATATACAAGAAATACCAACAGATATTGTTGGAGAAAAACGTGCGTACTTTCTTGCAGTTCAAGGGAAAGGTAAACAAGGGCATCCGTAAGACTTTGCGTGAAGAACCTGATATGTTTTTCTCTTACAACAATGGTATATCTACTACTGCCAGCGAGATAGATGTAAGAGAAGTGGATGGCGGACTATACATCACACGTCTGTATGACTGGCAGATTGTGAACGGTGGTCAGACCACAGCCTCTATTGCAGCCTCTATGAACGACCGTGATGTGGATTTGTCTAAGGTATTTGTACCGATGAAGGTCAGCGTCATCCGTGATGTTGACAACTGCGATAGTATAGTAAAGGCAATATCCACTACTGCCAACAGCCAGACATCAATCAAGAACTCCGATTTTTCAGCAAATGAGCCGTATCTCGTTGATCTGGAGAAGTTCAGCCGTTCCGAATGGGTGCCCAATGGGAATAGTAAACCGTATTGCAAGTGGTATTTTGAGCGCACCCGTGGACAATACCTCGACCAATTGGCACAATTGAGCGGATTTAATGAAAAATCATTCAAAATAGAATATCCTAAAAATCAGAAGATTACGAAAACGGATATTGCGAAATTTGAAGCGTCTTGGAATCTGCAACCATATAATGTATGTCATGGCGCTGAGAAGAATTATGCTCTTTTTGTTGCTGATATAAAGAGGGAGCGACCAGTAGTAACCGCTAATTATTTCAAGCACATTGTCAGTAAAGGAATCTTGTTTACTACAATAGACTCTATAGTGAAGTCAAAAAAACTTGGAGGCTATAAAGCAAATATGAACACTTACTTAATGTCTTCAATATCTTTCCTTTCAAACAAGAGTCTTGATTTGACATATATTTGGGAGCACCAACGAGTACAACAAGAGGTCATTGATAAAGTAGAGGAGTTGATACCAATGGTGTGGAATCATCTGGTAGGTAATTCTTCAACCGGAAATCAATCATCCAATGTGGGAGAATGGAGCAAGAAACCAGAATGTTGGAATCGTCTTAAATTAAAGTTGAGCGATTATGACAAGTTCGGAGAAGAGCTGATGCAGGCTGAAACAAACGATGATGGCACTTATCTGAACGAAGCCCAGCAAAACCGAATTCAGGAGGCTGAAGCCATTGAACCAAACTATTGGTTTGGCTTGGCAAATTGGGCGAAGACGAGAAATTTGCTTACTCCATTAGAGCGTAAAGCTGCATTCAACTTCGGTACTATGCGTTCACGCAATCGTCCAATCAAGACATTAAAACAAGCACAATTTGCCTTGAAAATTGTTGAAAAGGCAGAAGAATTGGGGTATCAAGGATAGAAGTTTACTATGGCAAGAACGATATATACATATCTACACAATGACGATCTAAATGGATCCCGTATAGTGTCTATGGATGATTGTATGTGTGAATTGTTTGACATAAAAAGAGATGATACAAGGTTTATGCAGGATTTCAACGAAAAACTGCAAAAGCCAGCTTTATATATATTGGTTAATAAGGAAAAGCGCAAAGCGTACATCGGCGAGACTGATGATTTTATCAAAAGGATAAACCAGCATCTGATAAAGAAAGACTTTTGGGATGAAGTAATGGTTTTCCTTGGAAGCAATGAAGACGCATTAAGCAAAACGGAAGTCCAATATTTGGAATATTTAGCTTATAATAAAGCTATAGAAGTTAAGTCTTATGATTTGTCCGAAAATACTCAGTCGCCTAAGAATCCTCATATGAGTGTTATTCAAAAGGCGAAAGCGGACAAATTCTTTATGTATGTTCAGTTTTTGTCAAAGTTTGTGGGGAATGACATCTTTGAGAAGCGTCCGAATGTCGTTTTAAAGACAACACTGGGTGCAAGTCAGCCTAAAGTAAAGCCTGTTGAAATACAATACACCAGTAAAGATTTGACGGGTAGAATTCATTTGTCATTAAATGGCGAAGGCAGATATTCAAAAAGGGAAATTGTTCTTGCAATAGTAAAATATTTTTTGCAGGTTTATCCAGAAACCACTTTGGATGAATTAAAAGCAACATTCAAGAGGGAATATCTTGGAAGGTATGCTCAGTATGATTTTATTCAAGAAGATATAGAAACTGCAAGGAATTGGAAAAAGTTAGGCGAAGATCATGTTCACTACTTTATTAATGATGTATTAACAAGTGGTGATGGCGTTGATTTCGTAGTTTGTGTAGAATGGGAACGAACAAATATCATAAAGGTTCTTGGAATAGCAAAAGCTTTAGAGTGTTCGTTTGAAATAGTTTCGGACTAAACATGAGTGATTTTTCAGAAATTCAGAATACATTAAAAAATATAGATACATCAGATATTTCTTGGATGGAAAAGAAATTTTCACATCCAGAAAGGACCATTAGACTTGCTACATCTTTCAGTGGTATAGGTGCTATTGAATATGCACTTAAAAGATTGGGACTTAATACTAAGATCGTGTTTGCTGGAGATATCAATGCGAACTGCAAGAAAAGTTATTTTGCAAACTATGATATAACGGAAGAACGGTGGCACACCGATATTCATAATTTTGATGCTAAACCTTATAAGGGAAAAGTTGATTTGTTCGTTGGCGGTGCTCCATGCCAAGCATTTTCTATAGTTGGTGATCAGCTCGGATTTGAAGATACTCGTGGAACACTTTTTAGAGAGTTCGCACGTGTAGTAAAAGAGTGCCAGCCTAAAGTCTTTATATTTGAAAATGTCCAAGGTCTTCTTAAACATGATCAAGGTAGAACTTGGGAAGTTGTTTATAACACATTTCGTGAATATTGCGGATATGACGTGCATTATCAACTGTTGAATGCACGAGATTACGGGATTCCCCAGACACGTGAGCGTTTGTATTGCATCGGGTTTAGAAAAAAAACTAATTTTAAATATCCTGCTCCCATACCGCTAAAGTATAGGATGTATGATTTTCTTGAAGATTATATTGAAAGTCCATATTATGTGGAAAAAAGAGGGGCTAAGATCTTATCGCAAAATGAAGAAAGGCGAAAGATAATCATAGAAGATGGAGAATGTGAAAAGTTCAATGACTTTATATTTCAAATCGCTGAGGTTGATGATAAATACTATCTATCAGAAAAGGTGGCTAAATATGTTCTATGTGAAGGAACAAAAACTTTCAAAACGCCTATAAAGACAGATTTGGATATAGCGCGGCCATTATTGCAGACAATGCATAAAATGCATCGTGCAGGAGTCGATAACTATGTCACCTACAATAAGGAGAAAGGCATAAATGGACTTCGTAAACTTACTCCAAGAGAATGTCTTCGATTAATGGGCTTTAGAGATGATTTTAAAATAGTTGTAAGCAATACATCTGCATATATGGAAGCAGGCAATAGTATTGTTGTTGATGTATTAATTGCAATATTAAAACAGATGGACATAACCAAGTACGGCATAAATGAAGAATAGATTTGAAAATATACAAAACACCTCAATGAACGTTGATTCTGAAAATGATTGGCGTGAAATGGAATTCTCCCACCCTGAGAGAACAATTCGTCTTGCAACATCTTTCAGTGGTATTGGAGCAATAGAACATTCTTTTCATAGGCTTGGCTTGAAATGTCAAATACAATTTGCTGGGGATATAGATGAGAATTGTAAAAAAGCATATTTTGCAAATTACCCAATAAAAGAAGAACAATGGCATTCAGATGTTCATAATTTTGATGCGAGGTCATATAGGGGTAAAGTAGACATCTTTGTAGGCGGTGCTCCATGTCAAGCATTCTCGCTCAGGGGGAAGCATGGTGGATTTGAAGATACGCGCGGAACTTTATTCCGAGAATTTGCCCGTGTTGTAATAGAATGTCAGCCAAAAGTTTTTATTTTTGAGAATGTAAAAGGTATGCTGAGCCACGATAAAGGACATACGTGGAAAACTATTAAGGAAACGTTTGAAAATGATTGTGGATATGATGTGTACTATCAAGTCTTAAATGCTAAAGATTATGGAATACCACAAAGTAGAGATAGAATATACTGCATTGGTTTTAAAAAGGAGACTAAATTTAAATATCCTGCTCCAATACCATTGACAAGTACTGCATATGATTTCCTTCAAAAAGAATTCGATACGAAGTATTTGTTAAAGGCAAAAGGTGTCAATTTTATAACTCGTAGTATAAACAATCAAAAGAGTTATACTCAAATTAATGGTGATATAATACTTTGTCAAAAAAGGAATCAGCAATTTAATTGGCATGGGGATTTTATTTTTCATCCCAAGTTGAAGACAGAGTTGAGTACAACAAGCACTGATGAAAATCTTTTTTCCGTCAGTGAATACGAAGAAAATTATTATGCTCAAAATGATCCTTCAAGGTATGCGATTATAAGAGATGGTGATTTGGAAAGAATTGTAAATGTATCAAAAAATGATATTGATCCAGCCTATGGCAGATTCCGAAAACTAACTCCTCGTGAGTGTTTAAGGTTAATGGGATTTGATGATACTTTCAAAATCGTTGTTTCTGATACTGAAACATATAAACAAGCAGGAAACAGTATCGTGGTAAACGTACTGATAGCATTGTTAAAACAAATTGATATTACAAAATATGGAACAAATATATAACGAAAAGATGAGTCTGGTTGGATACGACCAGTTCGTTTGTGATATATTCATAAATTGGGAAGACGTAAAGGATGAGATACTTTTACCTGATCGCAAAAAAGGGTCAGGTAATGGCACTGTTCATGTCTTTTTAGGTGCTGCTGATTCTGAATTAAGGAAAGAGTTCGCAAATTATTATAATGCTGTATCAGAAGGAGAAGATACGTCAAAGGGAGCTGTATCAATAACACATTATTTTATGAAAAGTAATGTGTTGAGTATGTTAGGTTTTTTATGTCAGTATAAACAAAGTAAGTCCGAAGATTTCTCAGATACAGTAACTAAGGTCCTTTTAGGTATAGAGGATATAGATACTGAAAATGGTTTATTGGCAACAAAATCATTATTTAAATTGTCCACCGGTTCAAACAAATTGCGTCCATATTTCAAACAGTTTGATGAGAAGGGTGCTTTTTACAAAGTAATAAGACTGTTGCTCTTGCCAAATTCAGCTTATAAAATAGCTCTATATAAAAATTCTAGAAATGAATATGCTGCATTTTGGTTGATAGGATTTGATGATTTAGATGATTTTTCAGCAAATTCTTCAAGTGAAAATATACGACGAAATGAAATACATATATCACTCAAAAATGCTCTCCAACAAATATTCTACGGTGCCCCAGGCACCGGTAAGAGTCATACTATAAAGGAGCAGACGAGGGGTGAGGATGTAGTTCGCACTACGTTCCACCCGGATAGCGACTACTCAACATTTGTAGGAGCATATAAGCCGACGACCAAGACTGTGCCAGTAACGACTGTTATTGGTACGAAAGCCGTACCCGTTGAAGGAGCTGACGGCAAGCCCATGACAGAAGACAAGATTGTCTATGAGTTTGTTAGTCAGGCGTTTCTGCAAGCCTATATAGAGGCATGGCAGAAATTCAACCAACTCGGTGCCGGTGAGGAGGCAAAGAAGGAATACCTGATAATCGAGGAAATCAACCGTGGCAATTGTGCCCAAATATTTGGCGACCTGTTCCAGTTGTTGGATAGAGGCGCACATGGCTTCTCTGAATATCCGATAAAGGCGGATGCCGACATGCAGAAGCAGCTGCATAAAGCATTTGCCGGAGTCACCATACCGCAGGAGGACGAAATCAATAAACACTTTGATGAAGAAGACATCGTATCTCAGGTGCTGAATGGCGAAGTGTTGTTGTTGCCGAGTAATCTGTATATCTGGGCAACGATGAACACCAGCGACCAAAGCCTCTTCCCGATAGATTCAGCCTTCAAGCGTCGTTGGGATTGGAATTATGTGCCAATAAGTGATGCCGGCGAGCGTTGGGCGATAGACGTAAATGGTGCGAAATACGACTGGTGGCAGTTCCTTGTTGCAATAAACAGTCGTATCTATGACGCCACATATTCAGAAGACAAAAAACTTGGTTATTTCTTCTGCAAGGCAGAGAATGGCGTTATCAGCGCGGAGAAGTTTGTCAGCAAGGTTGTGTTCTACCTTTGGAATGATGTGTTCAAGGACTGCGAATTTGTTGATGCTATTTTCAATGATGAGGATGGTGGTAAATTGTCTTTCGACAAATTCTATACTTCAGAAGCCAAGAACTCAAAAGTAGTAGAAGAGAAGGTCGCTTTGTTCTTGAAAAACTTAGGTGTAGAAGATGTTTCAACGGAGATTATGTCAAAAAATGACACAATCAATACAGACTCTGTTATTAGGGTGAACGGAAAGGAAGTCAAGAAAATAAATGCCATTCCTTATACCATCATAGAGGAATATGTCAATCAACATAGAGATATGACGGCACAGGAGGTTATTGATATTTGGGAACCTTTCAAGAAATACTCTATGCGTAGTTGGGTGGTTGCGAATAAGGAAGAGCTTGATAATATGGATGCACGTTATGCCAACTATTCATATAAGATAGATTGTTCGGATGGAAATTCTCTTTGGGTTAACAAGGACGGTTGGATGCACAGACCTGCTAATCCGTCTTTGAGAGATACAATCAATGAATTTATTCATGCTGTGAATGAGGCAGATTTAGGCATTACCATTACAGAAGAAAATGTTTAAATATGGCAAAGCAGAGAGAAATAAGAAACAGTACGGCAGAGTTTCTTACTTTCATGGCGGAAGGTAAGGAAGGCGGAATACAGGTATTGTATAAGGATGAGACGGTGTGGGCAACACAAAAAGCTATGGCTCAACTGTTCGATGTAGACCGTACCGTAGTGACAAAGCATCTGAAGAACATCTTTGAAACCGCTGAATTGCAGCAAAATTCAGTATGTGCAAAAATTGCACATACTGCTGATGATGGGAAGACATATAATACTTTGTTCTATAACCTCGACGCCATCATCTCAGTAGGCTACAGAGTGAATTCCATACGTGCAACGCAGTTTCGCCAGTGGTGTACAAGCGTTATACGCCAGTTCTCGCTTCGTG
>OLXN01001919.1_pt1 | contig 10913 bp, 7 predicted proteins | sample 1674021 | NCBI WGS metagenome assembly OLXN01 (sample SAMEA103958137, study PRJEB25191) | human gut metagenome | biome: human-associated habitat [ENVO:00009003]; feature: intestine environment [ENVO:2100002]; material: feces | place: Germany | collected 2013/2015
AGAGCATTTCAGAAAAGACATTGGTCAGAAAGCACTCAAGGCACTTCCTAAAGATTCTCTTGATCTTGAATACAAGCAGGACATGGAGGACTACATCGAAGAAAACGGCGTTTATCTAAGACAGTAGAATATATAAAACGGACGGAGAGAGAAATCCCGTCCGTTTTTTTGTACAGATAATACGTTTATAAATACAAAGACCCCCTCGGACATTTCTGTCCAAGGGGGTCTTTGCTATGTGTGGGAAGTAAAAATTACTCGTCTGCTTTTTCAATAGCCGCAGTTTCGTAAATATACTTAACTGAGCTTTCAACGCCATCGGCTGCGCCTGAGAATGTAGTTGAATCCTCGGCTGCTTTCTTGAGAGCGTCAAGTCTGTCGATAAGTCCCTTGAGGTCGTTGTTGTAGATGTCAAGGAGCTTGCCGATGCCCTCGTCCTTATACTTAGCCATGCCGTCTTTAAGGGTCTTTGCACCGCTTTCAAGCTTCTTAACACCAGATGAAAGCTGTGAGCTGCCGTCTTTGAGCTGACCGATACCGCTGAACAGCTCTGCACTGCCACTTGAAAGTGTTGTTGTACCCTGTGCAAGCTCTACAAGTGATGAATAGAGTGTTGCAGTACCGTCTTTTAGCTGCTTGCTGCCGTTGTCAAGCTGACCAAGACCGCTGTCAAGAGTTTTTGCACCGTTTGAAAGCTTTGATACGCCTGAGTTCAGGCTGTCAACACCCTTATCAAGCTTGCTTGCGCCTACCTGTGCTGAGCTTACGCCTGCGGAGAGTGTAGCTGCGCCATTGTTAAGATCCTTGCTGGACTTAGCAAGTGTGCCGATACCTGTTTTAAGTGCTGAAGCACCCTCGTTTACTGTTTTAAGTCCTGTATTCAAATTATCAACGCCTGCGACAAGACCTTTCTTCTTATCGTTAAGACCATTGTATATCTGAGTTACACCGTCAACAAGCTGTTTGCCCTCGGTAGCCATTGTGCCGACACCTGTTGAAACATCGCCAAGGCCGCTCTGTGCGCCCTGCTGATACTGGATAGAGCCATTTACGGCTGCTATCATATTGCTTATGCTCGTATACTCTGCTGAGCCTTCTTCGTAATTACCGAGAAGCTGCTCAAGTCCTGCGAGTACCTGCTGGTCGTATGCGATAGACTGTGTAAGAGCGTTATCTACCTTTGTTATGCCATTTGAAAGAAGTTCAACGCTTGCAGGGAGTGACTGCACCTTTTCATAGAGTGTGGAAACGCCTGCATTAAGTGTTGCAACGCCTTTTTTCAGTGCAGTTGAACCGTCATAGGTCTGCTTTGTGCCTGCGGCAAGCTTTTTAGAGCCTGCCTGGAGGTCGCCTACGCCTGTAACAAGCTTATTTGTGCCTGCGGCAAGGCTTGCAGCACCGTTATTTACCTGCTGTGCGCCTGAGGATACCTGTGAAAGTCCACTTGAAAGTGATGATGAGCCGTTCTTCAAGGATGACATACCACTGTTTACCTGATCAAAACCACCGAGGAGGGCTGTTGAACCACTATGAGCTGTGGAGATACCTCTCATAAGCTCACCTGTGGAAGAATCAAGGGTCTTTGCTCCGTCACGAAGCTTTGTTGCACCGCTGTTAAGGGTCTTAGCACCATTGTCAAGTGACTTAGAGCCTGAATAAAGCTTGTCGATACCTGTGATAAGTGTTCCTGAGGAATCGGACAGCTTCTTGATGCCTGCGTAAAGCTCTGCTGTGCCGTCTACAAGCTCGTCTGTAGCATCAGAAAGCTCATCAAGCTTATCCTGAAGATCGTCAGCATCACCGATATCGCTAAGGTCAAGCTTTGAGAAGATGTCAGATGTTGCGACTGTGAGAGCAGTTGTTGACTCGAAGTCCTTTACGTCTGCTGTGAACTCAACGTACTCCGGTATCTCGATATCTTCGTTATCCTGAAGATCAAGGCTCTTTGTAAGGCCAGGCATTGCAACGCCTATAAGTATCTGTCTGCTTCCGTCTGAAATGAGCTTGCCATTTGTTACTTCAACGTTTGAATAAACGTTAGTATCAAGGATAGCTGTTGTTGCCATAAGGTATGGAACATAGATATCTGTTTTCTTGCCGTTTATCTTGACAGTTTTCTTATCGTTGTTCGTATAGTCATATCTTACTGTAAGCTTACCGCTCTTGCCTGCGAGGTCCTCAGGCTTAATCTCCTTGCCGTCAAGGGTATATGTTACCTTTACATCAACCGGGAGTGCCTTATCGGTATAGCCCTTATAGTAGATATCTCCGCCCTCGGTATCCCATGTGAGCTTATCACCATTGGCTGTAAAGCCCTCGTCTGTTTTAACATTCTCGATATCTGTCAGGTCGGAAACGTCCTCCAGCTTCTTTACGCCCTGTGGATTTTTCAGCCAGTTGGAAACGACTGTTTTTGTCTTGTTGCCGGAAGCGTCAGTGATAACATAAACTGTTTCTTCCTTAGCCTGCTTTTCTGTATCGCTGTCAGACTTATCAGCTTTCTTTGTATCTTTTGTATCTTTTTTATCTGATTCGCTCTTTGTTGTTGAGGCAGTGCTGTCGGCAGCGGAAGAGCTGTCTGACTGAGCTGCTGCATAAAGACCTGTGCAGCCTGCGGAAAGAAGTACGGCAAGTATGCCTGCAAGAACTCTTGAATACTTTTTCATAACTATATCTCCTTTACGAATTAGTTTATTTCAGGAAGCTTATAAAGCTTATTTTCTTTTTTCTTCATGCCCATTGTTGTATTGATTATTACCTTATCGAACAGCATAAGCATTGAAGGAAGTATGCAGATAACAGTTATCATACTGATTATTGCACCTCTTGACATGAGCGTACAAAGCTGTGAGATCATATCTACGCTTGAATATACGCCAACGCCGAATGTTGAAGCGAAGAAGCCAAGTGCGCTGACCATAATAGACTTCATTGAAGTGGTGAGTGCGATAGTGACAGCTTCGTGCCTATCTTTGCCTGCGTTACGCTCGGTCTTATATCTTGTTGTCATAAGGATAGCGTAGTCAACTGTTGCACCAAGCTGGATAGTACCGATTACTACCGACGCTATGAACGGTATGGTGGTATTCGTAAAGCACGGAACACCCATGTTTACTGTGATAGCAAATTCGATAACGGCTACCAGAATAATAGGCAGTGAAACTGAACGCAGTGCAATAAGAATGATGATAAAGATAGCGGCGATAGAAACTATATTTACTACCTTGAAGTCATGATCTGTTATGTCGATAAGGTCTTTTGTTGCCGCCGCCTCACCGATAAGCATTCCGTCCTTATCGTAGGATTTAAGTATCTTGCTAAGCTCATCTATCTGGGCATTCTCTTCATCAGAAGCTACCTTATATTCAGAGCCGACCAGCATGAGCTGCCATTTATCGCTCTTGAGTATCTTTGTTACTGAATCAGGAACTATCTCACGAGGAATAGACGGACCGATAAGAGTATCCAGTGACATTGAGAAGCTTACTCCATCAACCTTGCCCATTTCGTCGAGCATAGAGTTTACTTCCTTTGGCTGCATATCAGCGTCAACCAGGAGCATATGGGTCGTTGCCATGTTGTATTCCTCATCTAGCTTTGTGTTTGCGATAACACTGTTGAGATCCTTTGGAAGAGTATCTGTCAGGTTATAGTAGACATTGGTGTTTATCTGACCATATACGGCAGGGATAAGTACAACTATAAAGAGTACGATAAATGCTGCATGGTGCTTGATAATGAACTTTGAAAGCTTTTCAAGGCTTGGAACAAGGTCTTTATGCATTGTTTTTTCAAGTGCCTTATCGAAGACAAGTATCATTGACGGGAGAACTGTTATGCAGCAGATAACGCCAATAACAACGCCCTTTGCCATTACGATACCCATGTCCATGCCAAGCTCGTAGCTCATGAAGCAAAGTGCAAGGAAGCCTGCAACTGTTGTTATGGAGCTTGAAACAACTGAGGTGATAGTTTTGCCGATGGCGACTGCCATAGCCTCTTTGTTGTCACCAGGGTGCTTTTCTTTCTCCTCTTTGTAGCTGTGCCACAGGAAGATCGAGTAGTCTATCGTTACCGCAAGCTGAAGCACGGCTGCAAGAGCTTCGGTGATGAACGATATTTCGCCTTGTATGAAGTTCGTTCCCATGTTATAGATTATCGCCATGCCCACGCTGAGCATAAAGAACAGTGGGATAAGGAACGAATCCATTGTAAGTGCAAGTATGATACTTGTAAGTATTACTGCGATAACAACATACATCGGAGCTTCCTGCATTGTCAGATCCTTGATATCCTCAACGACTGACGACATACCGCTTACGAAACACTGCTCGCCTGCGATGCTTCTTATCTCCTTGACAGCTTCAAGTGAGCCGTCAGCGGAGGTTGCTTCGTCAAAAAAGACAGCCATCATTGTGGAGTTATCTGTATTGAAGAAATCGTAAATATCATCAGGAAGAACTTCCTTTGGAAGTGAAACGTCTGCCAAGGTGTCATACCAGAGAACATCGCAAACGTGGTCTACCTTTTCGATCTTCTCCTTGACCTTTTCAACGTCCTTATCCTCCATGCCGTCAAGCATTACCAGCGAAAAGCCACCCTTGCCGAACTCGTCAAGCATTATATCCTGACCTTTCATGGTTTCAATGTCTGACGGGAGGTATGAAAGAATATCATAGTTTATTCTTGTGCTGAGAAAACCGAATATTGACGGTATCAGCAGTAGAACGCTGACTATGAGTATCGGTACTCGGAGCTTTACAACTCCTCTGCCAAATTTCTGCATCAAATGTCATTCCCTTCACATAGTTTTTGACCTTTCGGTCTTTTACAATTCATAGTATACATCAAAAATGACCAACAGTCAATAGTAAAATGACCATTAGTCATTCTTTTTGTAGAGTTGCACAAAATGACCAACGGTCACAAGTGACTATTGGTCATTTTGCTCCGTTGACTTTGAGGCGGTTTTGTATTATAATAGATTTAAGGTCAACCACAGTAAACCTGTGTATGTGTGGCATACAAATTGTATATATTATAATAAGGAAGGACGTGTTAAAATGGGCAAGCTTGATACCAATAAAAAGGTAAAGGAGGACTCTCTGCTTAACACGGCATTCAGTCTCTTCACCACCAAGGGAGTGAGCAAGACCTCAATTTCAGACATCGTGAACAACGCTGGTGTGGCGAAAGGGACGTTTTATCTTTATTTCAAGGACAAATATGACATAAGAAACAAGCTTGTTTCTCACAAGTCGTCACAGCTTTTCAGAAACGCTATCGAGGCATTAAATGCTAGCGGCAAGAAGCTCACCTTTAACGAACGAATTATTTTTATTGTTGACAACATCATCAACCAGCTAAACGAGAACAAGTCGCTTTTGACTTTTATTGCAAAGAATCTTAGCTGGGGCGTTTTCAAGCACGCTCTTACGTCGCCTATAAAGGACGATGACATCGACTTCCGCAACATTTATGACGCTATGCTAGCTGACGCTCCATATGATATTGTTCAGCCTGAGGTCATGATATTCATGATAGTTGAGCTTGTAAGCTCAACCTGCTACTCGTCCATACTTTACAACGAGCCTGTGGACATTGGCGAGCTTAAGCCTTATCTTTACATATGTATAAACAACATTATCGACACTCATGCAGGCACTGTAAAAGCATAAAAAAGACACGTTTACAAGATCGTAAGCGTGTCTTTTTTTGTACAAAAAAACGGACGGAAGATATCCGTCCGTTTGGTGTTTTTATTACTTTGCCTTAACAGCATCTCTTGCCTTTGCAACGATATTGTCTGCGCACAGACCGTACTCCTTGAGCAGATCTACTGCCGGGCCTGAGTGACCGAACTCGTCATTAACGCCGATCTTAACAAGCTTTGCAGGGTGTCTTGCTGCAAGAACATCTGCAACGGCTGAGCCAAGTCCGCCGATAACGCTATGCTCCTCAACTGTGAGAAGAAGTCCTGTGTTCTTTGCAGCCTCAACGATGATATCCTCGTCGATTGGCTTGATAGTGTGGATATTGATAACTGTTGCTTCGATACCCTCGGATGCCAGTGTTTTTGCAGCCTCGATAGCCTCATAAACCATAAGACCTGTTGCAACGATAGCTATATCCTTGCCGTCACGGAGCTTAACGCCCTTGCCAAGCTCAAACTTATATGTTTCAGGGTCGTTGAAAACAGGTGTGGCAAGTCTGCCGAAACGGAGATAAACCGGACCTTCATGGAGGATAGCGGCTTCAACGGCAGCCTTTGCTTCAACGTCGTCGGCAGGGTTTATTACCACCATGCCAGGGATAGTTCTCATAAGAGCGATATCCTCGTTGCACTGATGTGTTGCACCGTCTTCGCCTACAGAGATACCTGCGTGTGTTGCACCTATCTTCACATTGAGGTGAGGATAACCGATAGAGTTTCTTACCTGCTCAAATGCTCTGCCTGCGGCGAACATTGCAAATGTAGAAGCAAATGGTATCTTGCCTGTTGCAGCCATACCTGCTGCAACGCCCATCATATTTGACTCAGCGATACCGCAGTCAAAAAATCTGTCAGGGAATTTCTTCTTGAATATACCTGTTTTTGTTGCAGCAGCAAGGTCTGCGTCAAAAACATAGAGGTTATCGTACTTATCACCAAGCTCTGCAAGAGCCTCGCCGTAGCTTTCTCTTGTAGCTTTCTTCTTCAATTCTGCCATTGCTTAACCCTCCAGACTTTTAAGCTGTTCGTTTATTTCTGCCACAGCCTGCTCATACTGCTCCTTGTTAGGTGCTGAACCATGCCATGAAACGTTGTTTTCCATAAATGAAACGCCCTTGCCCTTGATACTCTTCATTACGATAACGCAAGGCTGACCGCATACTGTTTCTGCCTCGTTGAATGCTTTTTCAAGTGAGTCAAAATCGTGAGCGTCGGCTGTGATAACGTGCCAGCCAAATGCTGCAAACTTGTCAACGATAGGATATGGCGACATTACGTCCTCTATCTTTCCGTCGATCTGAAGTCCGTTATTATCCACAACAGCAACGAGGTTATCAAGCTTATAATGAGCGGCGAACATTGCAGCCTCCCATACCTGACCCTCTTCGATCTCACCATCGCCAAGGATAGTATACACCTTATAGGTATCGCTTGTGAGCTTTCCTGAAAGCGCCATACCACAGGCAACAGAAATGCCCTGTCCAAGGGATCCAGAGGACATATCTACGCCAGGGATAGAGATACAAGGGTGACCCTGAAGCATTGCACCGATATGTCTGAGGGACTTCAGCTCCTCCTTTGGAAAAAAGCCTTTTTCTGCAAGAGTTGCATAGAGTGCAGGTGCTGTGTGACCCTTTGAAAGCACGAGTCTATCTCTCTCAGGCTCTTCCGGCTTATCAGGATATACGTTCATCTTGGCAAAATAGAGATAAGTGAGCAGATCTGCTATGGAGAGCGATCCGCCCGGATGACCCGACTTTGCGTTGAATACTCCCTCGAGTATTCCAAGACGAACCTTGCAGGCTGTGATCTCAAGCTGTTTCTTTAATGTTTCGTCCATACTTTTGACCTCCAAAAAAATATTATTTCTTCAGTTTTTCAAAAATTTCATCTATGACTGCGGCAATAAAATCCTCCTCGCAGGACTGCTCAAAGACCTTATCCGCAACCTTTTTGACCTCCTCTGCCGCATTTGACGGGCAATATGCCACGTCAGCCGCTTGAAGAAGTTCAATATCATTGTTATAGTCGCCTGCGGCCACGAAAGTAAAATCCTCCATGCCACAAGCTTTTCTCAGCTCCTCAAGAGCCGAACCTTTTGATATATTCTGTGGAAGTATCTCGTAATACTCGATACTTGAACGCACAAAATCTACACCTTTGTAGCCTTTTTTTGCCACATAGTTTATAAGCTCGTCCATACGCTCAGGCTCAACTGCAAAAAGCACCTTATACCAGTTCTTGTCAGGTATCTCGTCAACGGCACACTGAACGGGAATGAGCTTACAGATCTCGTTATGGCGCTTTTCCATAGGGGTCATGCTTGGCACATAGACCTCGTTGACAGTAAGCACTTCACAACCAACATAAGGATTATCGGCAAGTATCTCCTTGACGATATCCGCCGCAAAGCTTGGCAGAAAGACGTTATATATCTGCTCTTTCGTATGGATATCGTAGACCATTCCACCGTTTGACATTATGATAGGACAATTCACATTCACCATGTCAAAATACTGTCTGGCCGCCTGAATGGCTCTGCCTGTAGCGATAGAAAATCTGCCCCCAGCCTCTTCAAAACGCTTGACAGCGGCGAGAGTTTTCGGGGTAGGTATCTTGCTTGCGGGGAGAAAAGTTCCGTCCATATCCGTTATAAGCAGGACTTTTGATATATCTTCAAACATAAAATCACTTCCGTGGGTCAATTCCCTACTCTGAGTTTTTTCAGCACCGCCTGAAAATAATCGGGCAATTCGCTGTCGAACTCCATATATTCCTTGGTCGCAGGGTGTATAAAACCAATTTTCTTTGCGTGTAGGCACTGCCCCTCGATTTCCTTTACAGCTTTGCCGTAAACATCGTCGCCGTAGACAGGGTGACCGATATAGGCGGAATGTACTCTTATCTGGTGGGTTCGACCTGTTTCAAGGCGGAATTTCACCAGCGAATACTGACCTAACTCCTCCAGCACCTCATAATGGGTAACTGCGTGCTTGGAGTTTTGCTCTGTCACGCACATTTTCTTTCTGTCATATTTGCTTCTGCCGATAGGTGCGTCAACTGTGCCGGTAGGGGTCTTTAGGCGACCGCCTGTGAGTACAGCTTCATACTCTCTTGTAAAGCTATGCTCTTTTATCTGAGCCGCAAGAAAGTTATGTGCGCTGTCGGTCTTGGCAACGATCAGCAGACCGCTTGTATTTTTGTCTATCCTATGGACTATCCCAGGGCGAATGACGCCATTTATTGAAGAAAGCCTGCCATGACAATGATAAAGCAATGCGTTCACCAAAGTGCCATCGGGATTGCCTGCGGCAGGGTGCACCACCATGCCTTTAGGTTTATTCACCACAAGCAGCTCGCTGTCCTCATAAACTATTTCCACGGGGATATCCTGTGGCTTGACGTCAAGCTCCACAGGGTCGGGAATAATTATCTCAACGCTGTCACCATTATGCAGCTTATAATTCTTAGCTACATTTTTGCCTCCAACTGTGACGCCACCGTCCTCGATAAGCTTCTGCACAGCAGAACGTGTAAGACCTGTATCCTGCGCTGACAAAAATCTGTCGATACGCTCGCCTGTTTGCTCAGCAGTGGCAATAAAATCAAGCTTTGTCATTTTCGTCTTTGACCTTTATATCGTCACGAATGGGCTTTTTCTTTTCGTCAAGAAAGCAAAAACAGATGACGAACAGAATTCCGCCGATAACGATACAGATATCCGCAAAGTTGAAGATAGGGAAATTGATAGGCTCGAACTTGATATAGTCCACAACTTCTTTTACCCTTATTCTGTCGATAAGGTTGCCGATACCGCCTGCAAGCACCATAGCCAGCGACACAAGCTCCAGCTTTGAGCCTTTGCGTATCTTATACATATAGATCACCGCCACGATCAGTACGACAACAGGCAGACCGATAAGAAACCAGGTCTTTCCTGACATCATGCTCCATGCTGCACCAGTATTCCTTATATGCGTCAGGCTGAACACCTTAAAGCTACCGAACTTTATGACCTCCACAGGCTGACCATTCAACGGCAGGTTATTTGTCACGGCGAGCTTTATGAGCTGGTCGGCGGCAACGAGAACTGCCATGATAACAAGCGAAATTACAAACATCTATTCCCTACTCCATTTATGAACAGTAAGGCTCTGCGGAAAACAGAGCCTTGATATTAATTATTTTTTCCAAATTTAAGCTCAGCAGGAGCTGTCTTTGGTATAACAGGGTCGAAAGAACCAGTGTTAAGTATCTTCTCAACGTGCTCACTGTCAGTAACAGGTGCAGATTCAGCCTCAACAGTTTCCTCCGGCTCAGCTGTTTCCTCTGCCTGCTCCTCTACAGCTTCCTGAGTTTCCTCGACTGTTTCTTCTTCCTCATACTCCTCTGCTGTATCCTCGGCAGGCTCGGACGCAGGAATTTCCATAATAAGTCTTATCTGCTTATTATAAAGCTGAGTAAGGTCAGCCTTGAACTGAGTTACCTCAGCCTTGAGGTTTTCAAACTTAGCAAGCTCCTCGTCATAAGCGGCTCTTACTTCATTTATCTTCTTTTCTGTTATCTCGGTATTAGTTCTGATAAGCTCAGCGCACTTTTCCTTATGCTCCTTGACTATTCTCTCACACTCAGAGGCACTCTGCTCTGCGAGTCTTACCTGCTCTGTTTTGGCAGATTCGATCATATCGTGAGCTTGAGTTTTGGCCTCAGTAAGTATCTTATTTGACTCTTTCTGAGCCACGACAAGAGCCTGCTGGAGTGCCTGCAGCAGCCGCTGTTCAAGGAGTACCACAAGGGCCAGCCCTTCAACCACAACCACCTGCGCCCCTGCCCGATGCTCGAGAACCCCGAGCTGCTGGGTGAGATGGTCAAGCGTTCCGGCGCCCACAGCACCGATATGCAGCAGCCGGAATCTACGGATGATGTGTTCCGCCGCTGCCGCCCCTATGCCGACCAGTGGACTCCCTCCGCTGACCGCATCTGGGCCGAGGAGCACCCCGACTGTGCCTCCTGCGCCAGCTGCTCCGCCTGCGCATCCAAGTAAAATCGCATAAATAACATTTCACGCCCCGCTGTGGTTTGCAGCGGGGCGTTTTTGTTTGGTTTGGCTTCCCCCGTGGGGGAAGGCATTCATCTTGTCAGCTTTTCGCACATCCCACCGTCCGCGGATTTTCTCCCCAACCGGCGCATATAGTGGTAG
>OLXN01001929.1_pt1 | contig 10875 bp, 7 predicted proteins | sample 1674021 | NCBI WGS metagenome assembly OLXN01 (sample SAMEA103958137, study PRJEB25191) | human gut metagenome | biome: human-associated habitat [ENVO:00009003]; feature: intestine environment [ENVO:2100002]; material: feces | place: Germany | collected 2013/2015
CTCAAACACCATTCCCAGGTTAGAGCAGTCCACGTTCATTCCCAGGTCGCTGCCCAGCCTCGTCTCTATGGCGAGCGCTCTTCTCAGCATCTCGTCAGCTTTCTGGTAGTGGCCCACGGCCATATACGAGTTTCCGCATCCGTTGTATCCGATAGCCATACACTTCAGATATTTGTATCTCGCCTCCTGTATTGACAGAGAGCTCACCTCCACGGCAGCGAGATGGTTTGACAGGGCATCGTAGTATAGTCCCATTCTGCGGTAGTTCACTCCAAGGTCGTTCAGCGCACTAGCCCTCATCAGCGTGTCGTCGAGTTCTGTGGCGATTTCGAGCTGCTGCTGGTGTGCCGCTATCGCACTGGTGTAGCGGTTGGCGTTCAGGAAGCAGTGACCCAGTTCGGCGTATGCCGCCATCTCCTTGTCGCGCTCTTCCGATTTCTTGTATCTGTTCACGAGTGCAGTCAGCGAGTCGATGTTCTTGCTGCGTATCGCTGAAGTGTCGAGCTGCAGCCGCTGGCTTTCGGTGTATGATTCAGACGCATTGTTTCGCCGTTGGCATGCCGTAAGGCTTAGCATAGCCAACAGTATAGCGAAGAGGTATCGTAGTTGGTCTTTTTTCATAGCTTGATGCTTTTATGTCTGTCGAGGATAGTAGTGTCGTAATATGTACGTCTCTTGTTTGTCTGCAAAAATAGTCATTTTTTCCTAAATAACGACAAAAAGTGGAATAATAAAGTATATGAGTTGATTATTCCGAACAAACCCAGATTTCCGTTTTGAACTTAAAATATCTTAATAACCCGCTCCCTTTTCAATCTTTATTTGTTCTTATGTGTCGAAAAGTGTAGCTTTGTATTGATATCCTGTGTCAGAAAGTGTAAGTTTTCGCCATCGTCATGTGTCGAAAAGTGTAATGATCTGGCTGTTTTATGTGTCTAAAAGTGTAATAGTCAGGATTGTTATTGTGCTTTTCCAATGAATTTCTTATATTTGCAGAAGAGTAGGGTAGCCTGCCGCACTCATTGATGAAAAACGAGATTGATGGTCTGCCGGCCATTTGTGACATTATATATTAACCGATAACAAAAACGAAAGAATTATGAAAAGATGCGCATTGTTACTGATGATTTTTGCATTCCTGCAAACCTGTGTGGCTATTTCAGCCGAACCGTTCACCAAGAAGCAATACGAAGAGATGGTGAGACTGTTCAACGACCACCAGCAATCAAACGTCAAGCAACCATTTGACAAGTGGACCACGCTGCCGCTGATAAACAAGCCGGAGGGGCTCGAAGTGGTTTTCCTTGCTTCGGAGAATGAGGCAACGGGAGGCTTTTTCTTCGTGGACAGTACCGATGGCAAGGTGAAGACAATCACGACATACACCTCACCAATGAAGTTCGCTTTCTATTCCATGTCGATAGAGGGCGGCAAGATAGGACTGACGGCGTTGGCAGGAGGACCGTGTGTCTCTTATTGGACATATTCAGTGTTCCCCGACAAGGCGGATTATTATGTCTTCGTGAATGAATGCTACGGAGAAGTTACGGAGGCAACAAGTACTACTACCGACAAGCTCGACCCGGAGATTGCCAGGATTACAGTGAAGCAATTCATGATGGAGCATGACCCGGTGGGGGAGTGGCATAAGCTGCGCCGCTGATGATACAGTTGGTATATAAACCCGAATAGTCCTAATGACCGATTCGGGTTAAAAGTCATAATCCAAACTGGTTCTAATGACCTGTGTCGGGCTGAAGGACAAGACACGAGCAAGCCCTAATGACCGGTGTCGGATAAAAAACCGCCCCATCGTCGTTGGTCTCCCAACGAGTGACGGGGCGGTTGACAATTCATTAGCGAGTTGTTCAGGATAATCCTGTATGCGCTATATACATTTATATAATGTGCGACAAGATTTCAGAACCTCACTTTCTAAGAACATGATTTTTGCTTAGATGAGAACATGATTTATGTTTGAAAATATGTAGCTTCTTGTGAGTTGGATTACAGGTTGTTGGCAACTTCAAGTATGCTCTTGATGCACGTTGTGTTGCGGTTGTCTTCCAACCATACCCTACCGTTCTTCTTGTCAAACTTCTTCACGGTAAACTTGTCCTCATAAGAATCTACGTATAAGCCGAACACCTTGTCTCCAGGTTTGAACGAAGGTTTCAGACTGATGAGCTTACAGTCGCTGCGCTTGGCAACGTAGATGTGGCCTGCAAAACCAGAGATGAGCACCTTGTCGTCTGTAAGCGAGATGATGTATCCCGCCTTTTTCTGTCCTTCCTCTTCGTATGCCACCTGCATGCCAGGAGCCCATTCGCCTTCTTTCAGCACTCTGAATGTGCCGGGCTTAATCTTCTCGTCCTCTTTGAATTTCTTCACCTCTCCGTTCTTTATAGACCAAGACAAATCGAGGTAAGACACTGTAGGAGCCTTAGGGTCAGAGGCATCGGTCACGATGGCACGCTTCAGGCCAGATCCCGACTGCCACCATGTGAGCAGGATGTCGCCTACCTTTGCCGTGGCGTCTGATGGCAGAGGGATAATCAGGGCATTAGGCACATCATATTCTTTGCCGATGTATTCCACCTTTGTGCTGCCCACTCCAGGTTCCTTCACTTCAGCCCTATAGAATACGTAGGTCCTTTTAGACAGATCCTTGTCTTCTTGCAGATACCTTTGATAGTAAGACGGCGTAAGAACGGTCTGTCCCTTCTCCACGTCCACCTTCACGTCTCTCGGGAAGTCCCATGGCCATGGGTCCACGTTGCCAGCCTTTGCCTTGTCACCTTCATTCACTTCTGTAGAGTCAGCGTCAGGATTCGGTCCGTCCACTTTCTTGTTTCCACAGCTCATTGTCGTCAGAAACGCTCCCGCCAAAAGCGAAGCAATAATGATATTTTTTTTCATAGTCTTGTTGTTTTAAGTTGTTGTTATTGTTTTCTTGGTCACTTCCAGGGGTCTTTGTCTGCCGGAGTTCGTATGTCGGTGAGGGCAATCATCACGTTGGTCACAAACCATCTGCCCGTAGACTCCTTGTATCTCATCGTGATAGGAGCCGGCGAGTCAGCGCCTCCGCTGTGCAGATACACCTTTGCCCATTTGTAGCCGCCGTCCTCGCTGAACGAGTTCTTGTCAGAAGTCACCTTGATGGTGTACGGCATTGTCGGCGTGTAGCTGTTGGCAGGTGTCGCACCGTCGAAGAAGGCGTAAGTGATATAACTCTTGTTGTCCTTCGATTTCAGCAGCCTCCTGTTCACGAGCTCCTTCTGCGACTGCGACCACTGTGTCGGACCGTTCAGGTATTCCAGCATCTCCCATGTGGCGTTGAGGTCGTTGTTGATGTTACACAGAGCAGCCACACACAGGGCAGCCGTCTTGTGAGGAGTGTTGAGCGACGCCTCGGGCAGAGCTTTCATTTCCGCCAGGTTCTTTGGCAGGGCGTTGAAAGTGAAGGTCTCTGTGCGCGGTGTGGTGTCCACTTCTCCCGGTGTGCCGTCGAGGTTCGCTCCCGGGTCGTTTGCCGATGAACCGCCATTGTTTGTTCCGCCTGTGTTTGTTCCGCCCGTGTTCGTTCCGCTGTTAGGCTTGTCAGTGCCGTCATCATCCTTTGAGCATGATGTGAGGCTGAGCGATAGTAAGGCTAATGCCATCAAAAAAAACTTTCTCATAATTGTCAATTCGTTTTTAGTTGTCATGTTGAGCATGTAGTAGGAGCAAGGATCCGTGGGAGTCTTAATGTCAAACTTATATACTATATTTATTCCTAAACCTTTTATCCTTTACTCTTTTCTTCTTTGATCCCGTGGATCCCTGCTCTTTTATACATGCGTTATTATTAATTCTTAGTATTGGTTCCTTTTTATCCCATTCTATATCAGCCAGCCGATGGGCTTCGCTGCATTAGTTGCGTTTTGTATTCAATTTCTCTGCAATCAGCTTTTTGCCCTTCGCAGAGAAGGCGAAGATCACGGCTCCCACTACAGCCAGGAGCAGGATTCCTGTGAGCGGACGATAGAACAGCCATGCCAGTGCGATGATTGTTACAGACCATGCAAAGCCCAATACTCCACAGATGAGCGATACTCCTAATGCGAAGATGTTTGCCACGAAAGGTATCACCTTCAGCAGAGTCTCTGCGATGCCCAGTATGCCGCGCAGACCAGAGATTACGAGCAGCACGCCGATTACGCGGAGCACCCAAGTCAGCATGCTGTTGCCTTCGTGCTGCTCGGTGAACATCTGGTCGGCAGTCTGCACACCCTGTGTGATTACCGACAGCTGCTTGCCGTTCTTTGCCGTATAGTTAGAGAATGTGTTGCCGTTCACCACTGCGATGATCGACACGTCGCCCGGATCACACTGCTTGTAAGTCACTCTCACGTCGCCGATTTCAGGAGTAGCCGAGTTCATGCCCATATATATCGTGTTGCCCTGAACATGAATACATTCAGCATTATAGGCGTTAGCAGACTTCTGTCCCACGGAGTCGTTAGCGTTCTGGGTCTCCTTGTTTTCAGCCGTCTCGTTGCTCTTGTTACCGTGTTTCGACTTGTAGATCTTCACTATCTGCTTGTCCAGTTCGCGCAGCTTGTCGTCGGTTAGAGTCACCTTTGTCTCCGTATCTGTAGAGAGCGACTTCACTTGACTTTCGTTCAGCTTGTAAGCACCGAAGGTCACTTCCTTGGCGTCCCATCTCTCCCTCTTCAGGTCGGCAAGCACGAAGTTGCTGTTCTTATACTGAGGGTCGTGGAATTCGCTGGAGTTCACCGGTTCGCTCTTCCACCCCTTTTCATAAGTATATGTGGTTACAGTCTCTTCACTGCCGCCGAGCTTGTCTTTCTTGGTCGTCTTGGAACCCTCCACCCACTGATAGTATTCCACACTGCGCTGCAGGGCAATTGCGCCAACTTTGATTCCGAACACATCGTCGGTCAGTGTGTCTTTTGTCGTGGCGAGTCCTGTGGCATGTACGAGTTTGCCGTTTAGTGACGGGCTGATGTTTGTGATGTCTTTCATCTCCACATAGTTGCCCTGTGCCTCTTCAAGCATTCTGGTGGTTTTCACCGCTCTGCCTTCGTTCCACCATAATAGACAGGTTCCGATGATGAACATGAGGATTCCGGAGAATACACCGCCTACTGAATTTTTCAGTCTGCTACCGTAGCTGGTAGTTGTTGTTTCTGTGTATGCCATAATAGTTATGTTTATTGGTTAATATTTCTTGTTTGGTTTCATCAGGTGAGGAGTTACTTTCCCCTTTGCTCCCCTTGGCCTGTTGTTCTGTCAATTTATCAGGATTTATCCTTTGTCTTTTTCTGTGAGGAATTTTCCCGACACGCTTTGTTTTTTGTCTGGGGCAAAGTTACGGATGAAACCGGATATCCCACATTGCAAATCTTCTCAAAAAACTTGCAATTCCTACTTATTTCATTTCTCCTCCCGTCTTCGGCGGCGTTTCCCTGATGACAAAACCGACAGTTTTGCCAACTTCAGTAAGCAAAACCTTCCACTTTAGACGAACTCGACATTTTTAAAACTTACACTGCTAAAGTGTTGATACATAATGTGTTAAATAACGATTCTGACAGGATTTGCCAATTTTGATGTTGCCTATAAGAGCCTTGAGGCAATAATTCTTGATTTTTCTTTCAAAAACATCATTTTCCAGTCTTCAGATTCAATTTTCCTTCAATTTCTCAGTGCTTTCCCAAGTTATCGCCAATGATGCTAATAATCATCTCTGTGTATGCAGTAATATCCTGTTAGCATCCATTATATCGGCTTTCCCCCTTCTTGTATGCCTCAATTCTTTGTATATTCCTGCGTCTGTTCCGATTTCCTTAAGTTATTTTACCAAAATCTCAATTTGAGAAGATTTGCAATTTTTTTGGAAGAAAATGCAAGCTGATTTCCTTTGTTTCATCCTTACCTTTGCACCAGCAAGAGCGATGAACAGCCAGGCTGCATCGCTACCATCACAAAAATACGATATATATGATATTGCGCTCCGTGTGAAAGTGGGCGTCGGGAGGTTGCCGAAAGGCAGGCATCATGGTTGATGGGGATCAACGGAGGCATACCGTTTGCCTCGGGAGCCGGATAAACAATACCGGCTCCAGTCCCCGCCAGCATGGATAGGTTGAGAAAGACCATTGATGCAATGGTATACATATTATATATACATTGATGCAAGACGGAAAACAGACGACGGAAAACAGACGTAAGATGAAAAGGCGAAACCATAATCAAAAACTGATAATATAAAGAGAGTGAGACAATAACATTCATCAACCATAAACTATAAGATTATGAAAATGACAAAGACTATCGTTGCCCTCGCACTCCTGTTTGGATGCAGCGCAACAACCAACGCACAGATCGGCGGACTCCTGAATAAAGCCAAGAAAGCCGCCAAGGAAAAAGTGGAAAAGAAACTGAAGAAGGCAAAGAACGACGCCATCAACAAGGCAGAAGGCTCAGCCATGGAGAAGGCTGGTCTGAAGAAAGCCGACTACGACCCCAACTGCAAGTATAAGCCAAGCAAGGAAGCTCTCGCTGCCGACCCGCAGGCTAACGACCAGACAATAGAGAAGGGCTTCACCAAGAGCATCGGCGATATCCATGCCTGCTATGAGCAGATTCAAGACGTTACACTCTACTCACCTTATTACACCGACGACGCCAAGCGCTTCTACGGCATAGGAGCTGAAGAGGGCACGTTCTACAACATCTTCTTCGGAATGTTTTCAGAAACATTGAAGTATGACGGTATTCACAAGGCATACCATTATCCTAATTTCACACCCGTGAATCTGGCTAACGAACAGATACAGGTGCCTTGCGACGAGTTCGTTCTCAACTTCTGGACATGCCGCTTCATCGCCGACCCTAAGTCGGAGAAAGCTCTAAAGGAGTTTGTCTATGCCTACACTTGGCTCAATTCTTTGAATGTGAAAGCTATCCGCCACTATGCTATGAAGGACGAGACGGCAGGTGTGATCAGCGACAACGCAATACTGCCTTCTAATTTCCGGCAAATGCGCTACGACAATCTGCTGAAGCTTGCCAACGAATGTGCTGCAGGCATCACGGCAAAGGACGGCAGCGGTTTCTCAAGACTGCTCTACCACCTCGTGCTCAAAGTGCTCGTTGACGACTTCCTGCCAAGACACAAGGATGCGAAGAACGACGATTCGTTGAGGCTCCTGAGTCTGAAACTCGATACTCCGCGTATCGGAGAACTCCTCGACGCTTATCAGAATGACTTCGTTGATGCCGTTTCAGAGCCTAAGGGCGTCACCGTGGATGCCAAGACCCGCAATGCCGGTATCGCTGCAGCGAAGAAATTTGCAGGTGCAAACTTCGAGAAGGCTGTGTTCACCAAGAGCTCATGGCAGACGTTCAAGGAGTCTAAGTATCCTTACCGCATAACAGCCTACGCTCTTCCTATCGCTATCATCACTAAGGAAGGCGGCAAGCGCTTCGTGCAGTATTGCACTCTCACCAAGTCTGCCAACGGTTCGAACTACTTCGTGCAGGCTGGTAGCGACACACGCAAACATCCGATCAAGTAGACAAGATAACGGGTAGGCAAGGAGATTTGCATCACTTGTTTATAAACTTAAACAATGATTGTCAAGGAATGCAAATCCCCTTGTCTACTTGTCAACACGTCTCCTTGTCAACTTGTTTACTAACCAATAAAAAACTACAATTATGAAGAAGCTAAACTTAAAGAAGGTGTTACTAAAGAGAATGATGACAACCATGACTGTCGTCATCATGACAATGTTCGCCATGCCAATGATGGCGCAGGATGAAGTATGGATCAATGGAGAAGAAAAGACAGTGTATTATGTTGAAGTCTATCCAAATGTAGGCTTCCAGAACGGTTTCACTATCTTTCTTTATCTTTCCCCCGACAAGAAAGAATACATCAATGTGATGGGCGACAATACCCTTCACGCCGGCGGATTCTTTTATCCGGTAGACATCACTCGTTATGAAATAGACTTCACAGACCGGTGTCACTGGTACGTTAGTTACTATAAGGATAACAAAGTGAAGGTGGAAACCTGTGGCAACTGGCGCTTTGATCTTGACATCTTTTCAGAAGGACGTCTTACCGTTTCCGGTGGCGATCCCAACAGCGGACGATTCGGCGTGGATTTGTGGGGTATCATAACGCAAAACACCTGTGGAGACGGAAACACGTATGAAATTAAAGTGGATTATCATACTGAACATGAAAGACCCGTACCTGGCAGTTTGAAACTCTCTACCGTGACGAGCAATTCCATCGGTCTTTATTGGACACATGCCGAAGACAACGAAACTCCATGGGCAGACCTGAACTATGCAGTAAGCTATATAAGAGAAAAGGACCAGGGGTTTAAGGATTGGGAACTCATACCAGTGGGCAAAGCCAACTCATATGTTCTCAAGAATCTCGAGCCCTCCACTGTTTACAATGTCGAAGTGATGGTGGAAGATGGAGCTGGCAACACTGCTCACTATGAAACATTGGATATCATAACGTCAGAATCAGCCGGCATCGAGAGTGTTACCTCCGTCGTTCCGGCAAACAAGCAGGGCACCTTCACCCTTCAGGGCATGAAGCTGACCCGCCAATGGAATGAACTGCCAGCTGGCGTATATATCGTCGACGGTAAGAAATGTGTGAAGAAATGACATCAACCAACTAAAAAATCAAGATTATAAAAAAGATTTTCAAACTTGGTAGACTACAATGGTGTGGGTTCTGAGTACTGGTGAGATGATTCCCGGTTTTACGTGGAGTCAAACAGCCAAATCACAATCATTGGAAAGGATAGCAATTCTTCAGGAAATGGGCACCACCGTTGCCACAAGTGGGCACGGTGGTGCCCAAAACTGTGTCCAAAATATTCACAGATCGTTTTTTTTGTTTTCTCTTTTCTTGGTCATAAAAAAGGGCTGCACGGTTTCACAACCAGGCAGCCCCAAACTTAAACAACCAATAAAAGAAATAGATTGTACATATAAATATGTGTAGTCATATCAGAGGGACCAATCTAAAATCCCCATGACGTCTTTTCAAACTCTTTTTCTGTTAGCCGCCGTTATCTGATGAACAGCAGTTCGCGATACTTAGGCAGCGTCCACAGTTCGTCGCTCACCGTGAGCTCCAACTTGTCGATGTGGTAGCGAATCTGCTCCATCTTAGGAGCCACCGTGTCGTGGTATGCCACAGCCTTGGCACGCTCGTCGGTAAGCTTGTTTGCCACCTTGCGCGCGTTGACCAGTTCCTCCACACCCTTCTCGATAATCTGTGTGCGCTCGGCGATGTCCTCGATAATCTTGATGTTTCTCGAGCTCAGCTTTTCTGCCTTTTCCTCCGGGAACACCATACGCATGTTCTGCACGTTTTTCAGCAGCATGCTCTGATAGTGGGTGGCAACAGGAATGATGTGGTTCATCGTGAGGTCGCCCATCACGCGTGCCTCTATCTGAATCTTCTTGGTGTAAGTCTCCCATTTCACCTCGTTGCGCGCCTCAAGCTCCTTCTTCGTCATAACGCCCAGCTTTGTGAACATCTCTACGGAAGAGTCGCTCAGATAGTTGTCGAAAATCACCGGACAGCTTGTCTCGCAGTCCAGTCCGCGCTTCTTTGCCTCCTCTACCCATTCGTCAGAATAGCCGTTGCCGTCGAAGCGTATAGGCTTGCAGGTCTTGATGTCCTGGCGCAGAACGTCGATGATAGCTTTTACCTTGTCCTCGCCCTTCTCGATGAGAGCGTCAACACGAGTCTTGAAGTCAACCAGAGCCTCTGCCACGGCAGAGTTCAGAGCAATCATAGCTGCTGCACAGTTAGCCTCAGAACCCACGGCACGGAACTCGAAGCGGTTTCCGGTGAATGCGAAAGGCGATGTGCGGTTGCGGTCGGTGTTGTCGATGAGCAGTTCTGGAATTTCTGGAATGTCCATCTTCATTCCCTGTTTGCCCGCCATTTTGAACACATCCTCGCTGTCGCTGTTTTCTATCTTGTCGAGCAGAGTTGAGAGCTGAGTGCCGAGGAATGACGATATGATTGCTGGAGGAGCCTCGTTGGCACCCAGACGGTGAGCGTTTGTGGCGCTCATGATAGACGCCTTGAGCAGCCCGTTGTGGCGGTATACACCCATCAGTGTTTCCACGATGAATGTCACGAAGCGCAGGTTTGCCTCCGGAGTCTTGCCGGGAGCATGGAGCAGCACGCCGGTGTCGGTAGACAAGCTCCAGTTGTTGTGCTTTCCGCTGCCGTTGATGCCGGCGAACGGTTTCTCGTGAAGCAATACTATGAATCCATGCTTGCGAGCCACCTTCTTCATGAGCGACATAAGCAGCATGTTGTGGTCTACGGCGAGGTTTGTCTCCTCAAAGATAGGAGCTATCTCAAACTGGTTTGGTGCCACCTCGTTGTGGCGTGTCTTGCATGGGATAGAGAGTTCGAGAGCCTGGATTTCAAGATCCTTCATGAACGCCTGCACACGGTCAGGAATCGTTCCGAAATAGTGGTCGTCCATCTGCTGGTTCTTTGCAGAGTCGTGTCCCATGAGTGTGCGGCCGGTGAGCATGAGGTCTGGGCGGGCACTGTATAGGTCGGCATCCACGAGGAAGTATTCCTGCTCCCATCCCAGATTTGAAGTCACCTTTGACACCTTAGGGTCGAAATAATGGCATACGTTCGTTGCAGCCACGTTGACGGCGTGCAGCGCGCGGAGCAGCGGAGCCTTGTAGTCGAGCGCCTCTCCGGTGTATGATATGAAAACTGTAGGGATGCAGAGAGTGTCGTCGATAGAGTGGAGATCGGAAGAGCGGTTCAGCAGGAATGCCGAGACCGAT
>OLXN01001943.1_pt1 | contig 10768 bp, 10 predicted proteins | sample 1674021 | NCBI WGS metagenome assembly OLXN01 (sample SAMEA103958137, study PRJEB25191) | human gut metagenome | biome: human-associated habitat [ENVO:00009003]; feature: intestine environment [ENVO:2100002]; material: feces | place: Germany | collected 2013/2015
CCGTTGGCAAGGAGATGGGCGAAAAGTTTGGCCGCGACGCCATGGAAGTGACCGACGAGGTCTTTAACGGCCCGCAGTCCATCGTGTTCCAGGAGGCCGAGAACCGCATGCACACGATCAAGGCGGTCATGGCGGCAACGCTGGGGGCGTGAATCCCAAGCCTTCCCCCAAGGGGGAAGCCAGACACAGAAAAAGGCACGTCCAACGCAGGACGTGCCTTTTCATTTATAAAGGAAATTACTCCTCAACATACCCATACTGCAGGTACCAGTAGCCGTAGGGGCTGTGCCAGGTGCCCTTCAGAGAGGGGCTCTGCAGCCAGAAGTCGTTGTAATACGCAACGGGGATGCAGGCGGCGTCGGCCATCAGCATGTCCTCGGCCTCATGCAGCTTCTCAAAGTGGGTAGCCTTGTCGGCAACGCGGGACTCCTCGATGAGCTTGTCAAACGCGGGGTTAGCGTACTTGCCGTCGTTGTTGCCGTTGTTGGTGGTGAACAGCTCCAGCATGTTGGAGGGGTCGTTGTAGTCCATGGACCAGCCGTTGCGGCTGATGTCATAGTCACCGGCGCGGCGCATCGGCAGGAAGCTGGCCCACTCGACCTTGTTGATGTTGACGGTGATGCCCAGCTCGCCCCAGGCCTGCTGGACGTACTCAGCAACGGGGGTGTGGTAACCGGCGTCGTTGGTGCTGTACTCGATGGTGGGGAAGCCCTCGCCGTTCGGGTAACCGGCATCGGCCAGCAGCTGCTTGGCCTCCTCGAGGTTGGCGTCGTAGTCGTCGCTGATGTAGGTCTTGCCGCCGTTGGCGTTGTCGTAGAACATGCCGCTCTCATCGACGATGCCGGGGCCGACCAGGTTGTAAGCGGGGGTGTAGGTGCCCTGCATGATGGTGTTGGCAACGTAGTCACGGTCAATGGCCAGAGACAGAGCCTTGCGGACCTTGGGGTCGGTGAACGGCTCCTTCTGATCGTTCAGGGAGATGTAGTAGGTGCCCATGATCTCATCGAGATAGAAGTCGCCGCCGTCCTCGGCCCTGGTCAGGCTGGGGATCTCATCGGTGGGGACGTCCTTGACGAGCTGTGCCTCACCGCTGTTGTAGGCGGCGTAGGCAGCGCTGGAATCCTCGAGCAGAAGCAGGGTGATGGTGTCGGAAACGATCTTGGAGGAATCCCAGCCGCCGACGTAGTTCGGGTTCTTGGACAGAACAATACGCTCGGAGGGGATCCAATCGGTGATCATGTAGGGGCCGTTGCAGACGTAGGTGTCAGGCTGCGTGCACCAGGCATCGCCGTTGGCCTCAACAGTGGCCTGCTGCACGGGGCTCATAGCCGCGAAGGCGCAGAGCTTATCGAAGTAGGAGCAGGGATAGGCCAGCTGGATGGTCAGGGTCTTGCCGTCCTCGCTGGCGTGGACGTTCAGGGCATCCCAGTCGGGATCGGTGGTGGTGTTGCCGGCTGCATCGGGGTTGCCGATGGCATCCTCATAGCCGTCGATCATGCCGACAACGGTCTCGCCGTAGGGGGCTGCGGTGTCGGGGCAGGCCAGACGCTTGAAGGAGTACTCAAAGTCCTTCGCAGTCAGGTCGGAGCCGTCGCTCCACTTCAGGCCGTCCTTCATGGTGAAGGTCCAGGTCAGGCCGTCCTCAGAGACCTCGGGCAGATCTGCCTGGCCGGGAACAACCTCGTTGTTCTCGTCGATGAGCAGCAGCGGCTCAAAGACAGTGATCAACGTGTTGGCACCGTCGATTGCGCTGTTCAGCGCGGGGTCCAGGGTCTCGGGGTTGGAACCGAGCTGGACGGTGAAACCGTTGGCGGAAGTGCCGGTAGCCTCGGCGGCTTCGCTGGTCGCAGCCTCAGTGGATGCAGCGCTGCTGGCAGCGGAGCTTGCAGAGCCGCCGCACGCAGCCAGAGAAGCAGCCATGCAGCCGGCCATAGCCACGGCAGCAATGTTCTTCATCTTCATGAATATACCCTCCAAATATAATGTACTTTATACCCAATCCCCCCGGGAGACAAGCCCCCAACGGAATGAATATTTATACTTTACCACTCTGAATCCGCAATTTCAAGTGGTCAGTAACTTTTGTAACTGTTTTGATAGAAAATCCTTTTGTATTTCTACCGCGTACAGTTCTATGTCCTGCGGATGGATGTTCGTCCCACGCGCACATTTTGGGGTCAAGTACAAGGCGGCTGCGGTGAGCCGCCCTGTATAAGTATGAGTTTTTATGTCGGGTGGAGTCGAGGGGCGGACAAACAGCGTCCGCCACGCCCGGCAGCGCCCCCTGCATTACTTTACTTTGTCCAGATGGTGGCACGCTGCCCAGTGGCCGCTGCTCACTTCCTTGAACTCCGGCACCTCGGCGGCGCAGCGCTCGTCGGCGTAGGGGCAGCGGGTGCGGAAACGGCAGCCGCTCGGCGGATTCAGCGGGCTGGGCACATCGCCCTGCAGCACGATACGGTGGCTCTGGCGGGCCGTGACGGGGTCCGCCACGGGAATGGCCGAGATCAGGCTGCGGGTGTAGGGGTGGACGCTGTGGGCGATCAGCTCAAAGCTGTCGGCCAGCTCCACCATCTTGCCCAGATACATAACGCCGATGCGGTTGGAAATGTGCTTGACAACGCTCAGGTCGTGGGCGATGAACAGGTAGGTCAGCCCCATCTCCTGCTGCAGGTCCTCAAACATGTTGACGACCTGCGCCTGGATCGAAACGTCCAGCGCGGAGACCGGCTCGTCGCAGACGATGAACTCGGGGTCCACAGCCAGGGCGCGGGCGATGCCGACGCGCTGGCGCTGACCGCCGGAGAACTCGTGCGGGTAGCGGTTGGCGTGCTCACTGTTCAGGCCGACGCGCTCGAGCAGGGAGATGATCTTGTCATGGCGCTCCTTGGCGTTGGCGCACAGGTGGTGGATGTCGATGCCCTCGCCGACGATGTCGCCGATGGTCATACGGGGGTCCAGGCTCGCGTAGGGGTCCTGGAACACGATCTGCATGCGGCGGCGGTAGGGCAGCATATCAACGGCGATCTTTTCCTTTTTGTCAAACAGGACCTTGCCGTCGTAGATGATGGTGCCGTCGGTAGGCTCATACAGGCGCAGCAGGGTGCGGCCCGTCGTGGTCTTGCCGCAGCCGGACTCACCGACCAGGCCCAGCGTCTCGCCCTTGCGGATGGCAAAGCTCACGTCGTCCACGGCCTGAACGTACTGCTTGTTCTTGCCCATGCCGCCGGCGGGGAAATACTGCTGCAGATGCTTTACTTCAACGAGATTCTCGCTCATCAGGCTTTGCCCCCCTTCTCAAATTCTTCCTTCTGGCGCAGCCAGCAATAGGTGTAGTGGGTGTCGCTCAATTCGGTTCTGGGCGGCATCTTGTTCAGGCAGACCTTCATGCAGCTCTTGCAGCGCGGCGCAAACGGGCAGCCTGCGGGCGGGTTCAGCAGGTCAACGGGCTGACCCTCGATGGGCACCAGACGCTCCTTCTCCTCGGCGTTCAGCTTCGGGATGGAGTTGATAAGGCCCTTCGTGTACTCATGCTGGGGGTTGTAGAAAATTTCGTCCGTCGTGCCGTACTCGACGATGTGACCGGCGTACATGACGGCGATCTTCTCGCACATCTGGGCCACAACGCCCAGGTCATGGGTGATCATGATGATGGACATGCCCAGCTTGTGGCGCAGGTCGTTCATCAGCTCCAGGATCTGCGCCTGGATCGTCACGTCCAGCGCGGTGGTCGGCTCGTCGGCGATCAGCAGCTTCGGCTCACAGGCCAGCGCAATGGCGATCATGACGCGCTGGCGCATACCGCCGGACAGCTCGTGCGGGTACTGCTTCAGGCGGCGGTCCGGCTCGTTGATGCCGACCAGCTCCAGCAGCTCCCTAGCGCGGGCCCAGGCTTCCTGCTTGGTCTTTTTGGTGTGCAGCAGGATGACCTCGACGATCTGGTTGCCGATGGTGTACACCGGGTTCAGACTCGTCATGGGGTCCTGGAAGATGATGGAGACCTCGTTGCCGCGAATTTTGCGGAACTCCTTCTCGGTCATTTTGTCGATCTGGTGGCCGTTGAACCACACCGTGCCGCCGACCAGACGGCCGGGGTAAGCGGTCAAGCCCATGATGGAATACGCCGTGACAGACTTGCCGGAGCCGGACTCGCCGACGATGCCCAGCACGTCGCCCTGGTTCATGCTGAAGGACACGCCGTTCAGCGCCTTGACCTCGCCCGCGGGGGTGAAGAAGGACAGGCGTTCGTCCTTGATTTCAAGAATTTTTTCGCTCATGTTGCTCCTCCTTCCCTCTTTAGCTCTTGAGCTTCGGGTCAAACGCATCGCGCAGACCGTCGCCGAACAGGTTGAAAACCAGGATCATGATGCTGATCATCAGCGCGGGGGCGATCAGCAGCACCGGGTAGGTGTTCATGCCCTTGACGGCGTCAGTCGCCAGCGAGCCGAGGGACGGCATGGGGGCTGCAACGCCGAGGCCGAGGAAGCTCAGGTCGATGGTGGAGTAGGAGGCGTGACGACCCTTACCGGGGTTCGTGTAGACGATGGCGGTGTTGGTGGCCGAGAAGTCGTAGTTGCGGCCAAAGACCCGGTCGCCGCTCTGGGTGTCTGCGGTAAAGGCCGAGCAGGCGATGGTGCTGGTCTTGATGTTCATGGGGATGATGCCCTTGGTGATGCTCTGGGTGATGAAGGAGATGAGCTCAGAGTCAGTGGATGCGCCGCCCTGGGCCAGAAAATCGTCAAAGTAGTAGCCGCCCGAGACGTTGAGCTGGTAGACTGCACCGTCGCGGTGGGCTTCGTCGCGGTCAGAGAGCTTTTTGAGGGACGAGAGGGTGGCCAGCTCGTTGTGCCAGAGGGCGAACACGGCAACGGCCAGTGCGATGACCAGCGCCGCCAGCACGCAGGCGAGGCGCTTGAGGACTTTGGAGAGAGAATGATGCTTCATGGGACCTCCTGAAAAAGTCAAAAGAATATAGATAAAATACTTGAATATTCTATCACGACTTCTGTCGTGTTACAAGACTTTTGGAGATTTGGCCGGAAAATAAAAACAGGCGCTGAACGACAGCGCCTGTTCTGAGAGAGACTTAACCAAACAGTTTTTTCGTATTGTGCATATACACCGACAGAACCAGCCCCACGCAGATATACAGCATGAGCACCGAGCTGCCGCCTGCCGAGTAGAAGGGCAGGGTGACGCCGATGACCGGCAGGAGGCGGAGGTTCATACCGACATTGACGAATATCTGGGCCATGAACGCGCCGCCGATGCCTGCGCAGATGAAGGAGCCCAGCATATCCTCGCTGCACGCTCCGGTGGCGAAGGTCTTGATGATGATGGCCAGCAGCACGCCCAGCACCACGCAGCAGCCCACGAAGCCTGCCGCGTTGCCGATCCAGCTGAAGATGAAGTCATTGTGGGCGTTGGGAACGCTGTAGTAGCGGCCGCCGAAGAAGCCGTTGCCGAAGATGCCGCCCGAGCCGATGGCGATCTCGCCCCGCTGCTGCTGGTAGACAATGTTCTTCCAGATCGTCTCGCTGGGCGCCCAGCCCGTCTCGTTGTTGGGGTCGATGACCGCAAGGATGCGGTACCACTGGTAGCCCTTGCCGATCTTGTCGCTGAAGAAGGCGAAGGCCACTGCTGCCGCCGCTGCGAGGGCAGAGAAGGCCCCGATGATATACTTCCAGCTCAGCCCGGCGGCAAAGAGCATACAGCAGCCGATGATGCCGTAGATGATGGCCGTGCCGTCGTCACCCTGGATGTGGATGATGCCGATCGGCACGAAGAGATGGAGCAGCAGCTTGCCCAGCTCTTTCGGCTCGTTGAGGCGGCTGCGGACATTGTTCAGATGCATGGCGAAGGTGAGGATGAAGCTTATCTTTGCCAGCTCGGTAGGCTGGAAGGTGAAGCCGCCCAGTTTGTACCAGGAATAGTTGTCGGTGTCGCCCGCGTTGTAGCCGATGGTCAGCGGGCCGATGGTCACGTTGCGGATGACCAGCGTGGGCAGCACGAGGCCCCATGTGAGCACCACATGGACAGGCCAGACATTGACGAGGCTGCGGTAGTCGATGTTGGACAGAAGGATGGCCACCAGGATGCCGATGGCCGCTGCGCCCGCCTGCACCACGGCCCGGCGGTAGTCGCCGATGCCGGTGATTTGGCCGGTGAGCTCATCTACGGCAAAGCCGCTGCCCTGCTTCGCCGCCCACGACGACAGCGCCAGCACCGCCAGCGCACTGCTGAACAGGCAGAGCAGCAGGTACATCTTGTCTGTCCGTTTCCAATATCGCTGAATGCTTTCCAAAAAAGCACCACCTTTCTGTATCTTGAAAACCCCGCCTCACAGCCGGGCATGATCCCCCAATATACCTTATTATACAGCAGGGGAGAGAGGCGCGCAAGATGGACGGTTGTGACAGCTTTGCAAAATCGGCGCAGAACGCTTGACAAAGGCCGATATGCCCTCTAAAATGAAACGTACCGGGGCGGTAAATGGCCGGTCCCCGGCGTTCTTGGAGGAACAGTTTTTACATGAAGGAACAACGCCATCGAATTTTGTGCGCGGTCTGCGCACTGGCACTGGTGCTGACGGCTGTGCTGGCTCCCGCCGCATGGGCGGCAGACGGAGCGGGCGAGGTGCAGGATACGGCAAAGTCTACCCTCACCACGGACGATGCCGCCGAGATGCAGCAGGCAGACGCCGCTGTGACGGCCCTGACCGGCAGCGACGAATACGAGCAGATGTCCCGGGAAGAACGGCTCACCGCGGCCCTTGCGGAGCTGGATGAGCTGGCCCGGAAGGGGCTGGTGCGCCGGGACTCCATCCGCACCGACGAGGAGAACGGGATCGTCAGCTTTACCTACCGCTGCGGCGTGCTGGGCGGCATCCTGCTCACTCTGCCCGACGAGCTGGACGAGATGACCTTTGACGCCGGAGACAACGGCCTGCGCGCCCCGAGGGACATTGCTCAATGCACTCCCCGCACCGCCGAGATGCCCCTGACCGACGATGTCCGGCAGGCTGCGGAGGCCCGGCAGTACCGGGAGAACGCTCTGCCTGAGACGATCGGCCGTGCCGCTATTTATTATGCCTTCGATAATACGGTGAACAGCTCCCGCTTCCCGTATTATTCCTATATGCAGGGCTTCTGGGAAGGCATGGGCCTGCGCACGACGATGAACACCCGGGTGACCCTGTCGGACCTGCGCCGGATGAACAAATACGATCTGTGCATCCTGAGCGCCCACGGTGCCTACTATACTTACAGCTACGGTACTTTCCGGAAGCACACCCGGACCGAGCCCATCATCCTGCTGACAGAAGCGTCCACGCTGTATAAAGACATCATCTACGGCTTTGACCTGCTGGCTCACCGCATCATCAAGCTCAACGGCCTTTACTGCGTCACAGCGGATTTCTTCCGCAATGCGTACCGCTCGGGCCAGCTCAGCAATACCATCATCTACTCCGAGACCTGTGAGTTCCTGGGCGTCACGAACAGCGTGGATGAGTCGATGGCCGAAGCGCTGCTGGCGGGCGGCGCACGGACTGTGCTGGGCTATGTGAACAACGTCTACACGGTCTACTCCCGCAGTATGCTCTGGGATACCGTCAACCATCTTGCGATGGGACAGACCATCGGCAGGGCGCTGGCCCATGCGAAGGACACCTACGGCGAGAACGACATCATCTGGTATACGGAGCAGGGCGGACGCCGCCCCCACGCCGCCGCAGCGTGTCTGGTGCTCTACGGTGACGAGAACGCCCGGCTGAATGTGCCGGAAAACTTCTCGCTCGAGGAACGCGCGGAGGCCGCGGAAGATATGCTGGCCGATGTGCTCGAAAGCGCGGCCTGAGCGTTGCACTTTTGACAGAAATAGTTTATACTAAGGGACGGCAGAACAGGACGGCAGGACTCTGCCGTCCCTTTTTTATAGAAACGCATATGAGGTAGGATACCCATGTCTGAATTTATCACCCACTCCCGCGAGGAGACGGTGGCACTGGGGGCGCAGGTGGCGCAACATCTTGCGCCCGGGGCGCTCATCGCCTTTACCGGCGGGCTTGGCGCGGGCAAGACGGCCTTCTGCGAGGGCATTGCCAGAGGTCTCGGCTGCACCGACCCGGTCAGCAGCCCGACGTTCGCCATCGTGAACTATTACCGCGGGCCGCGGCCTTTCGCGCACTTTGATTTGTACCGCATCTCCACGGAGAACGATTTGTGCGCGGCAGGGTTCTACGACTATCTGGATGAGGGCGCTGTGGTGGCGGCAGAGTGGAGCGAGAACTTCGCTGACCTGCTGGCGCTGGAAGACCCCATCCACATCAACATCGAGCGGGTGGACGACACCACCCGCCGCATCACCATCGAGGGGGTGGAAGTATGAACATCTTAGCCGTGGATACGGCGGGCAAGACCGTGGGCGTGGCCCTGCTGCAGGATGACCGCCTGCTCTACGAGTGCTATCTCGACGCGGGCATGACCCACAGCGAGACCCTGATGCCCCTCATCGACAACTGTCTCAAACTCTGCGGCATGGGCTGCAAGGACATCGACCTCTACGGCGTCAATGCCGGCCCCGGCAGCTTTACCGGCCTGCGCATCGGGCTGGCGGCGGTGAAGGGTCTGGCCTTCCCCCGGGAGACGCTCTGCGCCCCGGTGTCCACGCTGGAAGCGCTGGCGGCGGCCCACACCGGCTGCGGCACCGTGCTCTGCGCGCTGGATGCCCGCCGTGCGCAGGTGTACAGCGCGGCTTTCGACCTTGAGACCCACGAGCGTCTGATGGACGACGATGCCCGTGCCGTGGCCGACCTGGCCGAGTTTGTAGAAAATTGCAAAAAGCCCCTGTTTTTTGTTGGTGATGGCGCGGCTCTGTGCTATAATAAATATGACAATGTCCCGGGCGTGCTCTGTGTACCGCCAGCTCTCCGCAATGGCCGTGCCGCTGCGGTGGCCTATGTGGCAGAGCAGATGGCCCAGCGGGGCGAAGCCGTTCTGCCCGAGGCTCTGCTGCCGGATTATCACCGGCTGAGCCAGGCCGAGCGGGAGCGGGCCGAGCGTCTGGCCGCAGAAGCTGCCCGTACCGAAATACCGGAAGATACTGCAAAGGGAAAGGATCAACACCAATGACGAAACCCATCGCACTTGCCGCCGACCACGGCGGATTTGAACTGAAAGAGGCCGTTAAGGCTCATCTGGACGAGCTGGGGTTGGAGTACATCGACTTCGGCACCCACAGCACCGCCAGCGTGGACTACCCTGACATGGCTCTGCCTGCCTGCGACGCCGTGGTGAGCGGCCAGTGCAGCAAGGCGCTGCTGTTCTGCGGCACCGGTGTGGGCATCAGCATGGCTGCAAACAAGGTCAAGGGCATCCGTGCCTGCTGCTGCTCTGACAGCTTCAGCTGCGAGTATACCCGCCGCCACAACGACGCCAACGCCCTGTGCATGGGCGGCCGCGTCGTCGGCCCCGGCCTCGCCTGCCAGCTGGTAGACCTCTTCCTCAACACCGAGTTCGAGGGCGGCCGCCACGAGAAGCGCATCGCAAAGCTGATGGCGATCGAGAATCGGTAAACCTTAGTATTCCAATATCTATTCACAATATAAGGAGCGTGTATTATGACCCCTATGATCGTTGAGCATCCGCTGCTGCAGCACAAACTGAGCATTCTGCGCAACAAGCAGACCGGCACCAAGGAGTTCCGTGACCTCGTGGGCGAGATCGCCACTCTGCTGTGCTATGAGGCTACCCGTGACCTGCCTCTGGAAGAGGTGGAGATCGAGACTCCCATCACCATGGCAAAGACCAAGGTGCTGGCAGGCCGCAAGCTGGCTCTGGTGCCGATCCTCCGCGCCGGCATGGGTATGCTGGATGGTATGCTGACCCTGCTGCCCGCCGCTAAGGTCGGCTTCATCGGCCTGTACCGCGACGAGGAGACCCTGCAGCCCGTGGAGTACTTCTGCAAGCTGCCGCAGGACATCGCCGAGCGCGACGTTCTGGTGCTTGACCCGATGCTGGCTACCGGCGGCAGCGCCATCGACGCCATCACCCAGATCAAGAAGCACGGCGCAAAGCGCATCAAGTTCATCGGCCTGATCGCCGCTCCGGAAGGCATCAAGGCCCTGCACGAGGCACACCCCGATGTGGACATCTACCTCGGCGCACAGGATGACCACCTGAACGAGAACGGCTACATCGTCCCCGGCCTGGGCGACGCAGGCGACCGTATCTACGGCACCAAGTAAATCTCTGTATAACGGAAAAGTGCTCTGCCGGCCGGCAGAGCACTTTTTGCGTGGTACAGTAATATTTACAGCATTGTAAATTTTCTGCGAGGCGCTTGACTTTTTTAGAAAACTGCGTATACTTATAAACGAGAAAATCAAATGCTGTTCATTTGGAATCGCAAATAATAAGACCCCTTCTCGGAGGTGCTAGCTCCGGGAAGGGGTCTTATTATTTAGTGCTTACAGTCCTTGTTGAACCATCTGCCAAGCCACTTGTAGATGTAGTTTGCAACCACACCTGCTGCGACAGACAGCATAAATGAGAAAATACTGTTCATTCGGAATCACCTCCCTTCCAAACGGAATGGAGTGGTAAGGACGGCGATTCGATTATATCATATTTTTCGACAGAAGAACAGAACTTCTTTCAGCACGATCACTTGCTCTTTCGTGCTAAAATCTCATCCAGAATGGCGTCCGCCACATCATCCTTGCTCATCAGGGGCAGCTCGCGGACGCCGTCCGGCGTGATGAAGGTGA
>OLXN01001952.1_pt1 | contig 10734 bp, 5 predicted proteins | sample 1674021 | NCBI WGS metagenome assembly OLXN01 (sample SAMEA103958137, study PRJEB25191) | human gut metagenome | biome: human-associated habitat [ENVO:00009003]; feature: intestine environment [ENVO:2100002]; material: feces | place: Germany | collected 2013/2015
TTGTTTCATAATATTCAGTTCGTTTTATTCCATTTGTTGGCAGAAGTCCTCCCAGGTCGGTTACGAAGTAAATTTTATGTCAATTATTACTGTGAATTATTATCTTAGGATCTTCCCAAGTTGAAACGTCTGGATAATTCCTTTTTCTAAATATTAATGTTCCGTCTATTGCTATTCCGAAGATGAAAACAGCATCTTCTAATTGTTTTATAACCAATCCTTGAACGACATTACCGTAGAATCCTTCTCCAGCAAAAGCATTGAAATTGGAAACGAAAGGTTGAATTGTTTTTATAGGCATTTCATTTACAAAATCCGTAAATTCACTCCATGAAGAAAACGATTTTGTTCCCTTCGGATTTCCCAAAAGTTCTCCCAGATCGTGAAATAGCCATTACTCTGTTAAAAAGAATACCATGATTGCCAACCTTGATTAGCCCAATTCTGCCTATATTTGGGTCTGTTTGAACCTTGCATATCATACACGATTTGTACAACTAAAACATTAGCTCTAAATATTATTAGTCCGCCATATTTAGTTTTGGAATCTTGACATCCATCTAAACCGTACATTCCTGGATTAGTATAATTGTCAATAGACATATTGGATGTTATTTTAGGTCTGTCTATAAAGCCTCCTTTCCAAGCAAGTCCGTTGCTTGTTTCGCTCACAACAGGTATCAGTTCTCCCAGGACTTTCGCGGCAGCCGAAGAAGATGTCAAAGTTGGGTTCTTGGAACCGTCCAAAGTACGGAGCCAAGAGAAGGTGTCGGACTGGGGCAACTGGTCCTCAAACTCATCTGTTCCGGCTGCCGCAGCGGCAGCAAATGTTGATATTTCTGATGCAGCGGAAACAATCCGTGCGGAAACTAATTCTGTCATCTCATCGACGGTCACCTGTCGTTCGTTGCCGTTTTTATCCACAGCTTTAAAGCCAACTATATTATTCAAGTCCATAATGCAAATTTTAAAATTAAAACAAATACTTCACCCATGCAAAATAATTACTGTTCTCAATATAATTCGGATCATCCTCGTTGGAATATGCCTCCCTCTCAAACGATACCGTCTTATACGCCCTGCCGGCATCCTTCAACCGTACCGCCCTGACCAGCCACTCCACACCATACCAGAGATAGAATGCCAGCCCGGCCAGTACCAGCCACCAGGCGGAAAGGTCAAAACACAACAGCAAGATCCAGATAACTGTACCGATGGCAACTGCCATCTCAACCCATTGACGGGCGTGGGTACACTCATGGTTTCTCACTTTCTGAGTGATTTTCTCTTCCGGTCGCTTGCTTAAAACAAACGGACCGATTGTTATCGTATGGCAAGAACTGAACGCAAGCAGCACCTTTGCCAGAAGGTTGTTACAATATACCTTTTTCATGTTGTTCCTCCTTTTTATCTAAATAATCATTCAAAGAATCAGCCAGCAGACCGGGCAGCATGGAGGTGGAGCGTCTTATGATATCCACCTCTTCTTCGTCAATCTCGACACCTTCAGCAGTAGATTTGAATATCTTCTCAGCAAGGAGATGCGCCTTCAAACCCGCTACGTTCTTGTATATCCAGTCACCGTAGGCCTCAGTGATGTTGTTGGCTATCAGTTTTTCTTTCTTAATCCCGTCGTAAATAGGAAATTGTGCAAAATTTATTCTCATACTTTAATATTTTAAATGTTATAAATCCACCCAGGTACTTCCTCCATTCGTTGACTTGCGAATTCCGTTTCGCCCGACTGAAAAAATATAACTTCCACATCTTACATACAGAGCATCATTCGCTGTTGAAACATCCCCGGTTGATGATACAGTTATACTTCCACTTCTAATTACTGTATCCAAAATACCTTGGTATAAATGTCCGTCTATTGACTGGAACCGTTCGTATTTCATTTCAAATTTGTCGTATTGCAGCAACAAATTATCAACATTTACAGCCGACATATTAGTACTGCCGATAAAATTATTACCGATATTGAATCCGCCAATTGTCCCCTTTGTCGCTATGATAGTCCCGGTGATATTCGCTTTCTGACAAAGAATCTCTCCGGTCTTTGTGTCCATCCTCAGATTAGGCTGGCCGTTAGTGCTGTCCTGTGACTGCATGATACCGTAAGGTGCCCCGTCCGATGTGTATCCGTTCAACTTGAACATAAATCCGGCTATGTTCGCCTTATCAGCAAGGAATATGTCGGTTACCAGACTTTTGTATTTCTGCATGGCTTCCCAGTTGGAATCTCCGTTAGCGGATGTAGGAGCCGCTGATACAGAACTTCCATAGTTGCGCACAAGAAAATTGTAATAAACTTCACCTATTTTGTGAATGATCTTGTCACGCTGTTTTGCATTCCATACGTATGTCTGTCCGGAAGCCCATACACCTCTGTCATAAGGGAACGCACCCGTAGCTCCTGTTGCTCCTATGGAACCATCATTTGCAACACCCACACCCTTCTCGGCCACATAATTGTCATTCCAAGCAGCAGCATCGGAAGCTGATTTATAAGCCCGGACGGCAAACTGGGTGTATCCGGCTGTCGCAGGTACGGATATCTGGCTGTTCAGTGTCGCACCTACATGAGCCAGCCAGCTTCCGTTGTATTTGCGTGCAGCCAGATAAAGCGTGCTGCACGTGCTTACATTGCCTGCCACATTCTGTTTGCAAGTGACAAGGAATCCAGACGGGGATGGCGTGCCTGTTGAAGTGAAGTTGATCACGCTGACAGGACTGTCCAGCCAGTAGGATGCCGACGGTCCGACGGGAGCAACCATCTCCTGCCAGTCCGCATGTACCGTCCGGTTCGCAGATCTGCCGGCGAGGATGTATCCGCCGTCTCTTTTCCTGCGGAGTCTGCCGTTTCTGAACTTGGCGATTTTAATCGGAGGGTTGGAGGTTTCAACCTTGCTTAAGTAAGATCCTCCGGCAAACGATACTGTACTGTTCTTGGCATACGGAGTATTGGCGGATTCCCAATGACCGGCTGCTGTGATGCTCTCACCATCCTTTCCGTCACTGCCGTCCACAACCATCGGGACAGTCTCGACATCAACCGCCTGACCGTTCACGTAGAACACGAACTTCAAGCTACTGGTAAAATTACCGGAAGCCACCCCGACACCATCACCGATGGGAACCTCGGCCGCACCGTCACGACTATACTTCAACTCCCCGTCCGTTGTGGCCGTAGTGACCGCACCGACTGTCTTCATACGCCGGCAGGATACCGAAGCTACACTGTAACCGCCGTTCTTGTTCTTGCTGACCATCGTGGCCGAAGTGACAAGGCTATAAATTACCGCATCGGAACCGTCCGCCCCGCCACGGACACCGGTTATCTTGAAAGTCAGTTCACGGGTATAGAGCTGCCCGTTCTTCATTGCAGCCAGTGTGATGGTGACCGTATTCTGTTCCGGAACCGACTTTCCGGCAGCGACGGATATCGCCACCGCTCCGGTGGCCTTGCTTGTGCTTGCCGTGAAACCGGCAGGCGTGCTGACTGTTAAAGTCTCAAGGGTGAGTTTCTCGGTACCGTACCACATGGATACATGGGTAGTCCATGACTGTGCGGAAGTAGTAACACCGGTACTGGTAAGAGCGACGCTCACCATCTCATTGTCAAGGTCGGCCATGATATTCGACTCCCCGTCCTTACTCCAACGGTGCACAGGGGCCGGAGTGCTCCATTCACTCCATACTCCATCACGCTTCACACGTTTGCACGCCCATTCCACCTGATGGTCTGCATCCACGCCAAGAAAATCATCTGTCCAGCCTTCCGGTATATAATCATCCTGCTGCTTCGAATCCGGCTTGTCAGGGGTAAGGCCGATGATGTTGGTACGGGTGTAGATCCACTCGTAACCTTTGCCGTCCTTACCGTCAGTCCCGTCTTTGACCATGACCATCCACAAACCATTCCGGTATATGTAAGTACAATGGTCAGCCGTATTTCGGTAGCTGTCACCCTCCTTGGGATTGGACGGATGGGATGCGAACTCACCCAAGAAGGTGATACTCTCACCTTTAAGTTCACGACCGTCCAGCAGCATCTCCCAGTCTTCATGCACGGTCCAGTCGGCTGATTTCCCGGCAAGGATATAACCGCCATCCTTTTTCTTTCGATAATTGCCGTTCCTGAACCTTGCAATTTTAATCGGAGGATTGGATGTTTTCACCTTGGAGATAAAAACACAGCCCGCCAAAGTGACCATGGTATTGACCTCGTATGGGGTCTTAGAGGATTCCCAATGACCGCCACCTATTACAGACAGTCCCGGATCACCCTTGTCACCTTTGGCGGCTGATACAAGCCAGTCCGGATTGTTTTCGGATGGCTCGGAAGTAGTGCCCTTGTCATTGACGCACAACCATGTGGAACCGTTATGGGGCACACGGGAATAATACGCATACTTCCTGCCCGGCTCCCAGCTAGGGAAGTCGATAGGAACGCGGACTGTGCTACCGGTAATTTCATCAATTTGAAAAATCAATCCCGTCATGATGATATCCTGCAATACTGCCGAGAACCTGTCGCAGTTGATCCCGTTGATGGTCATACCCTTCTTCTTGCCGAACCAGCTCTTCATCTGTGCCGGCTCCGGGTCCCAGGTGTTGGCATTGTCAACAAGGGTGATGCAGCAGTTACCGTCACGCACGTCTATGATGATATAAGTCTGACGCTCCTTGTCGGTGAAGTTCCCCGTCTGTCCGAGACGCATCTCGTTATGGGGAACGAACTCATATCCGGGACGCGGAACCATCACGAATGTCTTCTCGTCGTAATCTGCGGAAGTGATACGGTACTGTATTTTCCGGAAACCAATAAAGTCACCGGTAGTGACGCTTTTGTCATGCCAGAAGCCTAGGAGGATATCGTCCGGCTTCTGTCCCAGCGGTACACCATCCTCCAGATCAGGGATGACAGTATAGCTGCCGTCACTATTGGCGACAAAGCTTTTTATCTTCAGCCCTCCGCCGGGACTTATAGTATTATATCCTTCAAAATAGGTCTGACGGTTGAAACGAAGTTCTGGTACACTCAGAGAGCTGCGCAGGACCAAAGCCTCCAGCTCGGCACGGGCGTCCTCACCGATGTAACCTCCAGAAACACCGGTAACGAAATCACCGAACTTGGCGTATTTCTTGATGACGGTTCCGCCCAACAGGGATAATAGGAAACCGGTGCGTTCCTCCGTATCCTTGCGCATGAACATGATCAGCGAGCGCAATGCGGAATACACGTTATGGTCTGTTGCTGGGGTGGAGTCGTGGCTTCCGATCACATACACACCGCTGCCACCACCGCCCGTATAGGTCTGTCCCTTCAGGGTAAGGCTCTCAACCTTTTCCTCCAGCTCCCCGATACGGGAATAGGCGGCGGTTTCCCCGACAGTATAAACAGGTGAGTCAAAGGAATAATCAAGATTGAATTCAAATCCGATAACCCTTGACTGTCTTCCGTTCTCGAAATAAGCCTTGTTGATAAGGTTGACCTTTTGACCGATGCTATAGAAATTATGAACGCCATCCTCACGGTATGCGTCATTTGACATCATCGTGCAGCCATAGGTACTCGGGTCTATCTTGGATTTGGCAGCGTACTTTTCAGTCTTTTCCTTCAACTCCTGCTCGGCGGCACCCACAAGCCCCAGCTCGGTTATTTTCGTACTGTCCCAGCCGGAAAGCACATATTCATCTCCATCCTGGGGAAAGAGCACATCACCGGGAAGCGGTCTGCCATAGTCCTCATTCCTGACTATCTCCCAAAGCTGTGCCTCAGGGTTCCATCCGCCATCCTCCAATTTCTCCGGCTTTCCCTCAGGATTGAACTTCACGGCAAACTCCAAACCGTTGAGAAGCCCGGATGCGAAACGTATCCTCAGCTCCTGACCGGGGAGGATATATTTCTCGGAAAAGTTAACACCCGTGTCCCTAAAGCGGTAGGCATTCCATTTTTCCTCGGTGGTTGTGCCGTCCTCATTCTCCACCTTGTCCGTCACTTCGATAGTGGTGACATCCGACATGATGCCTGTTCTTCGAGGATAGACTTCATCGAAGATAACCACCTGCTCGACGGCTTCCTCGGTAGTCATATTAGGGTATGCATCAATGTAGGGAATACCCTCGGGCAGCATTAATCTTTTCTGAACCACACCATTCACCACCACCGTTTCATCAACGGGGCGGTAATTTGAAGGAATGTTCCTTGTAGAACCGAAAGCATAGATTCTCGTTGCGTAAGTCGATTGTGAATCCGAACGGGACATTTCCTCTACATTTACACCGATCTCCCAATTAACAGGATCACCGAACTCACAACGCCCGAAATGGATGATGTTTTCAGTCACCCAACATTCGCAATCCCATTTCTTCGCCATCTCAAAACAAGCGTCAAGGATGTTGATGTTGTCGTAACTCATCAACTGGGACTTGTTTTCGACTGTGGAATCAATGGAGAAAACAAAATCCTGTCCTTTGTATGTGTAACCAAGAGCTTTCAAATTTCTAAGGACTATACCGGCTTGTACGTCAAGCGGAGCGGTCAGGTTCCAGGACGCCTCCTGTCCGGTCGTCTCCGGGGTATATTTGAAGATTTTGTTTTTCCATTTCCAGTAGTAGGCGTCAAGTCTTAATTCGTAATCGTAGCCGGCGGTATTGGTGTTGAATGCGGGCTTCTGCAAGTCGCACACCTCGAACAATCCGAAGTTACATTCCACGTATGAGCCAAGTTTGAAATATATGGGATTCTCTAAGGAGAACTTTAACATGATGTAGTCCTCCTTCATCAGAGTGAACTTACGCTTGCAGCCTTCATTGATCAAAGTTGTAAGCTGGATAGCACCGGATATGTCTTTGATGTCGATTTGTTCCATGTCTTCAAAGTTCGGGGATAAAAAAAAGAGTGCCCAATTTTGAGCACTCACATACACGACAATAAAACCAATGTCGTGAATTAGCTTCTGTTTGCCGGATTTGGCTCGTTAAACTTGGCTGAAATTTTTCCGAAAGTTCGGTCTAAACTCTGTGCGTAAGTGACACTCTTGCCAGTATAAATAAGATGGTAAACCTCGCTACTATTAGCAGGAATCTGAATATCAACCACACCTTTATACAGCTCATCAAAGAAAGCTTTCTTCTTTGCTTGATAATCAGACTGAGAATTACTCTCGATAGTGAACGAAAGAGTTATTTCCCTCTCATCGACTTTAGGATTATTGATTATTACCCGTTTCCCATGTTCAAGTCGGCTTTTGTTCTCAATAAAATCCTTCATGGAAGCGGATGCCCCAATAACATCAAGAAACCCCTCTCCCATTCTCACACCCCATGTTGTATAAGCGTTTTCGCCATTAATTAATAATTCATCCATAGACTATAATTTTGCTGTATTCTTTTTAACTTCTGCTATATCTCTTTGCATCTGTTGAATAGGTTTGACGATTGCCCCTGTATTTTCTGAAATCTGTACCAATTCAAGATAAGATTGTGCTATCAAATCTCGCGTATCATCAGCGATATTCCTTGTTTCCGTATTTATGGAAAGTAGAGCATCTGCTTTTACTGTCAGTAGATTAAGTGATTGAGATTGAATAATATTCTGATTTTTTATTTCTTCTCCTGCAATCTGCAATGCTGTAAACCTACCGTTCAACTCTTCGCCAGTATCTTGACTCATTGCCTGAAAACCTTTGGATGAAGCTGACTGGGATGTTGATTCTTGCGAAATCTTGTCATATCCGGTGGCTGCGGCAAGCTCGTCACGAAGCTTCATCGCTTCTTCAATGTAGCCCATATACTCGCTGTTCAACGCATTTCTTTCGGATTCCGTCAAAGAACCATCCTCCATACCCTTTGCAAACTTCTCATACCACTTCTTTAGCTTGTCCTGATAAAGTGTGCCTATCTGCTCGGAGAGCATAGCTTGCATGAAGTATTCCGAAATGTCTTCGGCTGCATCTTTGGACGATGCTTTCATGTCCATAAGGGTATCTATGAAATTACTGTACACACTATCGAATGTGGTTTGTGTAAGCTGCTTGTTTATCTGATTATGGATTTCCTCAATACGCTCCTCCCCCTCGATAATCTTATCAAGATAATCTCTCACATCGCCATCTAATTTAGCCCAAAAAGTAGGCGCTTCTGACTTTAGTTTCTCCAACTGTTCAGTAGTCAGGTCAAACAATCCTGTCATGCGTCCGGTACCTATAAAATCCTTGGCGTCTTTGACTGACATGTCGAGTGCGTCGGCAATGTCCTGCCAGTCGCTTGACGAGGTATTCTTTGCCATGCGCTTGCCAATGGAATGAGAACCGGCAGACGCACCGGAGTTTAATCGTTCACGCCCAAGTATTCTGTACGCCTCAATGCTCTTGTTGACAAGTTCAAGAGCCTCTTTGCCTACCTTGTCCGCTTCTGCTCCGTAGGATGTGTTGATGTATTCCAGCTTCTTGTCTATCAGCTCATCCCATATCTCATTGAGTTTGTTATATTCCTCGACCATCTCGTTATAGTGAGAATAATCGGCACCATCCAAACCCGGTATTAATCCTCCCAAAGAAATAACAGAAGTCAAAGCCCCTTTAACGGTTTGTAGACTACCGGTGATGATAGACATAGGCTTCATCAAGTCGATATTTCCAAGTCCGTTCAGCATCTCACCAAAACCGGACATTGTTCCTTCCATCCATTCAGGTGTTTTTATACCAAGCGTTTCCATGATACCGATAACTTGATTACCGGCATCGACATATTGCCCTATCTCATTAATTCCTTTATGTAAAGCATCCGTGGCTTCATATAGGGCTTTCTGCTTGCTGTTCTTTGCACTTTCAAGGGTGGCTTTGGCATTCTTCTTTTCTTCATCAGTACCTTCTTCCAAAGCTTTGTTATACGCTTTCTGTGCTTCACGCTGTGCATCCGTGACTTCTTTGAGGGATTTGAAAGAAATAGACATAGTTTCAAAAGGATCACGTTCTGAAACCTTATCATCAATCCGTTCAATAGCATCTACCAGTTCTTTAAGGCTTTCAGGAGATAAATCCTTTTGAGATGATATAAAGTCTTTAAGGTTCGCTTTCAACTTTTTCAAAGTATCAGTAGAAACCTTGTCAAGATTACCAAAGACTTGTTCCCAATTCATATTTTTCTTGAATTGTTCAGCATCAAGTTTGAATATATCTTCATTCTTGATTTCTGTACGCTTCTCAATGCTTCGGTCTATTTGGGCTATTTCACTAGCATCACCTTTGGTTTCCGCTTTCTTGCGGGCTTCCTGTAATATTGAAATATCATCATTAAATTTCTTTTCAATGGCAAGACGTTCATCGGCATAAGACAAATAGCGCTCTGCCAAATCCTTATATATCTTTTCATTACTGATAATGGCTGTCTTGTATAGTTCATCATAATAGTTTTGCTCATCATCAGACAGCTTTATATCGGTGGCATTAAAAGACTTGCCTTTATTCTTCGGATTAGCTTCCCATGCAGCGCGAGCATCCTCAACTTTCTTCCGAAAAGCATCTTCTTTTTGTCGGTCAATAGCCTGCATCTCCTTTTCAAAGTTGAGTTCCATTTCAGCGATAGTCTTGGCAGAACCTTCATCCATAGCTTTGATTCGGGCTTCATCAACTCTCATTTGCAAATCCTCGGCTGAACGTTGCTGTTCTAATGATTGCTTATCAAGGAGGGCATTATATTTATCAGTCTGCTTACGAAGTTTCTCGGTTTGATTATCTTGTTTGGTTAATGAACTTCCGGTAATACCGCCCAAATTTTTATAGGCTTTTTCAGTTGTTTCTACTCGTTTCTTAGCTTCTTCATACTGCTTTGAAGTAAACTTGGATTTATCCTTTTCTATTTCAGAAAGTTTCTTCTTAGCATCATCCCAGTCTTTCTTCGCTTTCTCATAATCCTGCTTGTAGGTAGTAGGGGATTTCTTTTTAGCCAACGCTCCATTAATTGAAGAAATAACACTTTCTAAATCCCCACCTTTAACCATCATCCCGTTTACAACAAAACCATTGCGTTTGGATGCAGACGATTGAGCAAGTTTCAATTCCGTTTCAAGCTTCTCCTTAGAATAGTTTTTAAGATTGGATTTGTAAGCGGAAATATTATCATCCAACATGTCTTTCTGATACTTTTTTAAAAGTTCAGAGTTTTTCTCCATTTGCTCACGCACCTGTACGTATGACTGATTACCAGAAAACATTTTCCATATTTCCTTATCGAAATCAGACATATTCTTCCGTAAATCGGCATTATCAAATAGCTGCAAATATCTCCGTTGGTTAGCAATCGTTTGTTTTAGAGCATTATAATCATCTCTCCTGCCTTGAACAGAACGCCTTGAATCTTCTTCGTTTATTTTTTGCTTCAACTTTAAGGTATCCTCCAACTTTAGCTTTTCAATATCGTATTGTTCGAAAATTTTAGGGTATTCTTTACGAAGTTCTTCTAATGATTTTTGCCGAGTAAGAGTAGCCAAACTCTCATCACGAGCAGCCGTCAATAATTCTTCGATTCTCAGCTTGTGTTCCTGTTCTTTTTTAAATGCTGCATCTTTAATGCCATTATATTCTTTTTGAGCACGGGCGGCAGCAGTTGTACTATCAAACATTGCCCACATTGTAGTAGCAAGCCCACCGATAACGACAGTTAAAGCTACATAAGGATTGGTAAGCATTGCAGCGTTTAAAGCTAACTGCGCTTTTCGTGCCA
>OLXN01001956.1_pt1 | contig 10721 bp, 9 predicted proteins | sample 1674021 | NCBI WGS metagenome assembly OLXN01 (sample SAMEA103958137, study PRJEB25191) | human gut metagenome | biome: human-associated habitat [ENVO:00009003]; feature: intestine environment [ENVO:2100002]; material: feces | place: Germany | collected 2013/2015
GTTCGTCATTTTTTAACATTTCCCCACTTGCAATTCAAAAAGCACTGTGTTATATTGTGCAGGAAATTGAAAAACATCTCGTTTTTACAAAAATCGACAGGAGGTTTTTACACAATGAAACATCTCGGTTTATTTGCAGCAGGCGTGCTGTTCGGCACCGCCGGTCTCAAGATCCTTTCCAGCAAGGATGCCAAAAAGGTCTACTCTCACACCACCGCCGCGGTGCTGCGTGCCAAGGACTGCGTGATGCAGGCCGTCACGAACGTCCGTGAGGATGCTGAGGACGTCTACGCCGACGCCAAGGACATCAACGAGCGCCGCGCAGCGGAAGAGGACGCCGAAGTCATTGAGGACGCGTCCGAGGAAAAAGCGGACGAGGAATAAATCGCAGGAGAGCCGCGACGCGCGGCTCTCTTTCACTTTCGGAGGAATTGATACACTATGAAATGCAAAATTCTGCACGAATCCGCCGGGCGCATGCGCGTGCATCTGAATTGCCGCCGCATGACGCTGCATCAGGCGGACGTTCTGGAATATTATCTGCGCAGTGTGGACGGCGTGAGCGAGGTCTCGGTCTTTGACCGCACGCAGGACGCCGTGATCGTTTACCGCGCGGACCGCGCCGCGCTCGTGCACGCGCTCGCGGCGTTCTCGTTCGACAAGGCCGAGACGATGGACCTTGTCCCCGACCATACGACGCGCAAACTCAACCGTGAATTTGAAGACAAGCTCTCGTGGACGGTGATCCGCCGCGTGATCTCGAAGCTCTTCTTCCCGCTCCCCGTCACCACGGCGCTCGCCATCTACCATTCGATCAAGTATATCCGCGAGGGTCTTTCCGCACTGCTGCACGGTAAGCTCTCCGTCGCCGTGCTCGACGCCACCGCCGTCACTGTGTCGATGGTGCGCGGCGACTTCTCAACGGCGAGCTCCGTGATGTTCATGCTCCGCCTCGGCGAAATCCTCGAGGACTGGACGCACAAGAAGTCCGTTGCGGACCTCGCGGGCGCCATGTCGCTCAACGTCGACCACGTCTGGCTCAAGACGGGCGAGACGGAAACGCTCGTTCCCATCGGCGATATTCAGGCGGGCGACTGCGTCGTTGTCCGCACCGGCAGCCTCATCCCGCTCGACGGCAAGGTCGTCTCCGGCGAGGCGATGGTCAATCAGGCATCCATGACGGGCGAGTCCATGCCCGTCCCCAAGCGCGAGGGCAGCTATGTCTACGCAGGCACGGTCGCCGAAGAGGGCGAGTGTGTCGTTCGCGTGGAAAAGGCGCTCGGCGGCGGCCGCTATGACCGCATCGTGCGCATGATCGAAGAGTCGGAAAAGCTCAAATCCAAGGCTGAGGACAAGGCCTCGCGCCTTGCCGACAGGCTCGTACCCTATACGCTCGGTGGCACGATCCTGACCTATCTCATCACGCGCAACGTCACAAAGATGCTGGCCGTGCTGATGGTCGACTTCTCCTGCGCGCTCAAGCTCTCCATGCCCATCGCGGTGCTCTCTGCCATGCGCGAGAGCAGCAGCCATCACATCTCCGTCAAGGGCGGGCGCTTCCTCGAAGCCGTCGCCCAGGCGAACACCATCGTCTTTGACAAGACCGGCACGCTCACCTACGCCACGCCCAAGGTCGCAAGAATCGTCACCTTCGGCGGCAATGAGGAAAGCGAGATGCTCCGCCTCGCCGCGTGCCTCGAAGAGCACTATCCCCATTCCATCGCCAACGCCGTCGTGGCCGAGGCCAGGGACCGCGGATTGACGCACGAGGAGTATCACTCTCAGGTCCAGTACGTCGTGGCGCACGGCATTTCGAGCATGGTGGACGAGAAAACAGTGCTCATCGGCAGCGCGCACTTCGTCTTCGAGGACGAGGGCTGCCGCGTGCCGGAGGGCGAAGAGGACAAGTTTGAATCGCTCCCGCCCGAGTATTCGCACCTGTACCTCTGTATCGCGGGCGAGCTCGCCGCGGTCATCTGCATTCATGACCCCCTGCGCAAGGAGGCGAAAGCCGCCGTGCGCGCGCTGCACGAGCTCGGTATCGACAAGGTCGTGATGATGACCGGCGACAGCGACCGCACCGCCCGCGCCATTGCGGCGCAGGTGGGGGTGGACCGCTGCTTTGCGGAGGTGCTGCCGGAGGATAAAGCCGCCTTTGTCCGTGACGCCAAGGCCGAAGGGCACACCGTTGTGATGATCGGTGACGGCATCAACGATTCTCCCGCCCTGTCGGCGGCAGATATCGGCATCGCCATCCATTCCGGTGCCGCCATCGCCCGGGAAATTGCCGATGTGACCATCCGCGCAGACAGTCTGGAAGAGCTGGTGACTTTAAAAGCCATTGCCAACGCCCTGCAAAAGCGGGTGGGCAGCAATTACCGCTTTGTCCTCAGCTTCAACTCTGCGCTCATCCTTCTGGGCGCACTGGGCATCCTGCCCCCTGCCACCAGCGCGATGCTGCATAATCTTTCCACCCTTGGCATCAGCCTGCGCAGCATGACAGACCTGCTGGAGCAGAAGAACGAAGGATAAAAAAACCGAAAATCTCGCATAAAACAAGAAAGCATCTGCAACATTCGCTTCTGAATTTCAGAACACAGCGAATTCGTTGCAGATGCTTTTACTTTTAGAGGGCGAGCCCGGTAAAGTGTGCAAATACAGTTTCCGGCCGCGCCCCTTCCCGTGAAAATGGTACGCCGGAGCGTCCGCAGACGCTCCGGCGTATCGAAATTATAAATAGTTTTTCCGCTGAAAATGCCCAGAGCATAGCGGAGGGCATTCAAAATCGTCCTAGTCAAAAAAGGAGACTGATGCACAAATACTGCGCAGCGGCTTCCTTTTTGTTTCAGATAAACCGGCAGAAGCCCAGCCAGCAGCCCAGCAGGAAAAAGAGCAGCGCCTTACCCAGCACCGGCAGCCACTGGTGCTTACACAAGGCGGTATCCCACCGGTGGATGTTCTGTTTGGGGCAGGTGCCCACGCAGGCTTCACAGGCAATGCACTCCCCGCTGCGCAGGCTGGTTTCCTCCAGCTTCAGGTACACCGGGCACTGCTGTTTGCAGGCATTGCAGCCCGGGATGCAACTCTCACTCTGCCGGTGCAGCCGTGCAAAGGGCAGTACCGGCAGCAGGGCGAACACCGTACCCATGGGGCAGAGAAACTGACAGAAGAACCGGGGCTGCACCGCCATGCCCAGCAAAATAAGCACAAGCAGCGCGATGCCCACGCCGAAGCCCTCCGGCGGCAGACGCAGTGCCGTCAGGCGGGAAAACACCTCCCACGGGCTTGCGCCGGTCAGCAGCTTTTCCTGCCGGGTCACATACAGCGCTACCAGCCCTGCCAGCAGCAGATATTTGACCTTCTGTCCCAAAAGTACCGCCCGCTCCGGCAGACGGAGCTGCTTTTTGCGGTGAAACAGCTTTTTCTGGACAAGCCCGGACAGCGCCCAGACGGCATCGCCCAAGCTGCCGAAGGCGCAGGCGTACCCGCAGAAAAACCGGTCGAACAGCAACGTGAAGCCGCACAGCCCCAGCAGAGAAAGCGTGAAGCTGTCCGCTGTGAGCACCTCGCCCGCACCGATGTGCAGAAAGATCTGCTTTACCCCGGAAAAACCGGCCACAAATGCGCCCGGCATGGACACAAAGAAGAACAGCTGCACCCCGGTGCGCAGCCATGTACGGCGCTTTTGGTCCCGCTGACGCTGCTGCGCCGCCGTCAAAGGCTTTGTCTGTGTTTTTTCCATCATCCTGCCGCCTTTCCCAGTGCGTCCGCTACTGCACCGATAAGTCCTTCTGCCGTGAGGGTAGCGCCGGAAACGGTATCCACCTCAGCAGACTGCACTGCCAGCATCTCGTCCAGCAAAGGCAGCGCCTGCTTATAGTAGGGCTTATCCTCGCCGGAAGCATCCAGCACCGCAATATCGGTCATTTTTCCGTTCTGGATAGTCACCGACACCCGAATGACATCGCCAAAACCATAGGCGCTGCCCTCATAGATGCCGTCCCGGTAGCCGCTCTGCTCTGCCTGTGCTGCGCTCTGCGCCTGCAAAACGGAAGCATTGTAGGCTTCAACTTCGGCAATTTCCTGCTTGCGCTGGCTTACCGCTGCCGCCCGGATCAGCGCCACCTGCTGGTATTGCCACAGTACCCCCAAAATTAGCAGCAGGTTCACCGCCCGGAGGAGAAAATTTTTGTATTTCATTCTGCTGCTCCTTCCGTTTCAGATTCAATCCCGGTCTCTTCCGGCGGCAGTGCCGACTCGGATGCCGACAGCACTTCCTCAGAAGATGCCGGTTCCGGTTCAGAGGATGCCGGTGCATCTGCCGGGAAAAGCTGCTGCCATACTTCCTTGAGCCACACGGGAACGGCGCTCTTTTCCTCCGGCTGCACCACCTCCACGGTTGGCGCAGTGACCGGCGTTTCCTCGGGTTTTGCTGCTTCGGACGGTACGGCTTCTTCTGCCGCTTCTTCCGATGCTGCCTGCTCCGGGGCGGCTTCCTCTGCCGGGGCAACAGCCGCCTTTGCCAGTGCCAGCTTGACCGCATTCAGGATGCCGGTAGAGGAGTAGGTGGCACCGGAAACGGCATCCACGTTGGGGCTCTGCCCTTCCAGAATGGCAGGGATGACCTGTTTTGCCCGGGAGAGATATTCCTCCTCGTCCTCGGCGCTCAGAAGGGTGATATCGGTGATCTTATCCTCTGCCACCGTGACCTGTACCGTAATTTTGCCCTCAAAGCCTATGGCTTCGGCGGTATAGATGCCGTCAAGGTAAGTGGAGGGCGCTGTGAATTCCTCCACCACCAGCGGTGCGGCGGGCTTGGGCTGCGGCGGCAGGGGATTGTTGACCACCTCGCCGGTCAGGGCGTTCTGCACCGCGCCCAGAATGCCCCGGCTGGTGTAGGTGGCTTCGGAAACGGCATCCACCTCCCAGCTCTGGGCATCCACTACGGTGGTCAAAAGCCGCTTTGCGCGCCGCAGAAACTGCTTGGTCTCGTGGGAAGCATCCAGAATTTCAACCTCCGTGATGCTGCCGTTTTCCATGGTGACCTGTACTCGGACGGCACCGCCGTAGCCCCGGGAAGAGCCGACGTAAACGCCGTCGGCATAGGGCAGCTTGGGCAGGGTTTCTTCCTCCGCTTCGGAGGAAGCGGCTTCCACCGGCTGCTCCACCACAGCCGTCAGTCTTTCCGGCACGGCGGCCAGCACCGGCACGGTGCGGGGCAGGGCAAAAAGCACGGCTGCCGCTGCCGCCACCGCCGGGAGCAGCTGCACCAGCGGCAGCAGCGTGTTGCTTCGTTTTTTGTTCATTCCAACTCCTCCTGACACGGAAAAGCAAGGCCGCCTGCATAGAGCGACCTTGCTTTTTGGGTATTCTGTTTTTTGCCGGATCAGGCAGCTTTCAGGTTCTGCACGGCATCGGTCAGGTGGGTCACCTGCTCCAGTGCAGCGGCCTTATACAGGGTCTCGCGGCTCAGCAGTTCCACGCTCTCGGCCAGCTCGGTCTCCAGATTGGCGTAGCTGTCAGCGGTGTAAGCGGCCTTTGCCTTGCCCTGTGCTTCGGCAACTACAGCCTGCAGGGCGGCGCGGTCGGCATCGCTTGCCAGTTCGTGCTTGGCAAGATTCTCGGCAGTGGTCTGGAACTTGACCACCGTGTCGGCATAGCCCAGTGCGCGGATGGTGATGGTCCAGTAGCCGGTGCCATCAGTGCCTTCCGGCAGCTGGCAGCGGGCAGAATCGCTCAGACCCAGCTGGATGCCCATGGACTTGTGCATCCAGTTGTCGGCTGCAAACTTGGTGCCGTAGGAGGCCTTGGCGTGGGTGTAGGTGCTGTCGTTGCCGTAGTAGGTCCACACCACAGACTGCATCCGGGAGCCCAGCTCGCCGTAGTTGCCGTTCAGGTCCACACGGATGAACTCGCCAAAGCTGCCCACATCGCTGCCGCTGCGCAGGTTCACGGTAAGACCATCAGCAGCTTTCTGGGCGGCTTCTGCCACGCCGGAACCGGTGCCGGTGTGTGCGGCGGAGAAGGTGTAGCCATCGCCGCTCTTGGTTGCATACTTCAGGCCGTTGGTGTTCTTGTCCACCGCAGCCGTCAGGGTGTAGGCGGTCAGGTTCTTTTCAGAGTAGCCGCCCACCAGCTGGCCGCCGTTTTCCACAACGGTGTACTTGGAGCAGAAATCTGCAAGGTCGCTGGTAGCCACGCGCACCGGCACATACTTGGTGCCCAGCACCTCGTAATGGTCCATCTGCACGGTAGAGCCATCGGCCTTAGTGATGGTGCCGCGGTTCCAGCCTACGGTAGTGCCATCGGCCAGATAGATGGTCTTGCCATCGTCCGACCAGTGGGAAACGGTGTAGGTGCTGCCGTCCTTGGCGTAGATGACAGCAGTGCTCTGGAAGCTGCCGCGGTGCAGACCATGGTTGGCGGTAGCGCGGGAAACGGCGTCAAATGCGCCAAGGTCGTGCTCCTCGTGGCTGTCCAGCTGCGCAGAAGCGGCAGTGCTGCCGGCAGCATAGACCTTCTCGTTTGCCCAATACTCATCCCAAGTCAGGGCAGCGTAAAGGTAGGTGTACTTTTTGCCCAGCAGAAAATCGAAAAAGCCGTTTTCCTCCTCGGCGGGGGCTGCTGCAAAGGCGGTAGCGGTCAGCAGGCTGAGCGCCATAGCCGCCGACAGCAGCAGGGAAAGAAATTTCTTTGTTCTCATGAAAAATGTTCCTTTCATCACACTGGCAGGGGATAGGGATCATGTAGTTAGCATTACCTAACATTGCGCGCAAAGAAAAACCCGCGGGGCAAAGCCCCTCAGATGGTTAGGATAAGCTAATTGACGAGACCTAAAATAGCACGCCTGCAAAGCGTTGTCAAGAAAAAACGGGGATGTTTACAGAGGTTAATTTGTGGGCAAAAGGTGCCGTTTACGCTCTTTATGCTGCAAGCCCTTGACCTTTTTGTCGGAGCGCAGTATACTTTTCATACGGTTAGTTATGAATAACCACAAGGAGGTACTACATGATACAAGACGCATTCTGGGGGATCTTGATCCCCTTTCTGGGCACAAGTCTTGGGGCAGGCTGTGTATTCTTTTTGAAAAAGTCCCTAAGCGACGGCATCCAGCGGGCGTTGACTGGCTTTGCCGCCGGGGTTATGGTGGCGGCATCGGTGTGGAGTTTGCTGATCCCGGCCATGGAACAGGCTGCAGATCTGGGCAGGCTGGCGTTTTTCCCGGCGGCAGCAGGCTTTTGGCTGGGCATCCTGTTTTTGCTGCTGCTGGACCATCTCATCCCGCATCTGCACCAGAACAGTTTGCAGGCCGAAGGGCCAAAAAGCCAGCTCCAGCGCACCACCATGATGGTTCTGGCGGTGACGCTGCACAACATCCCGGAGGGTATGGCAGTGGGCGTAGTCTATGCCGGATATCTTGCCGGAACTGCTCAGATCACCGCCGCCGGGGCGCTGGCGCTTTCCATTGGTATTGCCATCCAGAACTTTCCGGAGGGTGCCATCATCTCCATGCCCCTGCGGGCGGAAGGAATGAAAAAAGGCCGGGCGTTCTGGGGCGGCGTACTGTCCGGCATCGTAGAGCCCATCGGGGCAGTGCTGACGATTCTGGCGGCAGGCATCGTGGTGCCCGCTTTGCCCTATCTGCTCAGCTTTGCCGCCGGAGCCATGCTGTATGTGGTGGTGGAGGAACTGATCCCGGAAATGTCGCAGGGACAGCACTCCAACGTTGGCACGGTGTTTTTTGCGGTAGGTTTCAGCGTGATGATGGTGCTGGATGTGGCACTGGGGTGACGGGTTGAGGGCTCCCGAAAGCGAAATCTTTTTCGAAATTTGACAAATAATTCTCAATTTTAGTATCAAGCAGTACGTTTCCCGCGCCGACTGGGAGGGCACTCTGCCCACCACCCGCACCGATGGCAAGACTGCAAGCGCAGAGACCGTTGCCGCCAAGGAGAACACCCCCTACTGGCTCATTCTGCTGGCCATCGTGGACAGCATCCTGCTTATTGCCGTCGCGCTGCTGATCCTCAAGCGCATCCCCGCCGGTAAAAAGCTGGGCAAGGGCGCAAAGGCCGGCATCTGCGTGGGCATCGCTGCCGTGGTGGCGCTGGTGTTCTGGGCAATGTTCTTCCGCAGCGGCAGCGCACCGGCTGCGGCAGCTTCCTCTGAGAGCGCAGCCGCTTCCGAGACTGCCGAAAGCACCGCAGCTTCGGAAGAAGCAACGGACGGTCCGTTCATGGAGCTGTCCCAGAAGGACGCAGGTGGCTGGCTGGGCTGCCACATCTACCTGATGGAGGACGGCACCTTCTCGGTGGCTTATGACTACACCGCCGACAATACCGGGATCGAAGCTGCCAAGGGCATCTATGTGGACAACGGGGACGGCACCCTGACCCTGACCGCAGCGGATGGCACGGTGCACACCGCCGCCGCTGCTGCCGTCCTTGATGGCGGAAACGATGTCGGCATCCGTGCCGGACTTGAAGCCGGGGTTTGCGGTGATGTCCAGAATGGCCTGCGTTACATCTGCACCGGGAGCCTCGTTCCAGTTGCAGACGGTGTTGCTGCCGTCCTCTGCCAGCGTTGCCACCAGACCAGCACCGGCGTAGAAGCTGTAAATGTACCATGCGTCGTTCACGCTCATCATGAACTTCTTCCCGGCGGCGGCAGCCTTTTCCAGCATGGTGTCCATGGCCTGCGCAACTTTAGCGCAACCTCTGCCGAACAAAGAGCAAAAATGCCTGCTCCGAAAGAAGGAGCAGGCACAGAAAACGCGTTATTTGATGTTGCGGGAGCGGTCCATCCACTTGGTAGAATCCCGCAGGATGACCTGATAGCCTTCCAGCTGCCGCATGACCGTTTCCTTTCCGGCCAGACGATCCAGCAGCATCCGGCAGGCAGTCTTGCCCAACTGCTCGGCATCATACTGCACTGCCGAGACCGAGGGTGTAATGCTGGCGAGCATGGAGCTGTCGTACAAACTGGCGACCCGCAGGTCGTTGGGCACAAGGATATGCCGCATCCGCAGCTCCCGCATGACCTCAAAAGCGATCTCGTCATCACCGCAGAGGATGCAATCTGCTTTCTGCTCCAGCGCCGCCTCCAGTGCATCAATGGTCTGCCCGGCAGATTCCACACCGGAATGAACCAGCCGCTGGTCTACCGGTACGCCAAATTCCGCGAAGCCACGCAGGTACCCGCGCGTGCGGTCGGTGTTGACCGCATAAATGGTGCTGCCCACCAGCAGCGCGATGCGCTTGGCGCCCAGCTGCAAAAGAATGCGGGTCATCTCGCAGGCGGCAGCGACCTGATCGTTGTCTGCCTGCGGGATGGTCTTGTCCTCGCTGCGTCCGATGAGCACGAAAGGCGTCTCGTATTGCTGCAAAAGGTCGATGCAGGGATCGTCCGCCATGGCGTAGGTCAGGATCACGCCGTCCACCTTATGGTTGGCAAGCTGCCGCTGCAGCTGCGGGTACGCGGTATTGGAGGAGTAGCAGAGCATCAGGTCATAGCCGCGCTGGTCTGCCATGGTGCAGATGCCGCCCATGCACTTGCGCAAAAAGGGCAGATCCAGCGCAATAAAACGCTGCGGTACGATCATGGCGATGTTGTTGGTGCGCAGCTTTTCACCGCTCTGTGCCAAAGTCGGCTTGGAGCGGGTGCGCCCCATATAGGCGTATACCTTGGCACGGGTCTCCTCGCTGATGCGCCCTTTGCCGGAAAGTGCGCGTGATACCGTTGTTTTAGAAACGCCAAGTGCATCGGCCACCTGCTCGATCGTCATTTTTTCGGTTTCCTTTGCAGCCACGGAATATCCTCTCCTTTTCACAGAACTGCGCAACAGAGCGCTACCCCAGCATACCGGGATAAGCCCGCTTTGTCAAGTACGAAAGCAAACAAAAAGCGTCCTGCTTTTTCGGCAGAACGCTGAAATCCGGTATTTTTACTTCTTACAAGATCTGCTCGCCGTTTTTCCAGACAGCCGTTCCGTAACGGTTCAGCGCAACACCGCCTACCTCGACTGGATGCTCATTGCAGTTCTGTACAAAGACGAACGTACCGTGCCGCGCCGCCAGAACGCCGTCCGGCAGTGCTTCCGGCCATGCCGGGGTCAGACCGGTCTCCTGCGCTGCATTGCGGTAAAATGCGCGATAAAACGCAGCATCAAAGCGGCTTGCCAGATAGTATGCGCGGCCTGCGCCATAAGAATGAATCGCCACGGCAGGGCAGCCGGCAAAGTAGTCCTCGGTGTAGACGCTGAGCGGCGTTGCCGGGTCGATATCCTGCAGCGCTGCCACCTCGCAGAGCACAGAGGCTTGTGCTTCCGGCAGCGTTGCGCCATCCACAGGGGCGCAGCGGCGCAGCTCGCCGTCATACATCCCGTCGATCTCGGTGCGGCGCAGGCCCAGCAGCTCGGTCAGGCCATAAGGCGTGTCCCCCAAGCGGCACAGGTCGCTTTCATCCACTACACCGCTCCAGTAAGTGACAACGACCGTGCCGCCGTTCCCTGCAAAGGCGCAGAGTTTTTGCGCAAATGCGTCCGTCAGCAGGTAGAGCATCGGAACAACGACCAGCCCATAGCCGGTCAGGTCTGCTTCCTGATTGACAAACTCCACCGCGATGCCCTCGCGTGCAAGGGCGTTGTAGTGCAGCTTCAGTTCGTCCCAGTAGCCCATCCCGGCATTGCGCGGGCCGCAGGAGCCTTCCAGTGCCCACTTATT
>OLXN01001963.1_pt1 | contig 10694 bp, 9 predicted proteins | sample 1674021 | NCBI WGS metagenome assembly OLXN01 (sample SAMEA103958137, study PRJEB25191) | human gut metagenome | biome: human-associated habitat [ENVO:00009003]; feature: intestine environment [ENVO:2100002]; material: feces | place: Germany | collected 2013/2015
GATGGTAAGCAGATTTGGAAACGTTCTTTAGGAATTGGAAAACTGGTATCAATGTGTGTGTCGCATGACGAGAAAATTGCTTTTATAGGTGAGCAGAGCCCATCGGGGAATTTATATGCAATTGATATTGCCGGCGGCGATATACTATGGAAGTTTGCTGCGGCGAATGTTGTTGGCGCTGAGCCTGCAAAACGTTCCTATCCAAGTATTGTCCATATTTGTATTGATCAAAATGATAATGTTTATGCGAACGCTTACAGATTTGTTACAGCCAAAGACGGAAGCCGCGGCTATAATGGTAAAGCTGTTGCTTTTAATAAAAATGGTGATCAGCTTTGGCAATTTCCTCAAAATGAAAATATTGACAGCTGGATTAACTGGTGCGATGTAAATGACAATAACGGAAAAGTTGTATTGTCGACTTCGGCTTATGAAATCAGGCCTGATATGAAATATCGTGATACAATGTACTTGATAAATAAAGAGACAGGGCAGTTGATTAATTCTGTCGATGTGCTGCCTGTTGCTCCATTTGAGAATACTGTTATGCGCGGCAGTCCCAATTTTTCTGCGAATGGAGAATTTTTAGCAGCATCCTGCAGCGACGGAAGGGGTTTGCTTTTTGACGGTTCGGGAAAAGTTTTGTGGCAGCGTGAGCTTTCAAAGCCTACACAGATAGATGATGCTTGGATTAATGCTTCTGGTCGTGATGGGTTTGCCGTTGACGCAGGCGTTATTTTTACAACGATCAACACGTTCAATAGAGAAAACTGGCAGTTACCTACTCCTGTTGAGCATCCCAGCAATAATAGTATGTTTGTATTTAATTATGATGGAACGTTTAAGTATAAATATAAGGCTTTGGGGACAATGGAGCAGATTGATTTTTCTGGTAATATAGCTGCTTGTGCCGTTGGACGTAATGTCAGAACCCATAATTACGCTGCTCATGGTGCTGTTGTAATTGATTTAAATGATGGAGCAGAATTAAATTTCTTTCATACTGATGGTCCGTTACAGGCAGTGGCAATAAGCACTAATGGAAGAAATGTTGCTGGTATAGAAGCTCCGGCCGTAACTCCTGATGGAAAAATAATTGGTGCATATAAACTGCATATTTGGCATCGTTGAGAATAAAGAGGGATTTTATGATTTATAACTTTTTGCATTATTATAAACCGTATAAAAGGATATTGTATGGTGTTGTTATCGGTTCTCTTGTTGCTGCATTATTGGATTTGATTTTTCCAATGATGGTGAGACAGATACTAAATGAAGTGTTGCCGCAAAAAAATATAAATAGATTGCTGCAAGATAGTGGGGTATTATTTATTTTATATTTAGGCAACTATGGGTTATTATATATTGTCAATTATTATGGACACTTGATGAGTGCAAAAATAGAGAACGATATGCGGAGAGATTTATTTGAGCATTTTCAGAAAATGTCGTTTAGGTATTTTGATAACGCTAAAACTGGGCAGCTTTTATCAAGATTAACTAGTGATATAGCCGAAATAGGAGAATTATCTTTTAGAGGACCAAATGACGTTATTGTTTGTTGTATCACTATGGTTGGTACGATTGGAATTCTGTTTTGGATGAATGTCTATCTGGGAATTCTGATTGCACTTTTATTAATTACTAAGACTCTGCACACAGTATATGTGAATAAAAAAATGAAAGCGGCCTTTAGAGATAATAGAATAAAAAGTGGTGAAATAACAGCCAGGGCTGAAGAAAGTTTAGGAGGTATTAGGTTAGTAAAAGCTTTTGCGCAAGAAGAATATGAACTGGCAAGATTTATGGAAAAAAAGTTTGGATTTTTTAGAAACACGGCGAAAGTCTTATAAAATTCTGGCATATTTTTCAGGGAGTGTTAATTTTTTTACTAATATTACTAATTTATTAATTCTGGCTTGCGGTGGCTTGCTGATTGCAAAAGATAAATTGTCATTAAGTGATTTTGTTGCTTTCTTGTTATATGTCAATTTATTTATGAAACCTCTTTTACGCCTGACTGTTTTTACAGAAATGTATCAGCGTGGAATGGCGGGATTTCAGAGATTTTATGAAATAATGGAGATGCAACCTGAAATTATTGATAATAAAAATGCTATTGACTGTGTACAAATACGTGGTGAGATAGAATTTGATAATTTAGTTTTTGGGTATTCTGAACAGAGGAAAGTGATTAAAGGATTTAATTTAAAAATAACTCCGGGTCAAACTGTTGCATTTGTGGGAGAGACCGGAGCGGGTAAGACGACTATAGCAAGCCTGTTACTAAGATTTTACGAGCCTCTAAGCGGTAAAATTCTAATTGATGGTATTGATATACGTCAGTATAAACAGCAGGAATTGCGCCGTAATATAGGAATTGTGCAGCAGGATGTTTTTTTATTTTCAGATTCTGTAACACATAATATTGCATATGCAAAACCTGAAGCTGAGCAAAGTGAAGTAGAAAACGCTGCCAGGCTGGCCGCGGCTGACAAATTTATTGAGGAGCTCCCCAATAAGTATGCTACTGAAATTGGAGAACGTGGTGTTAAGCTTTCAGGTGGGCAAAAACAGCGTCTTGCAATTGCCCGAGTCTTTTTAAAAAATCCTCCTATTGTAATTTTAGATGAAGCTACTTCTTCTTTAGATAATCATACTGAAAAGCTAATTCAGGAATCATTGGACAGGTTAGCTGAGAATAGAACCACCCTTATTATTGCTCATCGAATGTCAACAATAAAAAATGCAGATAAAATAATCGTTTTGAATAATGGTGAAGTTGCAGAAATTGGAACACATTCTACCTTGATGTCAGGGGGTGGTCTGTATTATAATCTATATAATGCTCAGAAACAGACTGATGACAAATAGGTGATTTGATGATTAAAATAGAAAATTTAACTAAACGTTTTGGCGAGCGTATTGCAGTAGCAGGAATAGATTTAGAAATTAAAAGTGGTGAGATATTTGGCCTTTTAGGACCTAATGGAGCTGGGAAGACTACTACAGTCAGGATATTAACCTTACTTTCCAAGAAAAAATCCGGTTCTGTAAAAATATGCGGATACGATATTGAAAAAGACAGCGAGAGAATTAAGGAACTAATTGGCGTTGTACCGCAGCATATGAGTTTGGATCAGGATCTTACGGGAAGGGAAAACTTAGTTTTGCAGGCAAGGCTGCATCATTTGAAGAATAAAGCTGCTATGGAACAGCGAATCAATGAAATTTTAGAATTTGTGGAACTTACAGATAGGGCTGATGACAAATCCAGAAGGTACTCAGGAGGAATGAAGCGGCGCTTGATGATTGGCATGGCACTTTTACATAAACCTAAAATGTTATTTTTAGATGAACCAACTGTTGGATTAGACCCACAAGTACGGCGTAAGATGTGGGATTTGATCCGTAAAATGAATGAAGCTGGAATGACAGTACTTTTGACTACTCATTATATAGAAGAAGCAGATCAGTTATGCAGACGTGTTGCAATTATGAATAGAGGTCGTATTATAGCTGTTGATACACCGCAGAAGCTGAAAGAAAAAGTTGGCAGAGTTGTTGTTGAACATATGGAAGCAGACGGCATGATTAATAATTTTTTTGATAATCGTGAGCAGGCTGCATCTTATGTGGCAGGATTAGACTCTAATGCAACTGTGCGCGAAGCAAATTTAGAAGATGTTTTTATTGAATTAACGGGGAGGCGAGTAAATGATTAGTAATTTTTGCTATGACGTCTATACCGTTTTTTGGCGTGATTGGGTGGTTTTTAAGAAAATATTTTTTAAATTCTTATGTTCGCGCATGATTACGCCTTTTTTGTATATTTTCGCATTTGGGATCGGGTTAGGGAGAAATGTTTCTGTTGATGGAGGGAGTTATTTGAGTTTTCTCATTCCGGGTATGGTCGCGCTTAATTCGATGAATATTTCTTTTAATACTATTGCTGCTCCTCTTAATATGTCACGTATTTATCATCATACTCTGGAAACATATTTGATTTCGCCAATTTCAGGAGCTGCATTCGTTTTTGGTAAGGTTTTATCAGGTACAGTGCGTGGACTGATTTCTTCTGTAATTATAGTGCTTATTGCGGAATTATTAGGGGTACATTTATATTTTGGCGGATGGTTTATTCCAGTGCTGGTCCTTAACTGTTTTGTGTTTGCAGCACTGGCAGTAGTGGCGGCAATGACTATTGACAGCCATGAAGAGATGAGTAGTTTTAGCACGTATGTTTTAGTGCCGATGTCTTTTTTATGTGGGACATTTTTTAAAGCTGACAGTTTTCCTGAAATAATAAAGTGGTTTTTAAGTATTTTACCGTTGACTCCTGCTAGTAGTGCATTAAGAGCAGCGGCAAATAAAATGCCTGTAGAATGGCATTGGCCGGTTATTATGGCGATATATTTTCTCATATTTTTTAGTTATGCCTGTCATTTGCTGAAAATGAAAAAAGAGGAATAGAGTGATGTTTTTTAAATATTGAGTGTTGAATATATTATAGTTTTTATTGCAAATATTAATCTAACGTGATATAATTCCAATCAGTAATAAAACTTAATAAGCGGAAATCTAGGTGTGAATACTTAATAGAAAAATTGGTTGGAAGCCAATACGGTCACGCCGCTGTAATGTCGAGCAAACCTCAATGATTGCCACTGGGAAACTGGGAAGGCGGGGTAAGCAATGAAGCAGAGTCAGAAGAACTGCCTAGATTTTTCTACTGTAATCCAGCGAGTGACAGGAACAGGTAGTATGAAGTAGGTATAACCTTTCTGTTTTGCGGAAAGGTTTTTATTTTTTAATAAAATGTAAAATTTTAATTCGTTTAGTAAGTTAGCATTGGCAAACTCAATCAAATTTGGTATTATTAATAATATAAAAATTTTAGGAGGCATTTTTGATGGAATCAATTAAGGAAGCTGTTGAGTATTTTCATAAAGGCGGGCTGGTAATGTGGCCACTGTTATTGTGTTCAATAATAGTTGTTACTATAGCTATAGAGCGGTATTTGTATTATAAAACTGCTGATTCTGGTTCGTTATTTACACAGGAATTTTGTACTTTAATCAGTAAAGGTGATGTAGTAGGTGCTGAACAATTGGCGTCAGCGTCTGCTGGTGAGTGCGCACGTATTATTCGTGAGACTATGGTTTTGTCTGGCGACTGTACAAGGCACTCTGCCTATATGGAATCTCAAGCTGGGCTTGTTATAGCTAAATTGCGTAACCGCCTGCATTATCTTGGTGTTATCGTTACAATGTCTCCTTTACTTGGATTATTAGGTACTATTATTGGTATGATTGGTTCTTTCAGTATTTTTAATCTGCAGGAAGGACAACCAATGGCAATTACGGGTGGCATTGGTGAAGCCTTAATTGCAACTGCCAGCGGTTTATGTGTGGCCATTTTAGCATTATGTGCACATTCTTATTTTGCGCAGCGTCTGGATACTTCCATAACTAATATGGAACAATGCTTTTCGGCTTTGCTGGAGGCTGAAAGCAGAGGTGACATCTAATGAAACTGCGTGATAGCAGAAGCCTTAAACAACCTGAGCTAATGATAATACCAATGATCGATATTATGTTTTTTCTGCTGGTGTTTTTTATGCTTAGTACGATGTATATGGTTGATTTAAAAACAATTCCTATAAAGTTGCCTAAAGCGGAATTTTCGGCAGTTGACACTCAGACAACCTTTGCCGTTTCTGTAAAAAAGGACGGTAGCATTTGGCTTGGTGATAAACAGACTGACATTGCCAGTTTAACTATGCAGGCAAAAATGGAACAGAAAAACAATCCGCGTTTTTCAATCGTTATTAGGGCAGACAAAGATGCAGATTATGGTAAAGTCATAACTTTGCTGGATAGATTAAAAGGTGCAGGAGTTCAAAGGTTTGGTTTAGCAACGGATGTAGGAGCTGGTGAATGATGGATGACTCTAAAAAGAGGTTCCAAATAGGTTTTATTGGCTCATTAGGATTTCATTTATTTGTATTTCTTGTTTTGGCGTTTGCCGGTCTATTCGCTGCTAATCATGTTGATGATAAGATCGTCGAAATAGCAGTTTTTGGCGGTGGCGGAGGAGGCGGCGGAGGAGGCGGAAGCGGTATGAAGCCAGCCGATGCTACAGAAGCAGATTTGGCAGCAGCGAAAGCGAATGCATTGCAAAATAAACAGCATAGTGCTTCGCAGCCACAACAGCAGATAAAAAAATCCGGCCAAATAAATACTGACGATATAATTGAAAAAACTACTCGTCAGGAGCAAGTGTATCAACAACAGCAGAATAATCAAGTCAATGAAAATGTATCTGAGGAATTACAGACCCAAAGTAAAAATATTGCCGGTGCTGATGTGAAAGAAAATACTGGCAGTGGTGGTGGTTATGGTACTGGCCAAGGCAGTGGATATGGAAGTGGCAGTGGTTCTGGCAGTGGAACTGGAACAGGCGGCGGACATGGTGCTGGAGTGGGTACTGGTATAGGTGACGGAACAGGTTCTGGAATGGGTACTGGAGCGGGTGGCGGCTATGCTGGCGGTGATCCTTCGGCAAACCCTGCTATTCCTCCGCGTTTGTTAAAAAGTCGTCAACCTAGCTATCCAAGCAGCGCCAGAAGTGCCAGCATTGAAGGAACGACGACAGTGCGCATTTTGGTAGGCTACGATGGTGAAGTTGAATCTGTCATTGTCGCAGAATCTTCTGGTAATGCTGCTTTAGATGCTGCTGCTGTTGATGCATGCTATGGCTGGCGTTTTAGCGGTGCTAAAAATGGTGTTGGACAAAAAATACGTTGCTATACATATGTTCCTATTACTTTTAGGCTAAGATCAATTTAAAATTTAATAAGAATCTCCATTGGTTTTTTCTGAATTTTATGCTATAATGATACGGTAATTTGATATTATTAGGTGCCCGTGAGGGCGTAAATGGCAAGATCGGTGTAAATCCGACACGGTCCCGCCACTGTAATAACGCTGAGGCGTTTAAGTCAGGTGCCTGCCTATGTGTGAAAGCTGTATCTACGAGTGATGGAGATGGCAAGAGAGCTGTATCTTTTAAGGATAAGTATGCGCTTGTATCTTTGTGACTTCTGTCGGAAACGGCAGGAGTCTTTTCTAATTATTAGTAAAAAATACTAGGTGGCAGAATGTCTTTAGCAAGATGTTTGTTCAGGAAGAGGTTGACGCATGGAAGAATATCAGATTTCTCAAGGGAAACGTTTGCGTTGTGGTTATACAACTGGAAGTTGTGCGACTGCAGCCTCCAAGGCTGCTGCAATGATGCTTCTGACAGGTAAACGTGTTGATTTTGTTCAGATAGATACCCCAAAAGGTATTATACTTAATTTGGAACCAGAAGATGCTGTTATTACTGAAATGAGCGTAACATGCGCTATTCGTAAGGACAGTGGCGATGATCCTGATGATACGAATGGGATATTGATTTATGCTACTGTAGAAAAAACAGCAGAAAAGGGGATAAATTTATTAGGCGGTATTGGCATTGGCTATGTAACTAAACCAGGATTGGCCTGTAATGTTGATGGACCTGCCATTAATCCGACACCTCGGAAAATGATTGTTTACGAACTTGAAAAAGTAATGAAGTCTGCAGGATATGAACAAGGGTTAAAAGTTACTATTTCAGCTCCTGAAGGCGTTGAAATTGCCAAGAAAACTTTCAATCCACGTTTAGGTATTTTAGGTGGCATTTCTATTTTAGGAACCAGTGGAATTGTTGAACCAATGAGTGAAAAAGCTTTGATAGAAACAATGTATGTGGAAATTGATACACAGGCAGCGTCTGGAAATAAAAATTTGCTGGTGTTTTTTGGCAATTATGGAGAAGACTTTACTCGTGATGTACTGGGACTTAATATTGATGATGCCGTGACCTGCAGTAATTTTGTTGGGGAACTTTTAGATTATGCGGTTTATAAGGGTTTTGAGACCTTGCTGTTAATAGGCCATTCAGGAAAGCTGGTAAAACTAGGGCAAGGTGTGATGAATACCCATTCAAAATATGCTGATTGCCGCACAGAGTTAATGGCTCTTTTGGCACTGCTTACCGGTGCTAAAGTGGAAGTTGGTAAAGAAATTATCGATTGTCCGACTACAGATGAAGTAGTGAAGATTTTGCAGCGTGAAGGTATTTTTGAAGAAGTAATAAGTGGTGTTACTGAACGTATTGATTTTTACATGCAGCATCGCGTGCATGGTAAAATAAAAACGGCAGCACTGATGTTTTCTAACGTATATGGTATTTTAGGAAAAACAGCAGCTGCTGACGAACTAATTAAATTACATTTAAAGGACAAACAGGAAGGATGAAAAACATGAGAGGTAAATTGTACAGTGTAGGTATCGGACCGGGGGACCCGGAATTATTGACTTTAAAAGCAGTGCGTCTGCTCAAAGAATGTGACGTTGTTGCTTTGCCTAAAGGTGATACCGATGTCATGACTGCTAAAAATATTGTCAATCAGGTAGTTGATCTTGATAAAAAAGAACAGCTTATTATTTATATGCCGATGACAAAAGATATGGCAGTAATGGATAAAGCTCATCAGGAGGGCGCCGATGCTGTAATAAAATTGCTTGATGAAGGCAAAAATGTTGTTTTCATTACTCTTGGTTGTCCTACAGTATACGCAACCTGCATTTATGTGCATAAGCTTGTTTTAAAAGCTGGCTATGATGCCGAATTGGTTGCAGGTGTAACTTCTATTTGTGCTGTCGCGGCAAAGCTGAATGTGTCTTTATGTGAAAGGGCAGAACCGCTTATTGTGCTGCCTGGCAGTTATAAAGAAGCATCTAAATTTCTTGATGGACCTGGTAATAAGGTATTAATGAAATCTGCCAGTGAAATTGCCAGAGTACGTGACGAATTAAAAGAACGCGGGTTGATTAAGAATGCAGCCATGGTTGAACGCTGTGGTTTACCGGGAGAAAAAGTGTACCGTGATCTTAATGAGATTGATCCTAACAGCAGCTATTTTTCTGTAATCTTGGTTAAAGAAAAGGAGTTTGACAAATAATGATTTATTTTATTGGTGCAGGGCCTGGTGCCGCTGATTTAATTACTGTTAAAGGTAAAGAACTTTTGGAAAAGGCTGATCTCATTATTTATGCCGGTTCATTGGTTAATCCGGAGCTTTTGAACTATGCAAAACCGGAATGCATTATTATGGACAGTGCTAAAATGACTTTGGAAGAGGTCATTGCAGCTATGGTTCCGGCAGCACAGGCCGGTAAATTGGTTGTGCGTTTGCATACTGGTGACCCGAGTGTTTATGGTGCTCATCGTGAACAGATAGATCTTTTGCGCAGTTATAATCTTGATTTTGAAATTGTTCCGGGTGTAAGTTCTTTCTGTGCGGCTGCTGCCTGTTTAGATGCAGAGTATACTTTGCCTAATGTTAGTCAATCTGTTATTATTACCCGTATGGAAGGACGTACACCGGTACCTAATAAGCAAAAAATCGCTGATTATGCAGCTCATAAAGCAACAATGGTTATTTTTCTTTCCAGCGGTATGTTAGAAAAATTGCAGAAGGAATTGATTGCAGGCGGCTACACTGCTGATACTCCGGCTGCCATTGTTTATAAAGCCTCATGGCCTGATGAGAAAGTATGCCGTTGCACAGTAGGAACTTTGGCAGAAACTGCGAAAGAACATAATATTACTAAAACAGCTTTGATTACAGTAGGAAACTTTTTAGGCAATATTTATGACCGCAGCGAACTCTATAATCCTACTTTTGCACATGGATATCGTGCTGCTGATCCCAGCAAATTGGATTTAAAGCCAGAGGTAAAATAAAATGAAGGCTGTAGTATACTCCTTTACCAGACGTGGAGCAATGCTAAGTATAAATATTGGTGAAGCACTGCAAAAGTTTGATTTTGAAGTGCGATGTTTAACTATGCCAAAATTTGCTGAAGAAAAAATATTTTTGGAAGCGATGGACGATCATAATAAAGCTTGTGAGTATGCGTTTAAGGAGTGCCAGCTGATTGTATTTGTTGGAGCGGTAGGAATTGCAGTGAGGACGATAGCTCCGTATATAAAGAATAAATTAGTTGATCCTGCTGTATTGTCTGTAGACGAAGGCGGAAACTTCGTTATACCATTATTATCAGGTCATATCGGCGGTGCTAATGGATTTGCAAAAGTCTTAGCGAAAGTAATAAAAGCTACTCCCGTAGTTACTACAGCTACAGATGTGAATAAGCTTTTTGCTGTAGACGAGTGGGCGGCACGCAATAATATGATTATTAACAGCATGAAAGCAGCGAAAGATTTTGCCGCTGCGTTAGTAGATGGACAGGAAGTTGGACTTTTTACCGATTATCCAATTATTAGTGCCTTACCACGCCAGATTGTTCTTAAAGACAAAGGGGTTACAGGTTTGGCTATTACAAAAAATAGAAATGTGAATCCTTTTGATTTAACGGTTCAGCTTTGGCCCAGAAATATTTATTTGGGAATCGGCTGTCGTCGCGGAACAACGTTAGAAAGTATAGAAACTTTAGTTTTACCGAAACTGAAAGAACTTGGCATAGACTTACGTACTATCGTTGGTGTGGCATCTGTTGATTTAAAAAAAGATGAGGCTGGCCTGTTGAATTTCGCAGCTAAATATAATTGGGAAATTAGTTTTTTTACTGCTGAAGAAT
>OLXN01001974.1_pt1 | contig 10655 bp, 6 predicted proteins | sample 1674021 | NCBI WGS metagenome assembly OLXN01 (sample SAMEA103958137, study PRJEB25191) | human gut metagenome | biome: human-associated habitat [ENVO:00009003]; feature: intestine environment [ENVO:2100002]; material: feces | place: Germany | collected 2013/2015
ACTACGTAAAGAACATGGTAACTGGTGCTGCTCAGATGGATGGTGCTATCATCGTGGTTGCTGCTACTGATGGTCCTATGCCTCAGACACGTGAGCACGTGCTTCTCGCTCGCCAGGTAAACGTTCCACGTCTGGTTGTTTTCCTGAACAAGTGTGATATGGTTGAGGACGAGGAAATGCTCGAGCTCGTTGAGATGGAGATGCGTGAGCTTCTTGATCAGTACGAGTACGATGGCGACAATACTCCTATCATCCGTGGTTCTGCTCTTGGTGCACTGAACGGTGTTGACAAGTGGGTAGAGAAGGTTATGGAGCTTATGGACGCTGTTGACACATGGATTCCACTGCCTCCACGTGACTTGGATAAGCCATTCTTGATGCCTGTTGAGGACGTATTCTCAATCACTGGTCGTGGTACTGTTGCTACTGGTCGTATCGAGACTGGTCGCGTTAAGGTTGGCGACGAGGTTGAGCTGCTCGGTCTCGGTGAGGACAAGAAGTCAGTTGTAACTGGCGTTGAGATGTTCCGCAAGCTCCTCGAAGAGGGTGAGGCTGGTGACAACGTTGGTCTGCTGCTCCGTGGTATCGACAAGAACGAGATCAAGCGTGGTATGGTTCTCTGCCACCCAGGACAGATCAAGCCTTACAAGAAGTTCAAGGCTCAGATCTACGTTCTGAAGAAAGAGGAAGGTGGACGTCACACTCCATTCGGAAACAAGTATCGTCCTCAGTTCTACCTCCGTACAATGGACTGTACAGGTGAGATCTCTCTTCCAGAGGGAGTTGAGATGGTAATGCCTGGTGACAACGTAACAATCACTGTAGACTTGATCTACGCTGTTGCTCTGAACGTTGGTCTCCGTTTCGCTATCCGTGAGGGTGGTCGTACAGTAGGTGCTGGCCAGATCACAGAGATCATCGATGACTAATCAATAGTCTTCAGATAAATACAAGAGTTCCGTTTGGAATAAAGCGGAACTCTTTTTTACGGGAATAGCTCAGTTGGTAGAGCACTGGTCTCCAAAACCAGGTGTCGGGAGTTCGAGCCTCTCTTCCCGTGCTAATTCAATAATTATGTTCAAAAAGTTTGGAAATTATTGCAAGGTTTGTTACGACGAACTTGCGCATAAAACTACTTGGCCGACGCGGGGCGAGTTGACCCACAATGCTATGGTTGTATTATCTGCTTCCTTGATCATAGCACTTGTAGTCTTCGCAATGGACTCCGTGTTTAGCTTTGTCATGAGTGTGGTTTATCCTAACTAATCGTTTGAGAAAATGGCTGAAACTAAGAGAAACTGGTATGTTCTTCGTGCCGTTAGCGGAAAAGAAGCTAAGGTGAAAGAATACATCGAAGCAGAATTAAAACACAACGAATTGCTTTCTAAGTATGTTTTTCAGGTATTCATACCTACAGAAAAACATGCTACTTTGCGTAATGGTAAGCGTGTCGTGAAAGAGAAAATCGCTCTTCCGGGATATGTTCTTATCGAGGCGGAGTTGAAAGGCGATACCGCTCACACATTGAGGTTCATGCCAAACGTTTTGGGTTTTCTTGGCGGTTTGGATCATCCTACTCCTGTAAAGCAGTCTGATATCAACCGTATGTTCGGAAGCGCCGAGGAGTCTGAGATCGTGGATGAGGTTGCAATCCCATACATTGTCAACGACACCGTGAAGGTGACCGACGGACCATTCAGTGGTTTCACTGGAGTTATCGAAGAGGTAAATACTGAGAAGCACAAGCTGAAGGTTATGGTTAAGATCTTCGGACGTAAGACACCGCTTGAGTTGAGTTTTATGCAAGTAACAAAAGAGTAACTCGCTGTTACGGGTGTGTGACTCTTTTATAATAATCAATTTTTAATAAACAAAGAAATGGCTAAAGAAGTTGCTGGACTAATCAAATTACAGATTAAAGGTGGCGCTGCGAATCCTTCACCTCCAGTAGGACCTGCACTTGGTTCTAAGGGTATTAACATTATGGGATTCTGCAAAGAGTTCAACGCCAGGACCCAGGATAAGGCAGGTAAGATTCTTCCTGTTGTTATCACTTACTATACTGACAAGTCATATAGCTTTGAGATAAAGACTCCTCCTGCTGCTGTTCAGCTGCTCGAGGCTGCCAAGGTAAAGAAGGGTTCTTCTGAACCAAACCGTAAGAAGGTTGCTTCTGTAACTTGGGATCAGGTCAAGGCTATCGCAGAAGACAAGATGCCGGATTTGAACTGCTTCACTGTCGAGTCTGCAATGAGACTTGTAGCAGGTACAGCAAGAAGTATGGGTATCACTGTAAATGGGGACTTCCCTGGTAAATAATTTATAACTTCAACTTAAGAAAATGAGTAAACTGACAAAAAATCAAAAATCAGTAGCTGATAAGATTGAAGCAGGGAAAGCATACTCTTTGAAGGAGGCTTCAGAGTTGGTAAAGGAAATTACCACTACCAAGTTCGAGGCTTCTCTTGATATCGATGTGCGTTTGGGCGTTGATCCACGTAAGGCCAACCAGATGGTTCGCGGTGTTGTTACACTGCCTAACGGAACTGGTAAGGTTACACGTGTTCTCTGTCTCTGCACACCTGATGCTGAGGCTGCTGCTAAAGAAGCTGGCGCTGATTATGTTGGTCTTGACGAGTACATCGAAAAGATCAAAGGTGGATGGACTGACATTGATGTTATCATAACAATGCCTTCTTGCATGGGTAAGATCGGTCCTCTTGGCCGTGTGCTTGGTCCTCGCGGACTCATGCCTAACCCTAAGAGCGGTACCGTTACCATGGATGTAGCTAAGGCTGTCAAGGAGGTAAAGGCCGGTAAGATTGACTTCAAGGTTGACAAGTCTGGTATTATTCACACATCAATCGGTAAGATTTCATTCACTCCAGAGCAGATCTATCAGAATGCTAAAGAATTCATAGCTACTGTAATCAAGTTGAAACCGTCTGCTGCTAAGGGTACATATATCAAGAGTATCTATCTTTCTAGTACGATGAGTAAGGGTATCAAGATTGATCCTAAATCAGTTGAATAACTCTAAAAGTTTTGTAAAATGAAAAAGGAAGTAAAAGATACTATAGTTGTTGAACTTGGCGAGAAACTCAAAGAGTTCGCTCACTTCTATTTGGTTGACGTTCACGGACTGGACGCTGCCAAGACAAGCGACTTGCGCCGCAAGTGCTTCAAGAGTGAGATTCAGATGGTTGTTGTGAAGAATAATCTTCTTCGCAAGGCGTTCGAGGCTTCTGAAATCGATTTCGAGCCTCTCTACAGCTGCTTGAAGGGTAGCACAGCTGTTTTGTTCTGTAACACAGCTAATGTTCCTGCTAAGTTGCTGAAGAGCTATGTCAAGGAAGGTATTCCTACACTCAAGGGTGCTTATGCTGAGGAAGGTCTCTTCGTAGGTGCTGACAAACTTGAGGAACTTGCAGCTCTCAAGAGCAAGAACGAGGTTATCGCAGACATTGTTGCTTTGCTTCAGTCTCCTGCAAAGAACGTCGTTTCAGCTCTCCAATCAGGTGCAAACACTATCCACGGTGTGCTTAAGACTTTAGGCGAGCGTCCTGAATAAAAACAATTAAAGTCACTAACATTAACATTAAAAAAACAATAAAAATTTAGAATAAAATGGCAGATATCAAAGCTATTGCTGAAGAATTGGTAAATTTGACAGTTAAGGAAGTAAACGAGTTGGCAACAGTCCTGAAGGACGAGTACGGAATTGAGCCTGCTGCTGCAGCTGTTGCTGTTGCTGCTGGTCCTGCTGCTGGTGGTGCAGCTGAGGCAGAGGAGAAGACTTCTTTCGACGTTGTTCTCGCTGAGGTAGGTGGCGCTAAGCTTCAGGTTGTAAAGGCTGTTAAGGAGGCTTGCGGTCTTGGTCTGAAGGAGGCTAAGGAGCTCGTTGACGGTGCACCTTCTACATTGAAGGAGGGTTTGGCTAAGGCTGAGGCTGAGAACCTGAAGAAGGCTATCGAAGAGGCTGGTGCTAAGGTTGAGCTCAAGTAATTGAGTATTAAAAAATATTTAAGGTTAAGGTTCTTCCAATAGAAGAGTCTTAACCTTTTTGTGTCTTTGCGCTTCTGTTGTTAACCACCGCAGCAGTGGCTCCGGCTCTCCTTTGAGAGTCTTCTATATATTCAATGGTGGCTTATATAACGGTAACAAAAATCTGTAATGGCTTCTAAAATCGTTGATAACAGAGTAAACTTTGCCAGCATCAAGAATCCGATGCCGTATCCGGATTTCCTCGATGTGCAATTAAAGTCTTTTAGAGACTTCCTGCAGTTGGACACTCCGCCTGAGGAACGTGAGAACGACGGTTTGTACAAGGTGTTCTCTGAGAATTTCCCTATAACCGACACTCGTAATAATTTCGTTCTTGAGTTCTTGGATTACTATATCGACCCGCCTCGCTACTCTATTGATGAGTGTCTGGAGCGTGGTCTTACATATAGTGTGCCTTTGAAGGCCAAGATGAAACTATACTGTACGGACCCTGAGCATGAGGACTTCGGTACTGTTATCGAGGATGTATTCCTCGGTACGATCCCTTATATGACGAGTAATGGTACTTTCGTGATTAATGGAGCAGAGCGTGTTGTTGTATCTCAGCTGCACCGTTCGCCTGGCGTTTTCTTCAGCCAGGGCGTGCACGCCAACGGTACTGCACTCTATTCTGCACGTATCATCCCGTTCAAGGGTTCGTGGATTGAGTTTGCTACTGACATCAACAACGTTATGTTCGCTTACATCGACCGTAAGAAGAAGTTGCCTGTGACCACTCTTCTGCGTGCCATCGGTTTTGAGTCAGACAAGGACATCCTGCAGATATTCGACCTTGCCGAGGAGGTTAAGGTGAACAAGAAGAATCTGAAGGAGGCCGTTGGCAGAACTCTTGCCGGAACGGTATTGAAGAGCTGGAATGAGGATTTCGTTGACGAGGACACCGGTGAGGTTGTATCAATCGAGCGCAACGAGGTCATCATGGAGCGTGAGACTGTCATCACAAAGGAGAACATGGAGGACATCATCGACAGCGGTGCTTCTACTATCCTTCTCCACAAGGATGCCGAGTCTGCAAACAAGTACTCCATCGTGTTCAACACATTGCAGAAAGACCCGACAAACTCTGAGAAGGACGCCGTGCTCTACATCTACAAGCAGCTGCGTAATGCTGATCCTGCTGATGAGGCAAGTGCAAAGGAGGTTATCCAGAACCTGTTCTTCTCAGACAAGCGTTATGACTTGGGCAAGGTGGGCCGTTACCGCATCAACAAGAAACTGGGTCTTGATACCGACGAGGATGTTCGTATCCTGACCAAAGAAGATATAATCGAGATCATCAAGTATCTCATCCAGCTGGTTAACTCCAATGCTACAGTCGATGATATCGACCACTTGAGCAACCGTCGTGTACGCACGGTAGGCGAGCAGTTGAGCAACCAGTTCTCTATCGGTCTGGCTCGTATGAGCCGCACAATCCGTGAGCGTATGAACGTGCGCGACAATGAGGTGTTCAAGCCAACAGACTTGATTAACACCAAGACAATCTCAAGTGTCATCAACTCATTCTTCGGCACCAACCCATTGTCACAGTTCATGGACCAGACCAACCCGCTTGCTGAGGTAACCCACAAGCGTCGTCTCTCTGCCCTCGGACCTGGCGGTCTGTCAAGAGAGCGTGCCGGATTCGAGGTTCGTGACGTTCACTATACGCACTATGGTCGTCTTTGTCCGATTGAGACCCCGGAAGGTCCGAACATTGGTTTGATCTCTTCTTTATGTGTATACGCTAAGATCAACGATCTTGGTTTCATCTCGACTCCGTACCGTAAGGTGGCAGATGGAAAGGTCGACTTCTCTGAGGAAGGCTTGCAATACTACACGGCGGAGGAAGAGGAAGAGTTGACAATCGCTCAAGGTAACGCTCCATTGGATGATAACGGTAAGTTTATCCGCGATAAGGTGAAGGCTCGTTTCGAGGCTGACTTCCCTGTTGTCCCTCCTTCTGAGATTGACTTGATGGACGTGGCTCCGCAGCAGATAGCTTCTATCGCGGCTTCACTGATCCCGTTCTTGGAACATGATGACGCTAACCGTGCGTTGATGGGATCTAACATGATGCGTCAGGCGGTTCCTTTGTTGCGTACGGACGCTCCGATCGTTGGTACCGGTATCGAGGCGCAGGTTGCTCGTGACTCTCGTACTCAGATTATGGCTGAGCGTGAGGGCGAGGTTGTGTTCGTTGATGCTACTTGTATCAAGATTAAATATGACCGCACGGAGGACGAGGAATTCGTTAGCTTCGAGGATGCGGTTAAGACATATAATATCCCGAAATGGCGTAAGACCAACCAAAGTACGACAGTCGATTTGAAACCGACCTGTCATCGCGGACAACGTGTGAAAGCCGGCGATATCCTTACCGAGGGTTACTCAACCCAGAAAGGCGAGCTTGCTTTGGGACGTAACGTGAAGGTGGCTTACATGCCTTGGAAGGGTTATAACTATGAGGATGCTATCGTGTTGAACGAGCGTATGGTTCGTGAGGACTTCTTTACGTCTGTCCACGTTGACGAATACATCCTTGAGGTACGTGAGACGAAGCGTGGTATGGAGGAATTGACTTCCGATATCCCTAACGTCAGCGAAGAGGCTACCAAGGATTTGGATGAGAGAGGTATCGTTCGTGTAGGTGCTCGCATCGAGCCGGGTGATATCTTGATCGGTAAGATCACTCCGAAAGGTGAGTCTGATCCATCTCCGGAGGAAAAGTTGTTGCGTGCTATCTTCGGTGATAAGGCGGGTGATGTGAAGGATGCTTCCTTGAAGGCTACTCCGTCTTTGCGCGGTGTGGTTATCGAGACCGCTTTGTTCTCGAAGGCTGTCAAGAAACGTAAATCCAGATTGACTGATAAGGCGATCTTGCCGAAGTTGGACGAGGAATACGAAGAAAAGATGGCTAGCTTGAAGACTTTGTTAGTTGATAAGTTGTTAGTGCTTACAAACGGCAAGGTTTCTCAAGGTGTTAAAGACTATATGAATACGGAGATTATCGCTAAGGGTGCTAAGTTTACCCGCAAATCTCTGGAAGAATTGGATTATAACTCCATCCAAGTAAGCAAGTGGACGGCAGACGCTCAGAAGAATGAGTTGATCAAGCAGGTTATCTTGAATTATTTGAAGAAGTACAAGGAGCTTGACGCTGAGTTGAGACGTAAGAAGTTCGACTTGACGATCGGTGATGAGCTGCCGACAGGTATCGTACAGATGGCTAAGGTTTATATCGCCAAGAAACGTAAGATTCAGGTAGGTGATAAGATGGCCGGTCGCCACGGTAACAAGGGTATCGTATCAAAGATCGTTCGTCAGGAGGATATGCCGTTCTTGGAAGACGGTACTCCGGTGGATATCTGCTTGAACCCGCTGGGTGTGCCTTCTCGTATGAACTTGGGACAGATTTTCGAGGCCGTGTTGGGTTGGGCCGGACGTGAGTTGGACGTTAAGTTCGCTACTCCGATCTTCGATGGTGCGACTTTGGATGATTTGAACGAATGGACAGACAAAGCTGGTATTCCTCGCTACGGTAAGTCTTACTTGTATGATGGTGGTACTGGTGAGCGTTTCGACCAACCTGCTACGGTGGGTGTGACTTACTTCTTGAAGTTGGGCCACATGGTTGACGATAAGATGCATGCCCGTTCAATCGGTCCGTACTCTTTGATTACGCAACAGCCGTTAGGTGGTAAGGCACAGTTCGGTGGTCAGCGTTTCGGAGAGATGGAGGTTTGGGCACTGGAAGCCTTCGGTGCCGCTCATGTTCTTCAGGAAATTCTTACGATTAAGTCTGATGACGTTGTAGGACGTTCGAAGGCTTATGAGGCGATCGTGAAGGGTGATCCGATGCCACAGCCGGGTATCCCTGAATCTCTGAATGTATTATTGCACGAGTTGAGAGGACTTGGTTTGAGTTTCACTCTGGATTAATTCAATAACAATAAAGAAGTAGGTGGGCTACGGCCCGTCTACTTTATCTATTGATAACTCTTTATAAATAAATAATATGGCCTTTAGAAAAGAAAACAAGATAAAGAGTAACTTTTCAAAAATAACCATCGGTCTGGCATCCCCTGAGGAGATCCTAGAGAACTCCAGCGGTGAGGTTTTGAAACCGGAAACAATTAACTATCGTACGTATAAGCCTGAGCGTGACGGTTTGTTCTGTGAGCGTATCTTTGGTCCGATCAAGGACTATGAGTGCCATTGCGGTAAGTACAAGCGTATCCGTTACAAAGGTATTGTCTGCGATCGTTGTGGAGTGGAAGTTACGGAAAAGAAAGTTCGTCGTGAACGTATGGGACACATCCATTTGGTGGTTCCTGTTGCCCATATTTGGTATTTCCGTTCTTTGCCTAATAAAATCGGTTACTTGCTAGGTCTTCCTACCAAGAAACTGGATTCCATCATCTATTACGAACGCTACGTCGTGATCCAGCCGGGTTGCGTAGACACGGTCGGTGAGTTAGACCTATTATCTGAGGAGGAATATCTGGATATTTTGGATAGCCTTCCAAGAGAAAATCAATTGCTAGAGGATACGGATCCGAATAAGTTCATCGCTAAGATCGGCGCTGAGGCTGTTTATGATCTGTTGGCTCGCTTGGACTTGGATTCTCTTTCTTATGAGTTGCGTCACCGTGCGAACACGGACACATCTCAACAGAGAAAGAACGAGGCCTTGAAACGCCTTCAGGTGGTTGAGTCTTTTCGTGCGTCCAGAGGTCGTAACAAACCGGAATGGATGATCATGAAGGTGATCCCGGTGATCCCTCCCGAACTGCGTCCGTTGGTTCCGTTGGACGGTGGCCGTTTCGCTACTTCTGACTTGAATGATTTATATCGTCGTGTTATTATCCGTAATAACCGTTTGAAACGATTGATCGATATTAAGGCTCCGGAAGTGATCTTACGTAATGAGAAACGTATGCTTCAGGAGGCCGTGGACTCTTTGTTTGACAACTCTCGTAAATCGAGCGCTGTTAAGACAGACGCCAATCGTCCGTTGAAGTCCTTGTCCGACAGTTTGAAAGGTAAACAAGGTCGTTTCCGTCAGAACTTGTTGGGTAAGCGTGTTGACTACTCCGCTCGTTCGGTTATTGTCGTAGGTCCGGAATTAAAGATGCACGAGTGCGGTTTGCCGAAGAATATGGCTGCCGAGCTTTATAAGCCTTTCGTTATCCGTAAATTGATCGAACGCGGTATCGTGAAGACGGTGAAATCTGCCAAGAAGATCGTTGACCGTAAGGAACCGGTTGTTTGGGATATTTTGGAGTACGTAATGAAAGGTCACCCGGTATTATTGAACCGTGCCCCGACATTGCACCGTTTGGGTATCCAAGCGTTCCAGCCGAAATTGATCGAGGGTAAGGCTATCCAGTTGCACCCGTTGGCATGTACGGCATTCAACGCCGACTTCGACGGTGACCAGATGGCTGTTCACTTGCCGTTAGGTAATGAGGCTGTTTTGGAAGCTCAAATGTTGATGTTGGCTTCACACAATATCTTGAACCCAGCGAATGGTGCTCCTATTACCGTACCTTCTCAGGATATGGTGCTTGGTTTGTATTATATTACCAAGTTGCGCAAGGGTACACAAGGCGAAGGTTTGACTTTCTATGGTCCGGAAGAGGCTACGATCGCTTACAATGAGAAGAAGTTGGATATCCATGCTCCGATCCATGTTTACGTGGAGGATTTGGATGAGAACGGCAACTTGGTGAAGACGATGGTTGAGACTTCCGTTGGACGTTTGATGGTAAACGAGTTCGTTCCGAAAGAGATTGGTTATGTAAACGAGGTGTTGGGCAAGAAGTCTCTTCGCGACATCATCGGTCGGGTAATCAAGGCTTGTGGTGTGGCTCGTACCGCTCAGTTCTTGGACGATATCAAGAACTTGGGTTACTATATGGCATTCAAGGGTGGTTTGTCCTTCAACTTAGCGGACGTTCTGATCCCGCCTGAAAAGGATGAGTTGGTTCAGAAGGGATACGATGAGGTTGAGCAGATCATGGCTAACTATAATATGGGTTTCATTACCAACAACGAGCGTTATAACCAGATTATCGATACTTGGACACACGTTAATAGTAACTTGTCTAATATCTTGATTAAGCAATTGACGGCGGATAACGATGGATTCAACTCAATCTATATGATGATGGATTCCGGTGCCCGTGGTTCGAAGGAGCAGATTCGTCAGTTGTCCGGTATGCGTGGTTTGATGGCGAAACCGCAGAAGAGTGGTGCAGAAGGTGGTCAGATTATCGAGAACCCGATCCTTTCTAACTTTAAGGAAGGTTTGTCCGTGTTGGAGTACTTTATCTCTACTCACGGTGCTCGTAAAGGTTTGGCCGATACCGCTTTGAAGACTGCCGACGCCGGTTACTTGACTCGTCGTTTGGTTGACGTCTCTCACGACGTGATCGTAAACGAGGAAGACTGTGGTACATTGCGTGGCTTGGTTTGTACGGAATTGAAGAATAACGAGGAGGTGATCGCTTCCTTGTATGAGAGAATCTTAGGTCGTGTATCTGTTCACGATGTGATCCATCCGATTACGGGCGAGGTTATCGTTCGTTCCGGTGAGGAAATCCGTG
>OLXN01001987.1_pt1 | contig 10612 bp, 10 predicted proteins | sample 1674021 | NCBI WGS metagenome assembly OLXN01 (sample SAMEA103958137, study PRJEB25191) | human gut metagenome | biome: human-associated habitat [ENVO:00009003]; feature: intestine environment [ENVO:2100002]; material: feces | place: Germany | collected 2013/2015
TATATTGTCCACCGATGACAACGTAATATAGTCCGTAATCACCAATAAAAACGCAAAAGGTCCGTTATGGGTCACATAAATAGATAAAGACTCACGCCCGAAATATTGGAACATATTATCTACCTGTCTATTCCAAGAAATATGGTGAACAATAAAGAACAAAGAAAAGATAGCGAATAACGACAACACAATCTTCATCAATTGGTTAAACATCGAGGACATATCATATACAAAAGAAGGGATCAGCAGGAAAAACATAACGAACGAAAACGTAAAAAACTTCTTATTATTCAGAATAAGACTCCTCAAATTCGTTTGTTTACACACGATAGACCCTAAAAAATAAAACATAAAATAATTAAATACAGATCGTATTCCTTCCGAGTAAATCGCATCCTTATACAGTAACATATACAACAAAATAACAAGTATAAATAAGAACAATAAAATTACTAAATCTACAAAAATAGACTTAGCATTTATTTGTTTATCGACCCATCTATAGACAAAAAAAAGAATAGAGAGAATGAACAGAGTAGCAAAGAACCACAATCCCCCTCCCCATGTTTTCACAAAGTTCAATACACAATCTATAAAGCTTTGATCTATCATTGTCCTTAAGAAAAAGAAAGGGATAACAACTCCCCAAGTAACCATGGGAAGTAACAATGTCCTCAACTTCTTTATTAGAAAAGAAATGGTTTCATTCCATCCAAAGCGTTCTATTCGAAATGTCATCTGAGCGACATACCCACTAATGAACATAAAAAGAGGCATGTGGAATGAATAAATAAAACGCCAAAGAAAACTATCCTCGCAATTGTTATACCCTATGACATGACCTAGTACAACAAGTAAGATTGCAATTCCTTTAAGTTGATCGATGTAAGATATTCTAAGATCGTTCATTTCTAGTAAAAAATTAGTTTATTATAAATGGTATATATTTACTAAACATGAAACGATCAACATATTCACTATACTTATCAATCCACATTTCTCTTGCATTTTTACTACATAAATCTATTCGCTCCTGAAGATCAAAACAAATAAAAAAAGACTCCAAATCCCTTAAACTTTCTCCTATGACAAACCCAGTTCTTCCCTTCTCTGTCTTATTTCCAACCAATGTCCCTTCTGTTGTTAATATTGGTTTTCCAAGAAATAGCCCTTCGTAATATTTATTAGGAGCTGCATACACGTTATTTAAAACAGTTTTTTCATATAAAGCGACAATTATATCTGAATTCGCCATTATTTCTAATCCTTTTTCATATGAAACCGTACCAAAATAATGAATATTAGAGACACAATCACTATACTCCTTCACCAATTTATCCATAATTCCAAATCCTGCAATATTAAGTTCTAATGAAGAATTATTTTTCACACATTCCAACAGTTTATCAATACCTCGATCCGCAGGCATAGTACCAACATAAGACAATATGACTTTATCCGACATATTTTGTTTATTAGGTAAGTTTTGATTTAGACTCGTAAAAAGAGTTGGTATATTAGGAAGAACCCATAAATTATGAGGTATATAGTTTAATTGTTCCGTTCTTTCTTCTTCACAAATTATAGTAATATCTGAATGCTTAAGAAAAAATCTCTCAAACGTCAATATTATTGTTTTTATTAGCCGATTATTAAAATGCCTTGAATCAACAAACCAATCAAAGATATCATATATAACTTTTTTTCCAAAAAACAACTTCAATATAATTGCAGGTAGGATTGTATCAAAATCACAAGCATGAATGACCTTGTACGATTTTTTATTTCTTAACAGATAACAAAATATATACCAGTTAAATCCTAATATTCCAAACGCATTTTTTAAACCTGTACCATACTTTGACTTTCTTTGATAATATGAGTGAATATGGTCATTTTTCAACTTACAACTTCTATCCCAACAAACTATTCTATAATTTATATTGTTAGCATATAAATAATCGCAATACTTTTGCACTCTAGGGTCAGGATTACAATCTAAACTTCTCAAAAAAACAATCATTTCAAATATTCTAACAAGATTTTCACAATTCTATGACTAGCCACTCCATCTCCATATGGATTTACCGTACGACTCATCGACTCATATTTTTCATTATCACACAGAAGATCAGAAACTGCAGAAATAATTTTATCACAATCGGTACCAACAAGTCGCACAGTTCCTGCTGAAACAGCTTCCGGTCGTTCCGTTGTATCTCGCATCACCAATACAGGTTTTCCAAGTCCAGGAGCCTCTTCTTGAACGCCGCCACTATCCGTCAATACAAGTGTTGATTTCTCCATTAAGTAAACAAATGACAAATATTCCAATGGTTCTATAAAAAACATATTATTCAAGTTGGATAAATCATCTCCAAATACCTCATGAATAGGTTTGCGAACATTAGGATTTAAGTGCATCGGATAAATAAAATCAATATCAGAATACTTTTGTGTCAATTCTTTTATTGCCTTAGATATACGAATAAAACCATCACCAAAATTCTCTCGTCGATGCCCTGTTATAAGTACCATTTTTTTCCCATCCAATAAGCGATTAACATCTACCTCCACGTTTACGAGCAAAGATAATAAGTTATAAGTACCATTTTTTTCCCATCCAATAAGCGATTAACATCATACCCTCTTTCTCTTAAGACCTCTTTCTGCATTGCTTCCATAATCTTATCGGTCTTCATCTTTCGAACTACTTGAAGCAAAGCATCTATCACTGTATTACCGGTAACCCATATCAGATCAGGATTTACATTTTCCCTCATTAAGTTTTGTTTACCCAATAAAGTTGGTGCAAAATGATAAGTAGCAATACGACCGGTTATTTGTCGATTCATCTCTTCCGGCCAAGGATTATAAGTATTATGAGTACGCAAACCTGCCTCTATATGCCCAACAGGTATTCGTTGATAATAAGCAGCTAACGCTGCGACGGTAGAAGTAGTTGTATCACCATGTACTAAAACAAGGTCCGGTTGTACCTCTTTTAAAATATCACGCATACCTAACAACACACAAGATGTTACATCATACAGGTCTTGTCCCTGTCTCATAATATTCAAATCATAATCAGGTATTATTTCAAAAACATGTAATACTTGATCCAACATTTCACGATGTTGTCCCGTCACACAAACAACGCTTTTTAAATCATTAGGATATTTTTGAAATTCTTTGATTAAAGGAGCCATTTTAATAGCTTCAGGACGTGTTCCAAAAACAAATAATACTTTTTTCATATTTTATTTCCTTTGCAATTTAATGTGTCATTTATAAGGTTTATCCATTTTCCACCTATATATTCTGGATCAAAAGAATGAATTTTTTCCATACATCTATTTTTCATTTGTTGTAATTGTACAGGATCATTCATTAATTGGTGTAGCTTTTTAGCGTATTCTTTTTTCTTATAAGGAGATATTAAATACCCATTTATTCCATCATCTATAATATCAACAGCTGCAGAAAACGAATTATATAAAAGCGGGACAACACCAAAGGATTGACACTCTAATAATGTCATAGGGAATCCTTCATAGATGGATGTCATACAAAAAATTTTAGCACGCTTATAGTATTCATTAGGATCAACCATCCCAACAAACCTAACATTTCTCAAACGCATATTTTTAGATAGATTTTCTAAATATCTACGACAACTTCCGTCTCCTAGAATATAAAGTTTCCAACCTAGATCCTTATACTTACTTTCAATAATATACCAAATATCAAGCAATTTATCTACAGATTTCTGCGGCTCCAATCTACCCACAAAAACAACGACATTTTCTTTATCACTAGGCAATACAGGAATTTGTAAAATTGCAGGATTATTTATAACTTCAATTTTATCAAAGTTACTGTTTGTATTTATATAACAATAATCATTAAAATATTTTTTTGATAACAAAACAACGCAACTACTATTGTCAAATATAAATTTTCCGCCCTTAAAGCCTCTAAATACAGACTGAAAATAATACCACATTCGATAGATTAGCAATCTCGTAAAAGATGTATAAAAAAATATTTTAAAGAATTTATTTTCTCTTAGGAACAAATCTGGAGTATTATGAAGAACTGAGACTAAAGGAATTTTTAGTTCATTACACGCAATAGTACAACCGGCAGAAGTACGACTATTAACAGCCGTCTGATTAATTACAACATCTATTTCATTTTTAATTAAATACGATTTTATAAAATCGATATTACATAAGCTATTCATATTGCACTTATCTGGCAAACCAACTTGACACAACTCTGACTTTAACCCTTTATGGTTTTGCCAATACATTAAATACACAGAATATCCATTTGAATTTAAATATTCATATAAAAATCTAGTAACAGACTCTACTCCTCCAGATTGTTTTACAATTTCATAAGTAGAAAAAAATAAGACTCTCATACAAAATTCATTTTACATTTATATGACTAACACCTATTATATAAATATTGGTAGAAAACCAAAATGCAAAGAGTAGAAACAAAACAAAACAATTTGTCATTGATATACAGGAATATGTAAATCTATTAAACACATATTTACTCAGCAAATATATCATGGGAATTTTAACAACATTCAACCATCTCAAAAAGATATCATTATTCTCTATATTTAGAAAATAAAATATCGTTGACACATATATTATCCAAAATACAAAACGATACATAACTTTATCGATACAGGTTAGTATATTCTTCCGCAGCGTATAAAGTACAATAAAACTTAGCACATATAACACTACGACTTGTATATACATTATAACAACCCACCAAAATGATCCCTCCTGTGCTTCTTTCATCAAATACCCTCCTCCTTCTAGTTCCAACAAATCCGACAAATATTCTTCAATCAAAATATTTCCAAAATACACAAAAACAGGAATAACACATACAAGCAATAAGATTTTTTTTGTATTTATATTCATTATCAATAGTAATAAAAACAACAACATATATATTCCTGTTTTATGAAAAAAAGAACTCGATATCAAAAGCAATAATCCAAATAGAATTTTTTTAAGTTGTATTTTTTCATATAGTATTAAAAACAATCCTAAAAACATCATACATATAGATAACATTTGACGCCCCCCCGCCATATCATACAGTAATATAACACTATACAATATCAAGAAATACAATTTGTAGCACCTAACATATTGAAATATTCCCCATAGAAATATAAATGACACAATATACAATGTCAGCCTAAAAACAAAATAATTTCCACTTATTAATTGAATATACCATACATATATTGGTTCTAAAGCGACCAGAGGATCATTCACTTTAGACATTTTCATTAATTCCAAATAAGAATTATAATCAGCTGTAATATAACCATATACTGAAAATATGATAAAAAATACAAAGATTATAAAGTAAGATGATTTTTTTATTTTCTTATTCACACAGACTAAAAACAGCAAGAATAAAATAACAAAATTATAAATAAACCAAGAATAAGAATATAGCAAAATTGGCATTATTAGTTCAGATCAATTCATTAAACAATTTTTCCCATTCAAACACTACTTTATTTATATCATATAACTCAGATTTTTTAATAGCATTATTTCTCATATAACAAAGAGAAGTATCATCTAAAGACATCAAATATCGAAGTTTACAAATATACTCATTTTGTTTATTAAATGGAATTACATAGCCATTCACTCCATCATCAATAATATCATCAACAGCAGAAAAACTATCATAACATATTGGAATACAACCATATTTCATTCCTTCTATCAGTACCATTGGAAAACCCTCCGATTCTGATGTCAAACAAACGACAGTAGATTGATTAAAATAATATTCAGGAGAGTTAGTTGAACCTTCAAAATATACGTTTTTTATATTTTCCGATTTCACCAAGCTCTTATAGATTCCCACATCAGGACCATCACCTACAATAAGCAGATCCCAGTCTAAAAACTCTTCACACAAATATTTCCAGATATTAATCAACTCGGAAATTTTTTTTTGGGTTTCTACTAATCGTCCCACATAAAGTAGTTTTTTTCTATTTAAGAATAAACCATCTACTTTATCATCCACATTAAAACCATTTGGAATAGCTATAATTTTCTCATATTCACATCTTGACAATTCAGCACAAGATGAGACATAAGATTTTGACAACACAACCATCTTATCACTAACAAGAGATGCCATGATATATGATCTCCTAACTACATTATGTATATATACCTGATATATTGGCTTTAACATCCGTTTTAACACATTTTTTACTCCTCGGCCTTTTATCATTGTATCAAGACATTTAAAATCAACAAATGGATCATTATGGACAACGGTGATAAAAGCTGGAAAATATTTACCATTACCTTGTACATTTCCTTTTAATTTAAGCATCAACTTATTTACCTCATAGTCCATATTTTGATTAATAATAACATCGATTTCATTCTCCTGCAAAACCAACAAAAAATGGCGCCTATTTTCTCTGGAAAACATTTTTTCATTAGGCATATTTAAGCAAACAACTTTAGAATCAAGCCTACTCATATATTCACATTTATTTCCTTTAAAAAGAGATAATATACAGACATTATATCCTATTTTAACAAGACTATTAGACAAAGTTATAGTCATTTTTTCCACACCACCATATCTAGGAAATTGTTTTAGAATAAATAAAATATTCATAACTTTTACTGCTTAAAATTTCAAGTAAGAACTCTAATTGTATTTTTATCTCTTCCACACACGAACAAAATCATCCTTCCGATCTCTCAATATCATCATCGGCTTACAATTATGCGATGGGTCTATCAAATTTTGAATACCAGTTATTCATCATATTCAGCACTATGAGATTCACTTTCATAAGCCCAATATAATCGTCCTAACTCAACCCTTGCAGATCTGAAAAATTCCAAACCTTAACAGGTAGTCTTATATTTATTCCAATTCTTCAAGAATAAAAAATCAGCTTTCAACCGCGGAACAATATTCCTTTGCGCTTCCAGTAATTGAAAAAACGTATTCTTAAATTGATCTTCTTTTACAGATTTCTTTTGTTTCTCGTTAAATTCAAATTGCTCTCTCAATGTCAAATAAAGTAGCACCGCATTAAGCAAGCCGATCACAGGAGCTGTAAGTCCACCTATCGTATCCCCAATCTCGCCTATATGATCAAATATAACCTCATCCCCAAAAATAGGACGAGTGTACAAAAAGGAGCACAAACAGCAAAGACTGTCAAACAAAGTAAAATTACAAGAGCAACTAATTTTCTATTCATATTGCTATTATTCTCTTTTTATTCATACATGACACATCCGGATAAATCGCCTCATCAGATTTCTCATTCCCGGAGCAACACAAAGCAAAGTTAAAGTCGACAAAATAGAAAATACAAGAATACCCAATAATCCATCAAAAAACGTCGTATCTCCTTGCACCATTGAATACCTCATCCCAAGACAAACTATCACTCCGCAAAGCAACGCTGCCATCAAATGTCTCGCATACATAAATATGTATATACTCAATCGCTCATCCAAGCCCTTGCGAAACAAATAGTAAGGTTTCCAACAAAAAACGACCAACAACAAGCTGATCAGCACCCCAGATAACACACCATGTAATCCAAAGTAATATCCTAAAATAATAGATAGGCCAACATTCAGAGAGGCTTCCACTATTGGTGCCCAAATATCGCCAAACAAGCCGTAAGCATTGATATAGGCATCCACCGTCGTTCGGCTTAAATTAACAAACAGAATAGCTGTCATCAACAACAAACTCAAGGAATCCATGACATATTTCTTGCCTATCCAAAAGGAGACAAATGCTGGAGTAATCATAAGAACCCCGAAGCACATGATACAAGAGAACAAGAACCTTATAGAAAACAGTTCCGCAAATACACTCATAATCTTTCGTTTGTCCCCTTCAGCCACCAAATTTCCAATTCCAGCATTCATGCTATTAAACATAGCTGTCATCAGAGTTTGAACACCCATTACAATCAACATATAATTACCGTACAAAGCGACTACCGTTAATGTCGTATAGACATATATAATGATTGGGCTTGTTTGTGACAAGGCAAAACCTCCAATTTTATGAAAAAACAGTTGCTTGACCTTCGTAAGCACATCCGGATATTTCCTTGTCAACTCTCTACCTATAAGCAAATTTGTCTTTAAATAAGGATAAGTCCGGGCGATCACCCGATTCAAAGCCATTGAAGCCACCACAGCGAACACCATTTCCAATACCAGCCACCAAACATATCCATCATCCAAGAATCGAATCGCCAATATTTGGCAAAGTAATTTTGCTAACATCGAGGCTTTGTAACTATACTGTATCTTATACTCCTGTTGATCCGCAGACAAAACGATCTGCTTATAATTAACAAAATAGCTTAATAGCCCACTAACCAATAATACCCCAAAAGAGGCATACGCATACCATAAGGGCAACGGCATCTTGGCAAAGATCCAAGGGAAAAAGGCCATCAAGACCACACTTCCAGCTATCACGATCCATGCGATACGCCGATAGAGCCACCCTTGCAAGGATACGATTTCATTGATTGTATCCGTATCTTTCTCGGCAAGCGGTTTATAAAGGGTACAAGCAATAGCAGCTCCCACCCCCAATTCCGCAAGGTTCAAGAACTGCAGCAAATTGGTAGCCGTAGTATTCAACCCCAGCACCTCCGCCCCCAAATAATCCAAGAAAATCTTCCTTGAAAAGAATTGGAGGATCAGGTTGATGAAATAAAACACCAACGCCACCGAACTGTTTTTTATACTTTTGGATGTTCGTGAATCTGTTTTTGCCATATTCTTCACAAATCTATTTGCCCCAAGATACACTCACAAGTAAGAAACAAGCTATTCCACAAAGGAACTCCTTATAACTCGTTCCTACAAGCTAAAATTGTCGTATTTCTTTATGTGATTATTAAGGATGAGCGATCAGACTTTCGAGTTTAGCTAACAATTTACGTGTGAGTTCCAACAAAGGCAATACATCCTCACGCTCAAAGTCAAAGAAATCGTTATAATCCCCGGTAATACGATGTTGTAGCAAACGGGAATATAATCAGCTTTCATCTTTTGTCAACAAACCTTTAGAGACATAATTCAATTCTAATTGACCAACTACCCCATTATGGGTTTGCACCTTGAATCCGCTGTTATATCTTCCGCACTCAAGAATTGTATCCCCTTGTCTTTTACGCTGTGTACAAAGGGAGAGAAATGGTATCTCATCCAATCTTTCAAGGTGTAAAGCACCGGGCTGACGCACTCGTTTAACAACCAACCCAGCCCTACTAAAGGATAGGATATATTGTCATAATCCTCCACCTCGATTTTCGGTTTGTCCAACAAGATCAATATACCCCAATCCGAATCCGGACGTGCCTCGTTTCTGGCCTGCGAACCATACAAAAAAGCATGCCCTCCTGCCGGTATGACCTTACGCAAGGTCTCCTTGATTCGATTCAGCACGTCCGTTCTCATAAAATCTATGACTTTTATTGTTTCACTTCCGGGCAAGGATAAATAATGTACACCAAACTTACGCATAAATGCCCACATAATTTCATTCTGCCTGGTAGTGCAGGATTGGATAATCGCTCTCCTTAGTTTTCCTCATCTAAAATTTCTTCCCAAACGCAATGTTCAAGAACGTCTTCACCAATATCTTGAAATCGAACCACCACGAGCGATGCTCCAGATAGAACAAGTCATAGCGCAGACGGCGGAGCATCTTCTCCAGCGTATCCGTATAACCGTTATAGAGCGTGGCGTAAGAGGTCACACCCGGACGGATCTGGTACAGGAAGCGATAGCGGGGATCGCGTTCCATGATCTGGTCGATGTAGAACTTGCGTTCCGGACGGGGGCCGATAAAAGACATATCACCGATGAAGACATTCCATAATTGGGGAAGCTCGTCCAAATGATGCTCACGCAGGAACTTGCCCACATGCGTCATACGGGGATCAGCGCCTCCCTTGTAAAGGGCAGGGCCGAACTTCTCAGCGTCCAAACGCATGCTGCGGAACTTATAGATGTTAAACGGGCGACCGAAACGGCCGATACGCTCCTGCCTGAAGATAGCCGGGCCGCCATCCTCGCGCCTTACGGCGATGTAGCAGATCAAGAACAAGGGGGAGAATACGACCAAGGCGATAAAGGCCAAAAGACAATCCCCTATACGCTTCACGTTACGCTCGAAGGCGTTCATCCCATCTGAGATAAAATCAGTAGATTTTCCAAAACTCTCTTCTAAAATCATGGCTAGTTAATTAGTCGATGAAGGCAGGCACGAGGTTAAAACTTAATCTCATTTGCATAGCCCATCCTTAAATTATTTCTTTCCTCCGTTCATTTCCTCCTCTTTCTTATAATCGATATACCGCTCCAAGGCCTCACGTGCCAGACGGCGGAAAAGTTCCTCGTCCGACAGATGGTCCCAAAGGAGATCTACCAATCGATAGTAAACGCTAAAGTGCATGTCCTTGCCTTTTTAAAAGAATTGTAAGTGTCACTGCCAATGCCTCCGCTTATGCGGATAATGGACTTGGTCA
>OLXN01001998.1_pt1 | contig 10550 bp, 7 predicted proteins | sample 1674021 | NCBI WGS metagenome assembly OLXN01 (sample SAMEA103958137, study PRJEB25191) | human gut metagenome | biome: human-associated habitat [ENVO:00009003]; feature: intestine environment [ENVO:2100002]; material: feces | place: Germany | collected 2013/2015
TTTTCTATAAAAGCTAACTTATCTTCTTATTTCCATTTTCTGCTTGCAATTCGGGCTTTTTTTAAATGTCATGATGACTTTAAAGAGATCACCATCTATTTCTATATCAAATGTACCACCTTGAGCAACGACAAAGCTTTTCGCAATCGCGAGTCCTAGACCGCTGCCTGTTTCATGACGGGATTTGTCTCCACGTACAAAACGTTCCTGGATTTCTTCACTAGAGAAGTTCATTTCTACTTCACTCATATTCTTGAATATGACTGAAACATAGTCTTCTTCCTCATGAATATCAATATAAGCACGACTATGTGGCATGGCATACTTTCCAATATTAGTTAATAGGTTTTCAAAGACACGATATGTCTTATCTCCATCTAAGTGTACAACGACATCTTCAACATTCTTAATGACCTGGATATCTTTAGATTCTAAGACTTCAATACATTCAGCTAAGGACTGATCAGCTAACGCTTGTAATCTTAAATCAATAGGATGAAGGTCAATATTACCACTAGAGGCTTTAGAAACATCAAAGAAATCCTGGATGAGATTGGAAAGTCTATTCGTATATTTTTCTAACTGATTTAAATATTCTGCTCTTGTTGCTTCATCAGCTTGTGTATTCTTAAGTAAAATAACATAGTTCTTAATACATGTAAGAGGAGTTTTTAAATCATGAGAGACATTGGTAATAAGTTCTGTCTTCATATTCTGTGATTTTGTTTCTTCTTTTACAGCTGCTTCAAAACCAGTTTTCAGGTTATTTAAACGATCACGCATACTGTTGAAGATACCTAGATCATCTTCTATTTCTGTATCAAAGTGACCATGAGAAAGCTGTTCTGTAAAATCCAGCATATTTCTATAATCACTTTTTATCTTCAATGACTGCTTTCTTATATATAAGAAAGAGATCATGACATAAACAATCGCAAAGATTGTCTTACTTGGTGAGATGACATACAAAACAATAACGAGCAATGCATTACAGATAGTAAATTTCAAGATATCCTGATTGATATTATCCTTCAAATCAAATTCAGTCACTCTATTACCTAGTTCCTTTGTTTTTGCATAAAGGGCATAAGTACATGTATTGTTTCTAAAGTAATCTACTCCATTCATAAACATATACTTAACAGTAAAGCACAACATTGAGAATAAGAAATAGAAAATAAACATAGAGAAGAAATAAAGACAATAACTGATAGGTGTAGCATAAGCTATATTATGTCTTGCAAGGGTACCTTGAAGTTCTCCCGTCATCACAAGAGTACCTGTTACTCCTGATGCCCCTATAAAAATAAAACTAGTTAATCCAATAATGATAATAACAGTTAATAGCTTCCATTGTTTAATTGTGCGATATGGATTAATAACTTCTTCTACTTCTAATGAATTCATTAAAATATATATAAAGATAACTAAACCCAGAAGAAGAGCAACTCCTGAAAGGACTGCAATATCATATTCATCCACAAAATTACGTTCAATATATGTCATAGGCGATTCATACATTGTACAATAATAAGTCATTTCTATATCTTTAGGTAAATTAATACTTACCTGATTTAAATCTACATACGTATTATATACTTTAAGTAAAGATCTTTTTCCATCTTTTCCTTCTTCGAGCTTATATCCTGCATCAAGGTTACTAATAATATCACTTTCATCAAAAAGAGCTACAGTATCCGTGTAAAAATATTTCGAACGCGCACTAGATTTAAAAAATTCTTCATAGGCGACAGGATAATAAGATTTCTGATTCTTATAATACTGTCTTGTCTTTTCATTATATGCTTCATAGTAAAATCCATCATCATCCTGTTCCATATCTAAAACAGTTTTGAATATTTCATTCATCGTCGCAGTAGCTGCTTCTTGTGATTTTTCATCTAGCCCATTAAAATTTAAAGGCTTATAATCAGGATCTGTTTTTGATTCAACTGCCATTGTAAGAAACTGCAGCATATATTCATTCGTATTGTCTGCGACTCTTTTCTTATAACCATCCTGCTGTTTTACTGTGATATAAATCATACAGCTCGGGCAAGCCAATAATAAGACAATTAAGCCAATAATAAATATACGTCTTTTCTTCATTCTCATCACTCCATCTTTTCTATTTTATAGCCAACACCCCAGACAGCTTTCAAATACTCAGGATGTTTAGGATTGGCTTCAATCTTTTCTCTAAGTCTTCTTACATGAACCATGATTGTTTCTGTATTAATGGCTGTTTCTTCCCAGATAGATTCATAAATTTCTTCTGCTGAATACACCTTACCAGGATAACTCATTAATAGTTCTAATATCTGGAATTCTTTCTTAGTGAGTCTTACTGAACGACCATTCACAAAGACTTCTTTAGTTGCCTGGTCTAATACTAAACCTCCTACAATAAGCTGATTACTTGGTGTCTGTGCACTTCCCTTTAAATTTAAGATTTGTTCATAGCGTCTTAAATTAGAATTCACTCTTGCAATAAGTTCCATAGGTTCAAAAGGTTTAGTGATATAATCATCTGCCCCTAGATTAAGTCCTGTAATCTTATCAATATCTTCTGTTTTAGCTGTCAAGAAGATCACAGGAATATCTGATACTTCACGAAGTTTCATTGTCATAGTAAGTCCATCCATAACAGGCATCATAATGTCTACAATAGCTAAATGGATATCGTTGTTTTGAAGTGCCTCAAGGCCTTCTTTTCCATTCTCCGCTTCAATGACTTCATAATTCTGACTCTTTAAAAAGATCTTAACTGTTTCTCTAATACCTAACTCGTCTTCTACAAGTAATATTGTATGTTTCATTAACTTAACTCCCCTTCTTCATAATCAGCGAGTCAATGTACTTAAATAAGCGATAATACTGATCATAATAACAGGAAATAATAATGTGAACATTAGTGTTTCAAACATATGTATCCCTCCTTCGCTTATAAGTATAGTGACTAAAAATAAAAAGATTCGTGATGAAATTCTTAAATAATTCTAAAGAAAAAACCTCCAAGGAGGTTTTATTTCTTCTTTTTCTTATGTCTTGTCTTTTTACGATAAGGATTGAACTGCTGCTGAGTCTTCATTGGTCTTTGTGTTGGCATACCAGTTGTAGGATCAATGTTGCCTAATTGCTTCATGACCTTACGTGACTGTTCAAACTGTTTTAATAGCTTATTAATTTCAGTCACAGACTGACCACAACCCTTGGCAATTCTTTCTTTACGTGATGAATTAATCATATCAGGATTTGCACGTTCTGCTTTAGTCATAGAATAGATGATTGATTCAGTCATCTTCATCTTAGCAGCGGCATCATCATCATTTAAATTAGGAATCTTAGGCATTCCTGGAATCATCTTTAATAAACCAGATAAAGGACCCATCTTTTGAAGTTTCTTCATCTGATCAAGCATATCATCTAAACCAAAAGTACCTGCTTTCATCTTATTGAAAGCTTTCATACTTTCTTTTTCATCATAGACATCCTGTACCTTTTCTACAAGGGAAACAACATCCCCCATACCAAGGATACGATCTGCCATACGGTCAGGATAGAAATAATCGATTTCATCTAATTTTTCACCTGTACCGATATATTTGATAGGAACATGAGTGACATGTCTAATAGAGAGGGCACCCCCACCACGTGCGTCACCATCTAACTTAGTTAAAACTGCACCAGTGATTCCTAGTCTATCATTGAATGTTGAAGCAACATTAACGATTTCCTGACCAGCTAATGAGTCAACAACTAAAAGGATTTCATCAGGATGGGCAATTTCATCAATCTGTAAACGACCAGCAGTATCGATGATCACTACATCGTTGTGATCATCACGCGCTTTAGCTAAAGCTTCAGTAACAATTGTTTCTACAGGTGTATCAGTGCCTTTAGAGAATACTGGTATATTAAGTTGTGCCCCTAATGTCTTTAACTGATCAATGGCAGCAGGACGATAGATATCGCCAGCAACCAATAAAGGCTTCTTACCTTGTTTTTCAGTGATTAATTTAGCAATCTTACCAGCAGTTGTAGTTTTACCTGAACCCTGTAAACCAACCATCATGATGATTGTAGGATCTTTAGAGTAGTCTACAGTCACCATTTCTGTACCAAGTAATGATACTAATTCATCATGAACAATCTTAACAAGAACCTGTCCTGGTTTTAATGAACCAATAACGTTCTGACCGATTGCTTTTTCTTTTGTATTTGCAATAAACTCTTTAACTACCTGGTAGTTAACATCGGCTTCAAGTAAAGCCAAACGGATTTCACGAAGCATCTCCTCCATGTTTGCTTCAGTAAGAGTCGCTTGTCCTGTTACCTTTTTTAATGTCTCTTGGAGTCTATCTGATAAAGATTCAAAAGCCATAATTACCTCCCTAGATATTCTTCAGCATTTCAAGATATTCATCAATATCTTCATGCTTCTTATTCTTTTCTTCTTCAATCTTATTAATTAAATTAAGTCTCTTACGATGATTTTCAAGAATATGTAATTTAGATTCATACTTCTCTAAACTCATCACAGAACGCTTAATATTATCAAAAACAGCATTTTTAGAAACACTTAAGTCTTCAGCTATTTCTGATAGAGACAGATCTTCCTCATAGTAGAGAGAAAGATACTGTTTCTGTTTGTCTGTCAACAATTCTCTATAACAATCCATCAAGAGGATGACTTGTTCTTTCTTTTTTAACTCTTCATCCATCATCCTACTCCATTAGATCATTGCACAAACCATAAATATACTGTTCAAGATCAAATTCCTGTAAGTCATCAATCTTTTCACCTAGACCAATAAACTTAACAGGGATATTCAACATATCCTTAATAGAAAGAATAATACCACCCTTGGCAGTACCATCCATCTTAGTAAGGACAATACCTGTAATATCTGTAATCTTAGAGAATTCTACAGCCTGTGAAATACCATTCTGACCTGTTGTTGCATCTACTACAAGTAATGTTTCCTGAGGTCCTTCTGGTACAACTCTCTTGATGATACGATTCATCTTTTCAAGTTCTTTCATTAAGTTTACTTTATTCTGTAAACGTCCTGCTGTATCACAGATGAGTACATCATAACCGCCTGCTTTTGCCTGTTCTAATGCATCAAAGATAACAGAAGATGGATCTCCTCCTTCTTTTCCCTTAACACAAGGAATATTTAAACGGTTTGCCCATTCAGCAAGCTGTTCAATGGCACCAGCTCTAAATGTATCACCAGCAGCCACCATAACCTTCTTGCCTTCTTCATGCATAATCTTATTGGCAAGCTTAGCGATAGTAGTTGTTTTCCCTGCACCATTGACACCAACCATCAAGATGACTGTTAAGTCATTTTCTGCATAGTTGATCTTAGTTGTCATATATGAATCATTGGCATAGATGACAAACATCTTATCAACGATAATATCATTAATCGCATGAGGATCCTTGATATTTTCAAGACGTACTTCCTTCTTGATTTCATCTACAATCTTCATAACCATGTTGACACCAACATCACTCATGATCAGGATATTTTCTAACTCATCAAAATATTCATCGTTGATTTCACGATATCTTGCGGCTAACGCATTAATTTTAGATGAGAAAGAAGCAGATGATTTATCAAGACCAGCAACATACTTCTCATTCTGTTTTGTAGACTTACCTACAAATGTTTCTTTAATCTTTTGAAAAAATCCCATAATGCATCCTCCTAACTGCTTGCATATTCAGTAGCATCCTTAAGCTTAACACTGACAAGCTTAGTGACACCTTTTTCCTGCATTGTAGCCCCATATAATAGGTCACATTCAGCCATAGTTCCTTCACGATGTGTAACGACAATAAATTGTGTCTGATCTGAGAAACTACGTAAATACTTCGCAAAACGCTCTACATTCGCAATATCAAGTGCCGCTTCTACTTCATCGAGAATACATAAAGGAGATGGCTTAACGCTGATCATCGCAAATAAGCAGCTTAATGCGATTAGTGCATTTTCTCCTCCTGAGAAAGAATGCAGCTTAGCAGCCTTTCCAGGTGGCTGTGCTTCAATATCAATACCTGTTTCTAGAATATTATCTGGATCAGTATATTTAAGTGAAGCATGTCCTCCGCCAAATAAATAACGGAATACATCGTTGAATGCCTTATTAATGGCTTCAAATGAAGTGCTGAACTTCTCAACCATAATAGCATCCATATCTTTAATAGCTTTTAATAAGCTATCCTGTGCTTCTAATAATTGTGAACGCTGCGTACTTAGTGTTTCATAACGTGTACTTACATCATTGTATTGTTCAATGGATTCTACATTGACATGTCCTAGTGACGCAATACGCTGTTTTAAATCACGTACTTTATCCTTAGCCTTATCAATATCAATGGACATATCGGCTTTTTCCTGCGCATGTTCATAAGTCATTGCATATGCATCATTAAGTCTTAATAAGTAGTTCTGAATCTCTGTTTCTAAACGAGACTTTGCGACCTTCTTATCCGTACTCTGACTTTCTACATCCTTTAAAGCAGCACGATGTTCACGTAAACGACGAGAGACTTCATCATTTTCATTCACATAACCCATACGGATTGTACGTTTTGCCTGAATTGTTTCTTTTAATTCATCACGACGTCTTTTTGCATCATTTAAACGATCGAGTAATTCATTGTTTTGAGTGCCTTTGATGACTTCATCGAGTTCGACACTCTGGTGTGTTAAGTTTTCATAATCAGCCTTAGCAACTTCATATTCATTCTTCTTATTTGTGACAACAAGTTCAAGTTTTGCGAGAGACATCTGTTTCTGCATAAAGAGCTGTCCGATTTCTCTTCCCTCATTTTCTAATGTATGAAGATCGGACTTCATCTTATTAAGATCTTTTTCTTGTTGATCTAATGTACGAGACACACGTTCTAATTCTCTTTTAGACATCATTGAATTATTTGTATGCTTATTTGCCCCACCAGTTAAAGAACCACCGACATTGATGATATCTCCTTCAAGTGTGACAACACGATAACGATGATAAATAGATTTTGCGATTTCTGTCGCATGATCTAGATGATCAGCTACAATTGTATTACCTAACTGGTTTAATACAACATCACTAATAGACTTATCATAAGTCACAAAATCACTCATTACACCTAAGTATCCAAGAGACTGTTCAGCAAGCATCTTTGCTTCATCTCTTAATAATCTAGGTTTCATTGTATCAATAGGTAGGAATGTTGCACGTCCTGCCTTATTCTTTCTCAAGAAATAAATAGCTTCTTTTGCCTGATCATTTGTACGAGTGACAATAAATTGCACTGCCCCACCTAGCGCTGTTGCAAGTGCTGTTTCATAGGTTTCCTCTGTTTCAATCAGATCACCTAAAGTACCACAAATACCAGATAAAGAGTTTTTCGCACCCAAAATAGTACGTACACCATAGCTATAGCCACTCTTATTCTCAATAATATCAGTCAATCTTGTCTTCTCAGTACGAGAATTATGAATGTCAATATTCTTCTTTTCAATTAACGAACGAAGATTTGCCTGCTGTTTCTTATTTAAGGAATCCTTTTGAGAAAGGTCATTCTTTTCTTTCTTGACATCATTATAACGCTTCACTCTATCGTTATAATCTATAATCGCATCTTGAAGAATAGACTTCATACTTGCTTTCTTTTGTTCTATATCTTCCTGGCTTGTTGTTTCTAATATATGCTTACGATTGGCATCAATTTCAACCTTCTGTGTTTCAAGGCTGCTGACTTCATTCATTGCCTCTAATAGTTTTTCCTGAAGTTCATTGACTTCCTGGTCAAGAGCATACATCTTCTTTTCAAGTTCTTCACTCTGCTTTTCATCAAGAATAACAGCACCATCATTGGTAATACGTTCATTTTCTAGGTCTTCTAACTCTTTATTTAAAGTCTTTAATTCTTCAGAAAGAGTACTGATTTCCTTTACTAGCACTGAAACTTCTACTTCCTGAAGTTCTTCTTTGAACTCTAAATATGTTTCAGCCTTTTCTTTTTGTCTTTTCAATGGCCCTATCTGTCGTTCTAATTCACTACAGATATCCTGAACACGGTCTAGATTGTCTGTTGTACGTTCAAGCTTTCTGACTGTTTCAATCTTACGTTTCTTATATTTTGCAACACCTGCTGCTTCTTCAAACATCGCACGTCGATCTTCTGGTTTGCTTTTCACAAACTCATTGATATTATTCTGAGAAATAATAGATAAAGAATCTCTACCAAGACCTGTATCCATAATCAAATCAGTAATATCCTTTAAACGGCACTGTTCTCTATTTAATAAGAATTCAGAATCACCTGTACGATAAAGACGACGTGTGATTTCTATTTCATTAGAATTAAAATCAAGAAAATGATCTTCGTTATTAAAGACAAGTGTCACTTCTGCTTCACCCTGTGCTTTACGATCTTCACTTCCAGAGAAAATGACATCCGTCATTGTTTCTCCACGCATTGCCTTTGCAGACTTTTCTCCTAGTACCCAGCGGATGGCATCAGTAATATTTGATTTACCGCATCCATTAGGCCCTACTATTCCAGTAATACCTGGCATGAATTCAACTACACTTTTATCCGCGAAGGATTTAAAACCATGAAGTTCAATTCGTTTTAAATACATGTTATTCCTCTCTAATCTAAAATAACTTTGCCGTCTTCAAAACCTTTTACGATTGCAAGAGACTGTACTTCATATCCAGCTTCTTCAATTCTATGTCTTCCCTGCTGGAATCCTTTTTCAACGACAATACCAATACCTTCTACTGTTGCACCTGCTTGATGACATAAGTCAATCATGCCCATAACAGCTTCACCATTGGCTAAGAAATCATCCACGATTAATACATGGTCTTCTGGACTTAAATATTTCTTAGAAATCTGTCCAATATAGTCTTTATTCTTAGTATAAGAATGAATTTCTGTAGTATAGAAATCATTGTCAGTAATTGCAGAAGAACCTTTCTTAGTAAATACTACATGACAATTATTGAATTTCTGTGCAACGACAACAGCTAAACCAATACCGCTTGCTTCAATAGTAACAATCTTGTTGATTGGTTTATTGTTATATCTTTCATAGAATGCATCTGCAATCTTATTAAATAGTTCTACATCAATCTGATGATTTAAAAAACTATCTACTCTTAATACATTCTCATTAATAACATATCCGTCTTCTAAAATCTTTCTCTTTAACTCTTCCATCTTCACTAATCCTTTTTCTTTTTTGTGAGTCCTGTAAACATCTCATATGGGATATAAACAGTAAATACAGAACCAACATCTTCTTGTGATTCTACATCTATTTTATAGTGATGTAAATCAATAATCCTTTTTACTATAGATAAACCAAGTCCATTTCCTTCAATTGTACGTGATTTATCCTGTCTATAGAATCTTTCAAAGATATGAGAAATAGCATCCTGGCTCATTCCCACACCTGTATCTTCAAATCTTACCTGTAGTTCAGTCGGTGTTCTTCTCACTTCTACTGTCACTACACCATGCTCATTCGTATACTTGATCGCATTACTTAATAAATTGATCCATACCTGCTCCATACGGCTTTCATCAGCTTCAATAATGAATTCTTTTTTAGGATGAATGAATTCTATTTCAATATCCTTACTTAAAGCCGCATTATCTTCCATCTCAATAACACGATTAAGCTGTTCAATAAGTGGGAACTCACTCTTATCTAATGATGTATCTTCACCATCTAATAATGTTAATTGAAGCATATTCTTAGATAGATGAGACAAACGATTTGAATTGAACAATATAATATCTGCATATTTCTGTCTTTGTTCATCTGTCAGATTCTCATTCTTTAATATTGTCGCAAATCCACTAATAGCCGTTAAAGGCGTCTGGAACTCATGAGATACATCCGATATAAATTGTTGTCGGATTGTTTCCTGCTTAGCGAGTCTGACTGCCATTTGATTGAAGGAAGCATACAATGAGGATATTTCATCCTTTCCTTCATAATTGACACGCACCTTATAATTCCCTTTCGCAAGCTCATCAGTGACCTTTGTAAGACGTGAGATTGGTTTCACAATAATATCTGCAACAATCAGGAAGACAATACTTCCTGTCATCATAAAGATGATAGCTGCACTTGTATAAGACTTCATAAAGATATCTTTTGTAGCAGAAAAATCCTTCTGAACTGTAATCACATATGTTTGATTATCAATCTTAAATGCTTTTGCATATTGCGAAATGATTCCTTCGCTACGTAATGACTTTTCTTTAGAAGTCGCAAGTGTTTTTAATTCATCATCTTTAAGTATAAGTTTCTTATTAACATGTCCATAACTTTTTGTCTGTCCTTCACATGTGACGGTGAAAGACATCTCTGATGTTTCTGAATAGTCAGATAGAATCTTATCCTGATTTTTGACATCAATTAATTGAATCATATCCGCAATATGATTGGAAGAATGTTCTAACTCTTCTAATGCCAGTTGATCAGAGTCACGATTATAAGATCTGATTGTAAAGAAAC